>JACCDO011246618.1_pt1 | contig 20938 bp, 27 predicted proteins | sample 7446101 | NCBI WGS metagenome assembly JACCDO01 (sample SAMN15323440, study PRJNA562643) | freshwater metagenome | isolation source: river surface water | place: USA:Blue River Watershed | collected 2017-08-16
GTTCCATTTCTTTGTACTTTTATGCTGCCTCCAGCACCAGTGTCCATTTTTACAGAGACTTCATAATAAGTTGATTGGTTATATGTTTGACCTCCCGAAACAACACCGAGTGTAGCTTCACCATTATACTTCACCAACAAATTGTTGTTTGCTCTGGCTTGACCAACAGAAACATGTAATCTTGGGGATATGGTGTTGGCATCATATATTTCCAAGTGAGTATCGTCACCACTCAAGTATACTAGAGGATCACCGCCAGGTAGAACATTGTAGAGTGAGAACCCCACGGTAATTTCATCATTAAAAGAGAGACCTTGATTATTCTGGCCACCGTAAGTTATGAATGCGGGGTTCCCTATTCCTGTAAAACCTATTGCGGGTTTTCCTGCCCGGCCAAAATTGGGTATTTGACCAAAAAAAGAACCACCAGTCGTAGGAATATACGTTTCCAATATTGTGTTTTGGCCAGTAGAGTAACCCCAACCATATCTACTAAGTTGTGATGTGAGTGAACCACTCGATGGTAAAGTATATTTCTGAAACGATTCTAACAACATTATTGCCATTTTTATTCCTCTTTTTAAAATCCTCTAGATATTGCCAGAACTCTATAATTATCTGCTGCCGAATTATATATGAAACCTATCTTATCCGTAACGCCAGGTGTCGGCGATGCTATAAAACTAGGTAAATCCGTTCCAAATTTCGTTTGTGCAGTAAAGTAGACATTCGCCGTAGATGCTGCTGGTTGTTTTATTTCAAGAATTATCTTTTGTCCATCAACAGCTCCAGTGTGCGTGAATTCAACATCTCCAGTTAATATGATTCTAATCAAATCCGCTGTGGCCCAATTCAAAACTACGTTGGCAGAATATGTCTGAGTGTTGATTCTAGGTATTAGTGGGTTTCTCCAAATTGGTGGTAAATTATCTCCCTGACTTACAATAGTTTCTCCAGTGTTACCCATAGAGTTTTGTAATATAATTGCATTAGCAAAACTGGTTAAACTTTGTAACTGAATTCTACCAGGCAATCCTGTACCTGTAGAATTACCTGCCGTGATTGTCACATTGCCGCCAGGGTTGTTCCCACGATACGCATTAGTAGCAACTAAAGAAATTGAACCACCACGACCCTGATAAGGATTTCCTAATTGCGCTGTGCCAGTTTCACCAGCTTTTATCAATACAGAACCACCACCAGAGTTTGCTGATCCGAAAGGCAGTGTGCTTTCGCCTGCTTCAATTATAACGTTTCCGCCGACGCCCTGTCCGGTATATCCTGCTCTTATTCTAACTTCACCACCACCGTTTCCACCACCACCAGAACCGCCGGCCAAAATATAAACGGCACCGCCCCGAGCAGACATAAATGTTGCGTTTGCGCCTCTCAAAAATAAATCACCACCATCGTTACCTCTTGATCCCGGATCAATAGAAATATCCCCGCCCGTTAAACTATCAACAAATGTTGTGCCATTTAAAGTTATTGTTGAAATGCGACCACCAACAACATGATCACCACCTTTCAAAACTAATGTTCCACCTGTTTCGAAATATGATCCCAATCCAGCAGAAATACTAACATTGCCACCGTCCGCACCAGAGCCGGCGCCGGCCAAAAGAACTATCGATCCACCTCTTTTTGCTGTACCAACACCATCCGTTGCAGTAATTGTTACATTACCACCAATACCATTGTTTGTATTTCCACCCGCAATAGCTAAAGTGCTACCATTCGTGTTAATACTTTCTCCTGCCTTTAAGGTCGATATTGTATTTCCTGCACCCAAAGTTATTGTTGATGTGTTTGGATTGAATTTTAGTTTTGTTGAACTAACATTTTGTGTTAAAACTAATCCAGAGGTAACATTCGTAAATAGGGGATAGTAGTCAAAATTGGTTGTTGGTATGTCTTGAATAGTCATACCTGAAGTTATTGTCAATTGTCCCGGTTCAGAACTTGAATTTGTAGTCAACACTATGTTATTGCCCGCAACTACCGTTAAAGTATCACCACCATTAGCAACCAAATCATTTTGACCAGCAACATTGATTGTTTTGAAATAGTCAATGTCAAGGTCGATTTTGATTATTTGATTGCCTTGATCAATTAAACGAAATCCAGCATCTTTATTGAATAGAATATTTGATACTGTGTTGACAGTATTGACACTTAAATTATCTGATGAGTATTCACCTGCCGAAATTACACTATTATTATTCGAAGTGATGGTTGTAAACAAAAGCCAAGTATTTCCATCATAGATAAAATCAATTTGAATATTTCCAATATCAATTAAAAAGTCTTCTTCAAACCCATCAATGGTCGAATTGTTTCTTGCGATAATAAGATTAGTGTTCGCCCAATTATCACCATCAGCTACGACAACCATATCACCAGATGCCGGCGATGCTGGGAGTGTGATAGTAAATGACCCATTGCTGGTGTTCGCTATGATTCTATCTGAAGGTAATGCTGTGTAATTTTCAGTTTTGACAATCCAATTTCTCAGATTGGCACCGCCGCCAATCAAAGTTGAAATCGTTTGAAGTGTCATTTTTCCAGTGATGTTTGTTTCTAGATTCACCACTGGAAAAATGGTGTTGTTTGAGTCTACAGTTGCATTTGCTACTGGAAGATTGGATATTTTTACAAATGACATTTTTCTTATTGTTCCCCAGGCAGTTTTCTCTTAGTTTCACGAACAATTTGACCACCGTTTTCAGATGTAACAGTTTCATCTTTATCAGTGCCAAGACTTGTGGGTTCAAACGAATTAACAAAAACATTCGGACTTCCGGTGGCAGGATGACCACATGCAGCGATATCTTCTTCTCTACAAATGGGAATTTTATTGACATAAACATTTGGTGAAGCTTCAACCATAGAGGGTGGCGGCGAGTGTGGTATTGGGCCATGACTTTCAACAATGTCGCCCAAACGAACAGAACCCGCTTTATTTACAAATACATTGTTTGAACCGGTGATCAAAATCCCACCAGCCCTATCAACACCTTTTCGTACCGCACCCAAGTCTGCCATGAAGTCTCTCTTTAAAAACACTATTTATACGAATTCAAAAAATAGGCAATAAAAAAGGGAACCGAAGTTCCCTTGAATATGGTATTAGGAATTGGATTCGAACCGTGTCCTAGTCTTGTCGATCTGTACGTCCCACCGTACTGTTCCTAATGTTACATTTGATTATTTTTTCTTCCTTTTTGAATTTTGTCTCGAATTTCTTTTTCTACTGGTGCAATTCCAGTCCCAACAGAAATGATACAATACAAATTATCATTCATCTTTTCTGCAAGAGTCCATGAACTAGTTTCAATATTCATATAAAGCACTGTGACATGTTTTATATAGTCATCTTCGCCTTTGCGAACGCTATCCGCACGAAGAACTGGAAGTTCGTTATATTCTGTTAGGACTTTATCTAAAGAATTGATATCCATACATGGACTTTCAAATGTTCGTATTTGCATTTTGTCTTGAGATACAGCGTATGCCCCAAGTGTCAAACCTGCGCCGATGATAATACCGATTAGTAGTTTTTTCATGATGCGTAAAACCTTTCTATAAGATTTTCAAATTTTGAAACGTAATTTACTTTTTGTTTCACGAAAACTTGAGGTGTGCCCTCTTCGTTTGCTATCAAAACTACAATCTGATTTATCGGCTTGTCAGTCAATTCTTCGAACATTGTAGCGTATGCTGTACACTGGACAAAATAACCTTCAATCCATTCTTCATTCTTCTCTTTACGAGAATTCTTGTAGTCAACGATTGAAAGTTCACCATTCCATTCAGCAATACAGTCCGTTCTTCCTGCTATTTGGTATTTGTCTGAATACAATGCTTGTTCAAGTCCATAGACCTTTCCAACATTCTTGTCGATATGGGGGCGCAACTGTAAAAAGAAGTCTTTGATATCAGGCATCATCATCCTGATTTTCATATCAGACAATTCATTCAACAAATACTTTTCACAAACAGCATGAAGTTTGGTTCCACGATCAGCAGACTTCTTTGTGATCTTGTTTGCTTCCGCTTCACCAACCCTGTTTCTCCATTCGATCAGGAACGAATCATCTTTTGTTTTAGATAGAACCGTTGTGATCGATGGATACCTGTTACCTTCAGGTGTTATGTAAACTCTTCCTGTTTCTCCAGTTTCGGCTTCCAGATCATCCGGCAAGCCCGGAAGTTTTACATGTTCAAACACCATTCTTTTGTTTATTATAAAATTTATCTACCAAGTCTCTTGTCTTGGTTTCTTTGATTGATTTTCGTCCATGATTTTCTGCAACTTGTGATGAACGATGATTCTCTGCGACTTTAGATAGAACTTCTTTGAAACCGTCAGGAATTTTTCCAGTCAGTGATACACCAGAAACAATTCCAGCAGCAGTTACGAGAGGTTGAACGGAAGGATTCTCTTTCAAAAATTCTTCACGTTCAGACCATTTCATGATCAAATCAAATTCTTCACCAGTGTCGGTGTCAATAAAACTATACGTGGGCATGATACCATTCAGGAATGTTACGATTTTTCCAATTCGCAAGATGCGTCTTGTTCTTTATATAGTAATTACGATATGATGCAATCGAATCGCCAGCAACTTTCACATCATCAGGCATAGCTGGTGTCGGTTCAGTAAAATCCGCAGTTGGAATATTGATTGGAAAGTATCCAAGAGAAGGTTTCAATTTTGTGCAGGCGTGAATTTTACCATATCGATAGGTATATTCATCTAGCAATTCTACAAACAAACTGTATAACCATCTATAGTTTTTATCAGACTTTCTCACCCAAATTGCAGAAGGGTGATTGATATGAGTGGCACTATAGAGGATATTATCAAAATTCCCATCCAAAACATATCTTGTTTGTTTGCGCCCAGATGCACTAAGTCCAATAGTAACAAAGCCGTCAAGAACACGATGAGCAGTAGAAAGAAGTTGAGCATATTCGAGAATCATTTTTACACAATGTTTATCATTGTGCATTTGGGCGCAAATTTTTGGATCGGGATCCAGATAAAAAATGTTCATTTAATTTTATTAAAGGAATTGTGTCTCAGTGCCATCATAACAATAACAAAGATAATTGCAAGAAAATACGGGATCCAAAATGGCGCAAGAACCCAAACCCATGACCAAGCAATAACATCAGTCAATTTTAACACAATAAAAGCAATACCAAGCAAACCTGTTAGTCCGATATTCACACTTCCTCCACTTCTTCAACAGTAATATTGTTTTCGATTTTGGTAGCGCCAAGGTCTTCAAGTTTTTCAATCTTGTCCAATTGCATCGGTTTAAACCCACGGCGAGAAAGATACTTTATCATCTCTTGAGTATTGATGAGTTCATAACCAGAAACCTTACGACCATTTTTGTGAACCTTAACAATTCCACCATGTACTTTAATGAGGTACATTAGGGTTGAAATGCGATAACCATATTCATAATTTGTTTTTTCCACAATGTCTTCTTTGGTGAAAACACCACCATTGACCATAAGCATTGTAGCACGTTCCCAAGGAGCCGGTTTGTCGGATTTTCCACGAGGCATAATATAATCTCCAATAAAAGTTTAGAACTACAGTATAACAGACAAGTGCCGAAATGTCAACCATTATCGGCGCATTGTTGCCTGATCTTCCGCTTGTTCTTTTGAAAACACCGGAACAGCGTTACTTTTATGCAACGTTCCAATACCCAACATCTTATCACCTGTATAAGTTTTGTTGTCTTTTTTGAAAGTGTCGTAATGATAACTATTCAATGATGGTATTTTGTAGGGGTTTCGATCTTCCGGAATAGTCAACTTGGGAACCTTAGAGACCCGTTTGGCGGTCTTTGGCGGGGTTTTGGGTTCGTATTTCTTCATCAGGGTTTCCCATTCTGCAGCCAACTCTCGTTGTTTTGCATTTGGTTTGCGTTTCTTACTTTTTTGATAAGTGTAGATTATTGTCATTTTATAAATTCTTTCACGGATTCAACATGCTTACATTTTCTACGATAACCAAAACCAACACAAGAACAAGTAAAAAAATTACCAGAAATATTATATTGAACATCGTATTCCCGACTATCTGATTTTACTTTGAAAACCCGAACATTATCAGACTTGATTATCTTTTGTTTTTCGGGTTTAGATTCGGGAATAGTTTTTGCAATCTTAGATAATGCAGAGTGATTATCTTTGATGAATTTACGATAACGTTTATCTAGTGTAAAACCAGATTTTAGAGTGACAACTTCAACGCCATGTTCTATTGCAAAAGCAATAACACGACCTTTGTTGTCGATTAGATAAGTGTGATTTGGGACAGTGTATTCACAGTCCCATGCGGTAATTTCTTTAAGTATTTCCATTCCTTTATAGTACCATGCCTACAATGGAATGTCAAGAACTTTTTTGTTACCCTTTTAACAACTGTTTCCCATCGGAAACACGGATATCTTCCTCAAATTCGGCCAGCCGCAATTTCTGCAACTGATCTTCCAGTATAGACTTGTCGCCATTATACTTTGCGATACGTTCTTCCAGTTCCCGAATCTGTCGTTGAATCAATTCTTTATATGACATAATCATCCTTTTCTTGTTTCACTAAACGATAGAAGGACCGATCATGATGCTTTTGCTTTTGTCCTGAACCGAATTCACGACTATCTTTGTTTTTGCGAAACTTAGTTTTCTCAGTTTTTACAACTTTCTTGCCGCCGATTTCCATTTTAGACTCCGAACTCCCCTATAGAATGTGATCTGCAACACCAAGACTAATCATCTCTTCTGCCGTGAAAAATGCATCCGTTGCCGGCAAAAGTTTTGATTTTACTGTTTTAGTATCCAAGCCTGATGCTTCACTTAAAAGAACAATCATTCGCTGATTGATATTGTCGTGTTCTTTGATTGTTGCTTTCATGTCATGATATTTTCCAGAAACTTCATCGGTAAATTGATGGCACATCGATGATGCATTTCTACCGATGAATCTTTCACCTTTAGTTCCTGACGCAAATATCAAAAATGCTGCACTCATAACTGAACCAATTCCTATCGTTCGAATTGGATGGACTGAATTTCTCATGATATCAATTAGTGCAAATGCATCGGTCAATGCACCGCCATCTGAATTGATATACAGGGTCAGGAGTTTTTCTTTTTTGTTTTGATTTTCTGTTACTATCCAACGAACTGCTTTGTCTATATTTTCTTGTTCTATGTTACCTACTAGAAAATGTATGTTGCTTGATGGAATATCGGATTCCATCATGTCCAAATCTAACGCATTACTTTTGACTGTCTTTTTTGTATTTCGCATAGTCACTCTTCTATAGTGATTCCGGGCCCTACAATAAATCGATTACCATTTACCCAAGGATACTTTCCTTGATACTTCTGTTTCATAACTTCATTCCCCTGTTCAAAAAATTCTCTCGTTACAGAACCTTCGTTACCACCTAGACGGTAATTTACCGAGTATTTGTTAGTGCAAGCATAGTTACCAAAATATTGTTTGAGTGCTTGAAACAGCAAACGATCTGCACCCCAACCAGCATACCATGCATGACCTACTTTTGTAAGTATGTCTCGCTTAACTGTAAAACAGGCTGTGTCGATATGATATACATCAGGGTTGAAATAAACAGGCCACTTACCAAGAGACTCGCAGTTATCTTCAAAAAGGTAATTACCTTCTTTATCATATATCTTTCGTAGGGAATAAACCCAATCATAGTTTCCATTTATAAGTTTGTTTACCTGCGTTTCAACGTGATCTGGATCATACCAATTATCTTCATCAACATAGCAAACGATATCTGCATTCACCAAAAAGGAACATGAAGCATAGAGTCGTTGACCGTACCAGCCACCACGACCAGTATTGTCTTCAACCCACACATGTTTCACATCATAGTCTTTGGTCATTTCTTTCACTTTGTCGAAATACTCTTGACCATCAACAAAAATGTAATGCGTGATATCTTTGTAAGTTTGATTCTTCACGCTCTCAAGGCATTGCTTGAGGTCAGGCCGACCAATAGTCGGCGTCACCACGGCTACTTTCATACGGGAATAAGATTAGGAAATGCTTCGTTGATTAGATTAGGAGTAAGGAATTTGACTTCTAGTTTTTTTCTGAACACTTTACAAAGTAGTTCTGCTTCATCTTTGTGTAGGGATTCGAGAACAACAACCAGAATTGATTTTTGTTTTTCTTGTGTCAAGCCCTGAGGTTTTGCTGGATGATTTTTTATAAATCTATACATCTTGTTCATTTCACTATCAAGATAAGTATAATTCAATCCAGCAGGTTCTGGAGCAGGTCGATAAGGAGGGGGCTCAATATCAAACTGAATGTATGGATTGAATGCAGCAACTAAAAATTCACGAAAACGTGGATGATCGTATTTTTTTAGAACTGCAATTCTATCTTGTCTAGTTTCTGCTTTTTGAAATTCGTCCAGTATTTCAGAATATAGTTTTTCGGAACTCATTGTTTATCCATTAAAATTCGTGTGCAACTTCAATCAGATTTTTCAAACGCTTTGTCATCATGTAGTTTACAAACTCTTGTTTTGTTCTGCCTTTAGCAGTTTCATATGTATTTAGAATTTCCTGACGTACAGAAACTGGAATCTTGGTCAAGTCAATCAGAGTTTCATTACGTGAGTAATTACGCAACATGTCATCGTTACAGAACTCTTTGGGTTCTTGATTCATCCATCCAATGATCTTAGCTTCAGTGATCGGTTTTTGACGACCACCAACGACAAACACATCATCAGGACTGAGAATGTTAGGAATACCATCACCCTTGTCCCCACGAATAATCAACTGTTTCAACTGTACAAGAGGAAACTGTTCTTTAATGTATTTCTTGAGAATGGGGGAGTATTGTTCGACATTCGGAAAACGTTGCAATTGTGCAAAGTCTTTGTCCGATGAAAGAATCATGATTTTCTGAGTACCAGAATATTTCTGTACTAGAGTACCGATGATATCGTCAGCTTCAGCACCTTCTACATCAATCACTTTGTATGGTGAGTTTTCTTTCAACTCTTCACGAATAGTATTCAGGCATTCAAAGATGGATGCCCAATCGTGACCAGAAGAATCTCGGGCTTTACGGCGACCCGCTTTGTAATGCGGATAAACGTTACGGCGCCAGTATTGTTTATTGTCGCAAGCAATAATGACTTCGGGTCCATGCGACTCTTTGAACTTCTTCACATAGGTACGAAGCGTGTTTAGAATCATATGACGAACAAGGTTTTCGTCAACAGATCCTTTGGTTGATCCAATCTGTTCCATCAAATTGGAAATTGCGACTTGTTGGTAGTCAAAGATAATCATAATTTAATTTATTTTACAGTACGGAGTAGTATCGTATCCCCGTTTATTCTGCCTGTCAAGGTTGTTTCGGCAGTCTTTAGATCAGTAAGTATTGTCTTCAATGCAACTTTGCCTGACTTCAAAACATTCGGCAATATCTCGGCAGGTTTGCGAAGAGTTTTTTGTACAGATTTACTTTCTGCAAAATCCATAATCGTCGAACCCTTCACCGAAAGACCACCGGCATGTTCTGCATGGTACACACCCAATTTTCGAGTTTTTGTATTATACACCCACAATTGTGCTGCACCGATAATATCAGTTGCGGAAACAGACACAAGTTTCAATTCATCAAATTTGTCAAGAAACTTCATCTTACCGACAATCTGATCTTTTGTCTTAACTTTTACTTTGCGAGGTTTCTTTGTTTTCTTTGCAACCTCACCAATCTTACCACAATCAAGAATCACTTGATCGAAGTATGCAATGAACTTTTTCAATCGTGTTTTATTGAAATTCGAATAGGCTTCACGTAAAATCGCTTCACCTCCATTGTAAATTAGTTCATAGAACGCACGATTCTTTTTAGCCCAATCGATGATGAATCGGCAATGAACCGACTTGATACCAAGAGTATTCATTGTTGCAAATGGTGTTGGAACGGTCTTGAATTCACTTAGAATCATTTCATCAACTTGACCTTCCAGTTCACCGATACATTCAGACGCCTTTTCACGAATTCGATCTTGAATGTTGGGAACACTTGTAGGTTTGTCTTCAACGACTGGTGTTTTTTTGTTTTTGGCTTGTTGTTTGATTGATTCAAGTTCTTCATCGAACCATACCGAATCTGTAGGATTTAGAGTACCGCCATTTGTGATGATACGACATATGAAACCAAAAGTCGAAGAACGAGTCTTTAGAATAGAATCGTCTACCGAGAGTTTCAGTTTTTTCTTTAAATAGTCCGATGCATATTTGTGTGCATCTTTAGGATCTTTGTTTTGTGCATACCAAGATAGAGTTTGAATCAACTCAACCTTAGTCAACTCTGCTTGAAACTTTGGTTCAGTAGGAAGTAGAGATTTCGCTTTGATATTCATGATGACTTATATATGGCCCGGCGTGAGGGAATCGAACCCCCGTTCGAAGTTTAGAAGACTTCTGTATTATCCACTATACGAACGCCAGATTGTTTTTGGTGGGCCGTTTGGGGTTCGAACCCAATGCCGCTCGATTATGAGTCGAGTGCTCATACCAAATGAGCTTCCAGCCCGAAACTTGGTGCGAGTGGCGGGACTCGAACCCGCATACCCGAAGGCGGCAGATTTTAAGTCTGCTGTGTATACCGTTCCACCACACTCGCAATTTATGTTACTATTATACCTTCACCAGAAAAGTATTGGGGCAAACTTAACGTTGTTTATTTGACAACGGTTTCATGTCATTTACATAATCTTTGACCATCACGATCATACTATTGTAATATGTAACACTTTTCAAATTGTGGAAAATATGTTGCATCATTACTGGAGCTTTCTCTTCAATATGCTGTTTGTGCAATAAATCTACAAGACCTTTGGAAAATTCTATACATGAATCGGGTTTTCTGAATCCACCATTCCACTGTTTCCAATAACTTGTATGCGTATCTTCCATAATGAAAGTTCCACCCTCTTTTAGCTGTGGAAAAGTTTTTAACATAGTCAAAATCTGATGTTCATTGATATGACTTCCGTCGTCAATGATAATGTCAAACTTTGGTTTGTCTTTCAAGTACCAATCCCAAAACTCTGGTGAACTTTGATCACCTAAAGCAATGTGAATGTTATTCTGTGAGTATTTGTAATCTAAACACTTTTCGTTGATATCGATACCATAAATCTGTCCGTTCTGAAAATATTTACTCCAGAACTCAAGCGATCCACCACCAGCAATACCTATCTCAAGTACATTTGGACTATTACCAACATACTTCGAAAGGTGTGTATCAAAGGCTTCAAAGTAAGTGTCCCACTTCACCGATTCTTTTTCAAGACTAAAAAATGTTTCCATCATTTTATTCATCATTTTTCCTATTCATAATTTGGTACAGAATTCCACAATGCTTTCCAATCAATGTATGGATCTTTTTCTTTATCTGTCTGTATATGTAGTGCGAGACTTTCAATAGGTGTTACGCCAAGCACGCCTTTCTGCGTGAACATATAATTCAAACTGATTGCTTCCAAATGCCCATCGATGCCTTTTGGTGGCAATGACAAAAACAAATCAGTCAAATCTTTTTGATTTCTCAACTGTTCAACACTTGTCATGAAACAACAGGATACATCATATATCTGAATCCATACACGATTCACACCATAAAAAATTGTTCTTGGAGTTGGTCGATTACGATATGATCCAGTCCAGACAGCGGAACAATTATACGGGTAAATTATAGTATCTGTATTTGTTTCCTGTTTAATCTGTAAAAACAAATCAATCATTTCGTAGATACAAGTTTTGCTATACAAGTAATCGTCTTGAACTTGATACACGATATCTGTTCCTTCGTTTCGCAGATATTCATAACAAGCACCAATCGAATTCATGATGCCATGCTCCTGCAACTCATGAATGTCAACTCTAACATTCTTCATGTTAAAAAGTTTTTTGTTTTTCTGAAGAAATACTTTTAGTCTAGGTGAAGAATTATCATCAAAGAATGTCACATGGTGGGTTACATGTGGATGCAAATCTGCAACATAAAGAACACTCTCCATAAAAGATGAGATGCTCTTGATGGAGAGTGTGGTACGATCAGTATTACAATATCGTTCTGAGGTTTGATTGTTTGCTATATCACAAACTTGAACCGCATAATGAACATTCATTTTATGCGGCAAGAACAAACTTCAAACGATCAGCAGCATAAGATGCGGCAAATGCTTTTGGTTTTACCATTGGCACAACATTACAAGTGCCTTTGATATAACCAATCGCTTGTTGAACTACGCACGATGAACCGTAACGAAGATTTGGATTAATATCCAAATGAACTTCAACGTGGCGATCTTCCAGTACGTCTGCTAGACTCTGAAACAACTCGGAGACTTTATAGACTTCGTTCATTAGACGCATAGCAGGCTTGTCTTTGCGATGATCATAGTCACGTTCACGTTGAACTTCACCAAAGATTTTGCAACCATGTTGACCATCAATGTGAACAACAATCGCTAAAGTATAATCCGCATACCAAACATCATCAATACGAACACGTTCAGAATCCGCACCAAGATAAATCTTAGTTTCTGCTGATTGACTTGCGATAAATTCTTTGACTTCTGCTAGGTTTAGTTTTTTCATTTTAGACTTTCATACACGCACTAAAAATTTCGTAAATTTCCTCATCAATCTGCGACTTGTCAACATTCACAAGCGGAACATTTGGACGAGCAAACGGTTCGATGTTTTTTGAAATTCTTTCTTTGATCTTTTCTATATCTGTAAATTCTTGTTTATTCAATTCTTGATGAGCAAAGTTTTCGATCTTGTACTTCATCTTATCAATATCCATGAAATATGTCATGTGATATCCCTTTAACTTCTTAGGTAAAGACCAACGATGTACCCTGAAAAACTCTGGATCATACTTGAGTGCAAACTTCACTTTAGTTAGAACGGAACCGCTCCATAAATTTGGTTCTTTTGTTTTGAACGAATACCAAAACATTTCTTGATCTGATCCTATAGCACCAACACCATCTTGAAAAATAGCCATAGATTCTTTAATGCTATTGATGGTACACACTTCATCAACATCGCTTATCATCACAAAGTCATCGGGGCCAAAATACTTCAATGCTTTTGATATATGATTACGTTGCTCTTTCTCTAGTTTCCAGTTACCCGCATCATAGTTCGTTTCTTTTGGTTTCGTGAAATCGTAGTTTGCTGGGTCGATGGAGTATGGCAAATAAATTATCTTATCTTGAAACTCTCGTATCTGATACCACGACTTAGGTAAATTAAAACCTTTGAAATTACCTGCGTGGGTATGGTCACATTCTGAGATGATGAAACAGTCCACATGTTTGTAGAGATATTTCAATCTCGCATACAGCATATCATATTCATTGAAGAATGTAAAGGCATCAATTAACATTATATAACTCCGAAATTTGTTTGAAGAATTCTGGCGATCTATCATACTGATGAACAATCGCAGGAACTTTGCCATTCAGATAGAACACACCATTTTTCAATTCTAGTTTATCTATATGATTCGGATGAGTGATGCAATGACCAATCGTTGCAACAATATCACCGTTGTTCTTCAGTGTCGCATTCTTTCCAACTTCATCAAAATAGAAAACATAGTTTGCAATGACTTGATCCAACAACATTTCATAACAAACTGATGGATTTACTTTCTGTAGTTCAATCAAACGATTGTTGAACACTTGCAACCATTCTCTCAAAACATTTGTTGTACCCAATATTGTACCGGAACAGATGATATTTTTGTCGGTAAACTTTTCGATTGAACCAACACCATACATTCGGTCAATCATTCCAATGTGATGGGGTTCCACATGGATTGGAACGCCAGCATCTTCACAAAATGCGTAAATGTAATCTTCGTCGGGTAGATTCTCAAATGGATTCGCTTGAAAAACCACATCACGAATATCGGCTAACAAAATGTGTTTGTAAACAGTCATATGTGCAACGATATCGTGATAACGGAAAAATCTTGAAGCAACCACATGAATCGGCGCATTCGCATATGGAAAGTCTGTAGTCTGAACATTATGCTGCTTCAAAAAACTTTCAATTCTCGGTAAATCAGAATTCTTGTAAATTAGAATAATATCGTCTTCCTGATTGTACTTTCTAAACGAAAGAATAAAGTTTTTTATTTGCTCTACGCCATAATTCAAGGCGGTTGACACGACAAGATTTTTCATTTTTCATCTTCTTTCAGTTTGTCAAACGCATCAAGTACACAATCTTCTGTAGAAAGGATATCTTGATAATCACTTGGACGCTTGTTGAAAATATTATCCCAGTTACTATCAAAAGTTTTCTGATCAACAGAAAACGGTCTTGGTTTACTTCCTTTTCCACCATCAGGCATTGTATCTCTCCAGCGTTTTGTTTAGTTTAGTTAAATCTGCACATGTGTATTCTTGATATGAATGTTTTAGATTTTCTGGCATTTCGATGTAGTAAATCGGGGCATTAAATTCTAAGGCCACATTATAAAAACTTTTTACTTCACCAGTACCGAGATTCCACAAACCAGATTCTTCAACATTGAAAAATCTGCGATGATAATTAACAATATCTTCAACGGGAATAAAGTCTCTGTAATATCTAAAACTATTCAGAAAAACATTGATACGACCATTTTTTTCTTTCTGAATTCTAAATTGCGTATAGGGACTCGCTTGAGTACCTTTATGTTCTTCACCAGAACCATATACATTGAAGTATCGGAACATCTGCACTACACTATGCTTTGCATAACGAATCTGTTTGAATGCATATTGTTCGAACATGTACTTAGACCACGAATACGGTGTTCGTGGATCAACTGGTGAATCTTCTTTAAATTCTTTCTTCAGTCCATAGATTGAAGCCGAACTTGCAAATTGAAAATTGACATTCCTAAAGATACACTCGTCAAGCAATTCGCATGAGAACTCATAGTTCTGCCGCATGATCTTTTCTACATTCGTTTCTGTCGTTGATGATATAGCACCAGCATGAATTACCCAATCAAAATTGTAAATGTAAGGTTTTGCATCACCGTATTCATAACCAAAGACTTCATGTCCATCATTCTTCAGTGTACGAAACAGATGACCCCCGATGAACCCCTTATGACCAGTTACAAGTATCTTCATGTTTGTGAATCTCCAGGCATCACACGATAATTATCTTCAACACTATCTGGAGTAGAAACTTCAATGATCGTTCCTGCCTTGATACAAATCAACTGATGTGGTTCTAGAGGTTCATTGCGCCATGTGTCACCTTCTTTTAGAATTTGTTTTTTCACTTCAGCATTTTGTGTCATGATATATCGCACCTCAAACTCACCAGAAAGAACATACCATGTCTCATCTTTCTGAGCATGAAAGTGCATTGAGAATTTCGCACCTTCAAAGAAATTCAAAAGTTTGCCACAATATTTGTCGTTGGTAGCAAAAATATATTCGTTACCCCAACCTTTATCAACTTTACCAGTCAATCGCATTTATCTCTTCCCATGTCGGTGCATATACACCATTCTTTTGAACTGTTACTGTACTCGCATTAATAGCATAATAAATTGCTCGGTGTATACTTTTAACTTGTAGATATTTTACCACAAGTGTCGCCAAAAAAGTATCTCCTGCACCACAAACATCAAACACATCAACTTGTGGGACAGGAAATTCTTTATCCTGATAAGTTACTGGTTTCGAACCATGAGTAACTACCAAGTCTGTACAATACGATATAGCATCATTATACTCTTTTTCATTGATCTTTACAATACATCCTTCCAACTTTGCCAAATCATTCTTTTTGGTATCAACAAAGATTGGACCAGAGAATTGCTTTCGCATATCTTGGATAAGTTCATAGGTTACCGCACCTTTGTTATAATCACTGACAACAATAGCATCATAGGTACTACCTACATTGTAGGATTTGAGTGGTTTTGAAATTGCATCTTGGTCAATACGCATCAAATGCTGATTGCTCTTCATGTCAATCAATCTTGTTTTGACGCTGGATTTTAGACCGTAATGACAGTCAACGATGCATCCTAGATTGTCTAGGTTTTCTTTGACATTGGCAGCCATGCCATTCTTTTGAACAGCATGGTGAAAATTGAAAATGGGAACGGGTGCTTCTGGACTAATTCGTTCTACTGTACCGTAATGATAAATGTCAAGGCAAGTATCACCGACCAATAATATCTTGAATTGTTTTTGTGGTTGAGTAGTCTTCGAATCGATCATAATAAATCACTTGTTTAGCATACTTTTCACCGATAACTGATTTACCTTTGTAATCAGAACCTTTCACAAGAATGTCGCATTCTTGAATCAATGCGATTAGTTCTTCATCGGTGTTGAAAATTTTCACTTCATCAACAGGCTTAATGTTATTCAACATCAACCATCTGTCGTTTACATTATTTATAGGGCGGGAATTACCCTTTTTCAACTTCACTCGTTCGTCGGTATCAATAGCAACGGTCAAATGATCACCCAAACTTTTTGCGTAGTTTAGGAGAATCAAATGACCTATGTGTAGAATATCAAATGTACCGTTTACGAGGATTCTTTTCCCCACTTTACTTTCAACCATACTCTCTCATGAAGATAATGTAGAACCGTTAAAATAACATTGATAATGATTGCAGCATTCAAGCCCGACCATATCGCAGTCACCAGTGTCGCTATAATTCTCCATGATGCTGCTCTTGCGAACGTCCGTATGTGCTTCTCACTCATTTGTTTTCCTTTATTTGGCTACGGTGGAGGGAATCGAACCCCCACTAAGAGTTTTGGAGACTCCTGCGCTGCCATTACGCCACACCGTAATTCTTTGGTCTCGGATGCAAGAATCGAACTTGCGCCTCATGGTCCCAAACCACGAATGATACCATTTCACCAATCCGAGATAAAACTGGAGCGGATACTTCGATTCTCACGAAGATGATAAGTGGACCTCATCATTGTTATAAACATCCGCCTTGAAACTGGAGCGGGATATCGGAATCGAACCGATGACTAGAGCTTGGAAGGCTTTCGTTTTACCATTAAACTAATCCCGCAAATTTTGGTGCCCCCACACTGAATCGAACAGAGAATTAATGCTTACAAGGCAATCGTTATAGCCATTTAACTATAGGGGCATATCTTTATATAGACACATTATACTACGAATTCTTTGGTAGAAGCGGTAAGAATCGAACTTACACTACACACCGTATGAAGGTGCTGCACTACCGTTATGCTACGCTTCCATATTGAAATACACTGCTGTCCGGACAGACTACCGATTACACTCAGTGAGTTTGATGCCTCATTCCCAGGCTAAGGTAATACTCGTCACAATGTACTTCAAAATGGTGTCCGCTGTTCAACCTAAGTCATTAACGGACCATCGAATCCCGATCCTCCCCTCCCGCAACGTTGGGTACATATCACGATGTTTGCGACCATATTGAAACATACTCCCAGTGCCTTGTCTAAGGGCCATAATCTGTAACTATACACACCTTTTGCATATAAGGATTGCGCTAATCCAGGCTCAATGTGTTCACGGTGAAGCTGCACCGATTAGACAAAAGTATGTTTCAATATGGATTCTCATTTAGCGACCGAGAATCCGAAGTCGGGGTCTGTAGACAGCATACTACTTATCACATTATACTCCGTATGCTAGGGAGAGTTTCGCCTCACACGCTATCTGGTGCGGATGGTGAGACTCGAACTCACACGCCGAAGCGACGGCTTCTAAGACCGTTGCGGCTACCAGTTACGCCACATCCGCAAAACTTGGTGGAGAGGGAGGGATTCGAACCCCCACGGAACGTGCCGACCTCCGGGTTACAGCCGGGTGCCCTTCCGAATAGGCGTCCTCTCCATAAAACTTGGCTCCGCATCTGAGAATCGAACTCAGCTAACCTCTGCTTAACAGGCAGGCCCATGCACCATGCTCGGGTTCTGCGGAATTGAAACTTGGTTGCGGAGTGATGGATTCGAACCATCGTTCTTCAGTTTATGAGACTGACGGGATGACCTCTTCCCTAACCCGCAAAAATCGTGCTATGGTCTGGTAACCCTTGTCCCTTGCGGGGACACATTCTAAAGCGAGAATGAACAGATAGTCAGGTCATCTTGTCCTCTACCGACTGTACCATGGCCACAGTCAAGACCATCTGCATTTTAGAGAATATGCCATCTTTCGATAACATTACCGACTTAGGTATAGTCGGTAGAATGCAGCAAACCCACGACCCACTTACTCTCCGTCGCCGAGAGGCTTCCCGCTTTTAGGACTGAAGCACATGGTCCATCGCTGTTACCAGCAGCAATTCTGGCGGTCCCAAGGGGTAACGATCCCCTTCTTTATGCGTGACAGGCATACGTGCGTCCATGAACACTTTGGAACCATATTAGTTTTGTAGTCTGCACTATTTGCTATGCTCAACGGATTTACCTTAGGATCTACCGTTTCTGTACATAGTTACTCAGGCTTGATCAGGCCCATGGCTTACAGACTACAAAATTAATATACCGCATATGGAAGTGTATTCCCATTTTCTGTGATTAACTGACTGTACCAATCTTGTCATTATACACCGACCTAGGATTTACTCGGCAAACGACTCGGTAGGTAACCGACATTTTACACAAAAATACACTTTCATATATGGTAGGAGCGATGGGATTCGAACCCATAAATGACGGATTAAAAGTCCGCTATGATACCATTTCATCACACTCCCAGCATTTACTACATTTACCACTCTTGTCACTTTCCATGACAGGCTCTCCTATAAAAAATGGTTATGGTGATTGGTCGCCACGCCAACTCTCTGCTTCTCACAAGGATACCCTTTCGGGCTTCGCATTATAGGTTTTTTCAGCGCACAGCCACAATGTGACCAAATCCAAACCTTGTTACTTCACCATATTGAAGTACACTATAATATCAAACCAGTCCTCCACGGAATTACTGATACCACAATGTACTTCAGTATGGTTTCAGTCAGGGGTGTTAGCGTCATAACGTTTCCTCCACATCTTTACTGTCGGCGCCGACAGTCAGGGGTTTGGTCTCATACTAGTACGTTTCGGCCCTACATCTTTACTGATACCATATAGAAACACACTGCCGATTGGTTATCAAGAAACGACCTGATGATCAACTCAGGCTCAGCATGTTTTTATATGGTACACCCAACCGGATTCGAACCGGTGTTACTGCCGTGAAAGGGCAATGTCCTAGGCCTCTAGACGATGGGTGCATCTAAACTACTCAACTTGTCAAAGAACTCTACTACAGAAACATCATTATAACATCACTTGATCGTTTTGTCAAGCACTTTTTCAATCTTTTTCGAGAACTTTTTACTGCCTCTCGATCACTCAACAGAATCTATTATATACCTACTGTACCGAACTGTCAAGCACTTTTTTTGTTGTATTTTTACAACACTTTCTTTTTTGATAACATTATCAAATTGATATCTGGTGCGTCCTAAAGAATTCGAATCCTTAACTTGAGGTTCGTAGCCTCATATGATATCCAGTTTCACCAAAGACGCATTTAACTTACCTGCATGGTGTTTTCTGTGACAATTCGCACACAAACACGCACACTTATTAATTTCTTCCTTCATTTTTTTTATAGAACTTGTTGGTTGTGAACCTAAAGAAAATTCTTTCGTAGATTCATCCAAGTGATGTAAATCTAAACAAACAGATTCGGTCTCACCACAAACACAACAAGACAAACTTTTTTTAAAATTTAAGTACCATTCTTTATTATTTCTTTTATTTTTTTTAGAACGAACTAAATTTGTTTCATGATTTTTTAGATAAGAATCTTTACTTTTCTTTTTCCTACAATCATCACAAAATGTGATTCTTTTATTCAAAGCTTTATTTTTAAAGGCAAACTTAGCTATGGGAAAAGTATTTCCACAACAATTGCATTTTTTATTTTCTAAATTCATACAACCTCCAGAAGATACAAACTATTTATAAAATTCGTATCTCCCGAATTTGGTGGATCGACGGGGATTCGAACCCCGGACTCTAGAATGCAAATCTAGTGCGTTCCCAATTACGCCATCAACCCATATTCTGGTACTTTCGACTGGTAACGATCCAGTGTCTTTCGGTTATCAGCCGAATGCTCTACCTTTGAGCTACGAAAGCATTGGTGCCTCGTGAAAGAATCGAACTTCCGTACCCGCTTTGTAAGAGCGGCGTTCTACCATTAAACTAACGAGGCTTTAAAACTTTTTGGGGTGTCCAACGAGTACCGACCTCGTGCCTACTCTTTCACAGAGAGTAATGCTTCCATTACACCATGAACACCACTGGAGTACGGGACAGGAATCGAACCTGCATAGGACAGTTTTGCAGACTGCCGCCTAACCACTCGACCACCCGTACATCATTCTACAACAATTTCATAACTTTGTCAACTGGTGCCCCAAGCGGGAGTCGAACCCGCAGAATTTTGATTTTGAGTCAAACACGTATACCAGTTCCGTCATCGGGGCAATTCTGGTAGTAGGTAAGAGATTCGAACTCTTCCGTTGCAGCCCATCTGACCACTCTCCCAGGCTTATAAGACCCAGCCGCACACCAGTGCTACCTACCATTAATATAAAAATACAACATACAAAAAATAGCGAGAACTATGATTATAGCCATACCGTTCCCCTTGTTGTAAATCTGGCGGAGAGTATAGGATTCGAACCTATGCGCCCTTACGAACGACGGTTTAGCAAACCGCTGCCTTAACCACTCAGCCAACTCTCCGTAAAACTGGAGCGGGTAGCGAGAATCGAAC
>JACCDO012317227.1_pt1 | contig 20933 bp, 19 predicted proteins | sample 7446101 | NCBI WGS metagenome assembly JACCDO01 (sample SAMN15323440, study PRJNA562643) | freshwater metagenome | isolation source: river surface water | place: USA:Blue River Watershed | collected 2017-08-16
ATCCCATAGTTTAAACCTCCTTTCAACTTTAGGTAGAGGTTCATGTCGTGGCATTTAAAGTACCGCAATTCATCGAAGTTAAAAAAGCCGGGCGTAAGGGTTTAGGTGTTTTTGCGACAGCAAACATATCAAAAGGACATATTATCGAGGTCGCGCCAGTGCTCGCGATCCCAGAAGATGATGAAAATGATCTGCTAAGTTCCTTTATGGTGCGCTATATTTTTCAAACTGATCGAGGCCTTACCCATGTCATTGGGTTGGGGTACTCGTCGCTTCTGAATCATGCTAAGTCACCGAATGTAGATTTTAGTGTAAATAAACAAGCGATAACCTTGAAAGCAGTAAAAAATATTGTTAAGGGAGATGAGCTTACCATCGACTACGGATGGAGCGACAAGGACTGGCGTGTTGCAGGGATTAAACCTGTTTTCTAGGAAGCAATACTTTGGATACAAAACAACAAAAATTTCTTGATTTGCTGAACAGTCAATATGCTTGGCCAGAGGTTTACCCCTTTAAATTTGTTATTAAATCCACCGAAGTTCAGGCTCTATGCGATCTTTTCCCCCTTCATTCGCCAGAGCAAAAGCTCTCAAGTGGGGGGCAGTATGTGAGCCTTACCTTTAAAATCGAAGTTAAAAGCGGTGAAGAAGTTCTTGAATTTTACCAAAGGGCGCAAGGGATCCCTGGACTCATCGCGCTATAAAAAACTAATGTTGAAATTGTTTGTCAAACACTGTACCTAAGCACTGTTACTTGGGGACATAGACCCCTCTATTCACTATTCGTCAAGGGTAAGATGTTATGAAAAGCCGTAAAACTGTTGCTAATACCAAAACCTCTGTAGTTGGAAAATTCATCAAAGAAAAGAGAGTTGATGCAGGTTTAACTCAGAGAGATGTAGCAAGTCACCTTAAATACACGACCGCTCAATTCGTCAGCAATTGGGAACGCGGCATTTCAATGCCTCCTTTGGAAGCACTTCCCCGCCTATCTAAACTCTTAGAAGTTCCCGCTAAAGATTTCATTAAAGTTATGCATGCTCACCAAGAGCAACAACTTATCGTAAGCAAAAAAGAAGTTTCTGATATTTTCCGCGGCCGCTAAGGTCGAGCTGGTATGGATGAGTTCACGATAAATCGTCTTTTGCGGATTTTAAAAACGTTTAAACAAACAAACGGTCGTGACATCTCAGAAGCAGAGCTAAGGGAACTCTCCATACCTATGTCTCTTTTAGACCACTTAGTCCGTAAAGGAGTGGTTGACAAGTACCAGGTCACATCTGGTAAAGGAAGTCTCGAGAATCGTTTTAAACTTTACCGAGACCCTTTAAAGCTACGTGATCCGTAATGTCAATCCTAGTAAGTGTTAAAAATCTTGCCAAGTCATACCACGCTCGGCATCTATTCAGTGATTTTTCGCTGGCGATAAACCAAGGCGAGAGGCTCGGCATTATTGGACCTAACGGCGCTGGCAAATCAACTTTGCTGAGGCTTATTGCAGGCCTTGAAGAAGCTGATGCTGGGGAAATCGCGCTCAGACGGGGCTTAGTGATTGTATTTGTAGCGCAAGATCCGGTGTTTAATCCTGAAGACTCGGTACGGTGTGTACTCGAGCGAGCAGCTAAAGATATTCACCATAGTAACGGTGAACTCGAAGCAGCTAAATGGCTGACCAAGCTTAATTTTGATGGCGAGAAACAAGTTAAGCACTTGAGTGGTGGGTGGGTTAAACGCTTGGCTATTGCTGAAGCGTTTGTGAAGTCACCAGACCTCGTACTTTTTGATGAACCTACCAACCATTTAGATTTAGACGGTATAAAATGGCTCGAAGAGACCTTACGCGATGCCCCATTTGCGTGGGCTATGGTCAGTCACGACCGGCATATTCTCGATAAACTAGCAAAACGTGTTTTAGAAGTTAGTTCCATTTATCCTGATGGCACGTTTATTAGCGACGGTGGATATTCTGATTTCATTATCAAACGAGATATTTACCTAGATGAGCAGCGCAAGAATTCTGAAGTCTTAGCCAATAAGGTACGGCGAGAGACTGAATGGTTAGCTCGCGGCCCTAAAGCACGCACGACCAAAGCGAAATATCGTATTAATGAGGCACTGAGCCTAATCGAAGATTTAGCTAGCCATAAAGCGCGTCTGACGGAAACAGAAAGTAAAATTGATTTTTCGGGTACGGGAAGGCAAACAAAAAGACTTGTCGTCCTTGAACACGTTAGTAAATCGTTAGGCGGAAAACTCCTATTAGATAACTTCAGTATTGTACTAACCCCAGGAATGAGTATCGGAATTTTAGGGGAAAACGGTGCTGGAAAATCCACGCTACTAAAACTAATTACGAAAAATCTTGACCCTGATACAGGCGCAATAACCCATGCTGATGGGCTTAAAATTACTTATTTTGATCAACTACGACAAAGTATTAAGCTTGATGAAACTTTAAAAGGCTTTCTAGCCGATGGCAATGATGGCGTGGTATTCCAGGGACGGTCAGTCCATGTCGCGACGTGGGCCCAGAGATTTCAATTCCGTCATGAACAGCTTGGAATCCTAATGTCTGACTTATCGGGCGGAGAAAAAGCACGAGCCTTAATTGCCAAGCTCATGCTGAGTGATGCTGACTTATTAGTTTTAGATGAGCCTACTAATGATCTCGATATTCCAACCCTCGAAGCTTTAGAGGATAGCCTCGCCCAGTTTCCGGGTGCTGTTGTCGTTGTCACGCACGACCAGTTTTTTCTCAAAGAAGCGACCAATCTAGTGGTCGGTCTTGATGGCAAAGGTAAGGCCGGAATTTTTGCGGACACGGAACAGTGGCAGGCGTCACTTAAACTAGCGAAGACCCCTACTAAAGAGACTTCCTCAGCGAAGACAGGAGAGAAGCCCTCACGCAATAACCCCACCAAACGCCTTTCATATCTTGAGCAAAGGGAGTTCGATGGCATGGAAGCTGCCATTGCCAAGGCAGAAGAGATGCTAAGCCTTTGCCAACATGAGGCGGCACATCCCGAAGCTGCTACGAACGCCGCAAAAGCCAAGCAAGCTTTTGAAAACCTTGAAAAAGCCCAGGCTGAGGTAGAGCGTTTATTTGCCCGGTGGGCTGAACTCGAAGCCAAACAACAGTCTTTTACCTAGTCCAGTAAAGATTTCGGGTAGTTGGCCGCTCGGCCAAAATGACTATTTTCAGCTACTTCAGGTCATGTTATAATGAAGCTGTGCCCCAGGATGGGGTTGGGAGTAACAGCTTTAAGGACGATGCATGCGCAATCGTGATCCAAAGTGGTACATAGGATTTTTAGCTTCTTTAGCACTAGCAGCAACTTACGCCGATGCGTACTTCAGCCAAATCTCAGAGATGCAGGCTGCCAAAAAAGTGGATGTAGAAGACTACTCCACCGCCCCACTCGAGATGAATTCATCACGAGAAGTGGCTCAGTAGAAGCTCTCTCAGACACCTGCAACTTACCTGAGGCCTCGGCTTGGTCAATGCCCTCAAACTCTGGGCTTTTATTTGTCCGGGAGTTGTGCCGAACTAAATAGGGAATCAGTTGTAAGTAGCTATAAAAAATACTTAAATGAAGTGACAGGGAGGCCTAGCAGTAACCTTGCTAAGTCTGGCATAATTTGCTCCACCTGAATCAGTCCAGAACCTTCTCTGGCTTGTATGGCTACTGTCCTCAGCCCCAAAACCATCAAGCGAAATCATCTAGCCATATTTTATTAGAGGTGATATTTAGGTCCGCCTTATGGGACGACTAAATTTTCAACTTGAAGCTACCTCACCTCATACCCGCGCAAGGGCTGGGCGGTTTACTACATTGCATGGGGAGGTAATAACCCCAGTATTTATGCCTGTCGGTACGCAAGCGACTGTTAAGGGGATGAGGGTTGAAGAACTCAAAGCGGTTGAGGCGCAGGTCCTTTTAGCTAACACCTATCACCTTCTATTAAGACCAGGTCCTGAGGTTTTTAAGGCTGCGGGTGGTATCCATAAGTTTATGCGTTGGGATCGCCCTGTGTTAACTGATTCAGGTGGATTCCAGATTTTTTCGCTCGAAAATGAGCGGCGGATGACCGAAGAGGGGGCTTCATTCCGTAGCTATGTGGACGGCAAGAAAATCCTTCTTTCCCCGGAACTTAGCATCGACATGCAAAAGGCCATCGGATCTGACATCATGATGGTTTTAGACCAGTGTGTGCCCTCGACTAGCACCCACGATATCGCTCGCGAAGCGATGCATCTTACTCACCGCTGGGCAAAACGTAGCTTAGCGGCACGAGGTGATAGTAGGCAAGCCATGTTTGGCATTGTGCAAGGCGCATGCTACGAAGATTTAAGACGTGAAAGTGCTAGTTACTTAACGTCACTTCCCTTTGATGGCTTCGCCATTGGCGGCCTCGCAGTAGGAGAAACTAAAGACGAAAGGGAGCATTTCACCTCTCTTTCAACCGACCTTTTACCTCCGAACCTTCCTCGTTACCTGATGGGAGTAGGCACGCCGATCGATTTACTCGAAGCAGTCCATCGGGGGGTCGATATGTTTGATTGCATTATCCCCTCTGCCCTCGCCCAGCAAGGAACTGCATTTACTCATCAAGGCATTTTTAGGTTTCGCCGAGGAATTTATAAACTTGATTTTGATCCCGTAGATAAAAATTGTAGCTGCTACACCTGCAAAAATTATAGCAGAGCCTACCTCCACCACCTCTGTAAAGCATCCGAAGGGTTAGGGTGGCACCTTCTCACTCAGCATAACCTCCACTTCTATCGCGAGCTTATGATGGAAATGCGTCGCCATATCCTTGCCGGCACATTTTACGAATTCTACTTAACCAAAAAGAACGCTCTCGTCCAAAGAGACGTGGAAGGCCCTGAAGAACTCAAAAAGCCTAAAGAACGCAAATCTCAAATGCTGACACTTGGTGGTTTTAGTATTGCAGTCTCCGACCAGGGACTTGGCCGCATCAAGGATAATATCTCAGGCGAAGTGATGCACCCCCTTTCAGACCCTGGAGTGGAAGCGAAAGAGCTTTATGTCGAAGCGAGTGGCTTTTCTGAGGAGCTTAAAACGAGAAATGAGTGTTTAACGATTTGGGACGTGGGATTAGGCGCAGCACATAATGCCATGGCAGCAATACAAAAAGCGGAAGAGGAAAAATCTTCACTCAAAGTGATAAGCTTTGAAAATGATCTCGACCCACTTAAACTTGCATTAGCTAACATTAAGATTTTTCCTCACTTAAAGCATGCAGCACCGCATAGCCTTATCAAAGATCAGGAATGGACAAATAAAAACAGTACGATTCATTGGCATCTTGCATACGGCGATTTTTTAGAAAAATTTCCAGGTGCCCCAACTCCAGATTTTATCTTCTTTGATCCATTCTCATCAAAAACAAATGGCCCGCTCTGGTCCATCGAAACTTTTACCAAGATGTTCGCACAGGTTGAAGAACACGACACCGTTTTAGTAACGTATTCCACTTCTACCGCTGTGAGGGCGACCCTACTGGCTGCTGGGTTCTATGTTTGTGAAGGACCTGGATTTGGTGGGAGAGAAGCCTCAACCCTTGCACTGACTAAAAAGGCACTGAACAGAGTTCAAACTAGCCAACCTGGTATTAAACCTCTAAGCTCCCAGTGGCTTTCAAAGTGGCATCGCAGTAGCACGGCCGTGCCAAGTGATATCTTAGGCGAAAAAGCCCAGCTTTTTCGGCAACGCATCGAGCATCATCCTCAGTTCAGATCGTAAACTCAATTTGAATACGATATAATCTGGGTAAACCATTTTAAAGTTTTGCGGATTATGGATCAGTTTAATTGAGATTAATTTCCTAACAACTTTTCCGTTAGAGATCCCGTAATTTGTTTTGACTTTATAAGGTAAGGACATTAATCCAAAGGATTTACCTATGATGTATCAGCTTGTTTGCTTTCTACTTGGACTTTATGCACTCACCAGCCTCGCCAAACCAAGCGACGATGAACTTCGGCGCACTCTCACCAAAGATCAGTACGAGGTCACTCAAAAAAATGCTACAGAACCACCATTTAAAAATAAGTATTGGGATCATCACGAACCTGGAATTTATGTAGATGTGGTTTCTGGTGAGCCACTTTTCAGCTCACTAGACAAATTTGACTCCAAAACCGGATGGCCCAGCTTTACCAAACCGATTGATCCAAATAATATCGTAGAAAAAAAAGATGTCAGCCTTTTCATGGAACGGATAGAAGTGCGTTCAAAGAAGGGAGATTCGCACCTAGGGCATGTATTTGATGATGGCCCAAAGCCCACGGGACTTCGGTATTGCATTAATTCTAGTGCGTTAAAATTCATTCCTGCCAAAGATTTACAGCAGGCAGGTTATGGCCAATACTCTAGCCTATTTACCTTGAAAACCGCTATTTTTGCAGGTGGCTGCTTTTGGTGTATGGAGTCACCCTTTGACAGCTTAAAAGGTGTGACCAGTGTCCAAGTAGGTTATTCTGGAGGTCAAAAAAATAGTCCAAGTTATGAGGCGGTATCATCGGGAAAAACTGGTCATATCGAAGTCATCGAAGTGACATATGATCCTGCAAAAATTTCCTATCAAGACCTACTAAAAGTTTTTTGGTTGCAGGTAGATCCCTTTGATGCCGAAGGACAGTTTTGTGATAAAGGCTCACAATACATAGCAGGAATTTTCACCCGAAATTCTGAAGAAGTGAAGTTAGCGGAGCTAACAAAGAAAGATATTGAATTAAAGTTCAAGCGCAATGTTACTGCCTTTATTCGCGATGCTAAGCCCTTTTATCCAGCAGAAGAATACCACCAAAAATACTATCAAAAAAATCCCGTTAGATATAAATACTATCGAACTCGATGTGGACGAGATGCACGTTTAAAAGAGATTTGGAACCTCAAGGATTAAGCCAAGATATTTCGGTTTTCTTGAGTCATTAAAAACTTGGTTCCTTTGAATTTAAAAAAACCAAAAGCGTTGTATACCATACGGCCCTTACTAGGCTTAAAAACTTCTTTTTCAAGCGACTCTTAAATGGCTCGATCGGAAATATTCTTTTATTGCTAGAACTGAGATCAACGACCGAGCCACAAGTCAATGCAAAATGCTTGCAATCTTTTGTTAGTAATAACAACACCATGACAGCTTATTTTTCTAAAAATTTAAAAACATTAACTTCCTAATTCTTAATTTGACTTACCTTCGCAATAGGCCTATGTCCATTGGTAGAAGGGTTTTTAAACCCAAATTTTTACCTATTGGAGGTTTCTTATGAAATTTATCGCTATGATTCTGAGCGGGTTAGTTAGCACGGCCGTATTTGCTAATTCTGAGAACCCGGTTCGTGACCGAGTTGCCAAATTTTTGGAAGGGAATGTAATCGGACGCACGCAGGAGATCGCGACTGAGGGCACTCTTGCAGTTGAGGGCGAAACAGTAAAAGTCGATTTTAAGGCAAAGATTACGTGGAGTGGGTTACGCCTCACAAGTGACGGCCTTGTATTTGACGAGCATCGTGACATCAAGCAAACGAATACTAAAATTGACGGGCAAGGAAATCCTATCGGTGCACCTGTCGTAACGGACAGGCAAGTTACTCACCATTATGCGGTGGGAGAACGCCGCACCACCCGCAGCTTAGTAGGTCTAACAACAGTTTCCCTAGATACTACCGATGCCGTAACAGGTGAAGGCTACACGACGATGATGGATATGAGTGAAGATGGCAAAGAGCTCTATATCTATCAATCGATGGCTGGATTCGTTGAAAGATCGTTAGATGGTATCACTGATATTCCTGTTTCACTTGCTACGAGTGCATCCCTTTATTTAGATCAAAATGGAAAGTTAATTCTCGATCAAACAGTTAAGTTCTATAAAGTCGATATTAACAACGACTTTGCGAGGGAAGAAATCAACCGGTTTAACCTTTCAGCAACTGAAGTCAGCCGCTAAGAAAGGAGGAGCAATATGAATCGATATTTAAAGCCTTTAATATTTACGCTTATTAGCGCCCTATCCGTTCCAGCAATGGCCCGTGGTGGCCGTGGCGGTGGTGGCGGTGGACCTGGTGGAGGATTCAGGCCTGGAGGACGTCCTTCCCATCAGCCTGGTCGTCCAGGCGGTGGACAAGGCCTCGGTAATCGACCTGGCACACTTCCCACTCACCCCGGCCCAAGTCGACCAGGAGGTGGCCCGGGAGGGCCGGGTGGTATCGGTGGTTGGCCAGGAGCTGGAGGAGGAATCGGCGGTCCAGGGCGACCTGATAGACCTGGAGGTCGTCCTGGCGCAGGTGATATCGGTGGTGGAATTGGCCGTCACCCCGCGGGACATCTTCCTGGAACCCCCGGACATCGACCTGGTTACCCCTATTATCGCCGCGGTGAACTCCGCCCTAATGTGCACCATGTATTTCGTTTTCACCCCACTCTCGGCTATCCTTTTAGCCGTGGATGGTGTGGTGCTGTAAATTGGCGCTATGCTCGCTGGCCTTACTGGGCTGGAGTTGCGACGGGTGCTGCGATAACGTCATGGCTAAGATGGGCTCCTTACGGTGGATACGGGTCATCCCAACAAATTGTATATTACCCGGTGGAACCAGCACCTCAGCCTGTTTATGATCAAGCTGTCGTGCCTGTTGCGAACACCGCGTCACAAGGCCAAACACAAGTTTCAGATGATGCCGATTGGCTAAATATCGGTACCTTCGGAATCATTGCCTTCGGCCAAACATCCATAACCTCGACCCTACAACTTGCTGTCACTTCCGATGGTACTTTGAGAGGTTTAGAATGGGATTTAGCCACCAACAAAACGTTTGAGCTATATGGATCAATAGACCAAGGTTCGCAGCGCATCGCTTGGCAAAGAGCTGGAGACCCAGAAGGACTCTACTTTGAATCGAATATCGATCAACTCACTCAGTCTGAGTCTTTAGTAAATGTTTTCAACCCACAAAATAAAACTTTAGTGAGTTGGCAGATTATTCAAGTTGATGCAAGTGACCTTCCTCCTCAAGGAAGCTAATTTCCATAAATCACTAATAAACACTTGGGCCAGGTTATTCTGGCCCATTTTTTTTGAGTTCCACGTGTCCGACCTCCTCATTTTTTTAATCAACGACAGCCTTCACTAATAGTAGCTACAAAATAAAAACTTACGTTATAATCCCTTCAGCAGAAGAAGAAATTCTATTAACTTATTAGATGATTTTGAATTGGGCTCTTATGTTTATTAACCGTGGATCGTAAATATTTCCTTTTGATTAAGAGCTAAGGATTCATCGCTAGGACATTGCCATGCAGCAAAATGCTACTGAGCTAGGAATAACGGGCTTTGAATATTATATGCTCGCTGATGATAGCCCTAAATACCCCATGATTTTTTGGTTGAAGGCTACGTTTAAAGGCAAAGTTGATGAGTCCACTTTTAAAACCGCACTTACCAAAACCTTGGCTGAACACCCTTTATCTACCGCCTTATTACATGGTAATCCTAATGGTGTGATCACGACTCTATGCTGGAAGATCAAACCTCGGGAGAGCGTATTCTACGATATCCGAAATTTGAATGAACCTATTGATAAATTCTATATTGATCTTAAGAAAGAGCCTGGTACGCGAATCTTTATTCGTGAAGATAACGAGCAAAGTATTTGGTATCTACAGTTTCACCATTCAACCGCAGACGGTACAGGTGCACTACGTTTTTTCGAAATATTACTCACCCATTATGGACAACATTCCCACTCTCAGTCCCCGAGCTCAGAAACTTTAACCAGATTTCGTACTAGGGGAATGTTTCACCATTCTAAACAGTGGTTTTTCAGCCGGTTTGCCAAGGATTTACACACGGGATGGAAATATTATATTTTCACGCCTTATCCTCTAAAAAAGAGGAAAAAGTTGATCCACTCACCGCTTATATCTGGACCACATAGTGTTACACTCTAATGGCGCTCGCTTAAGAACAAGTGCTTGATATAATAGAAAAAACCAGCCACTTTAGTTGAAGTTCAAAAACAACAAAAAGAAGGCTGGTTTCATGACTGAGCGTGCATCTTTTGCGGTTAAAAGTCGAGTACTTTCTCAATTGAGGTCAGAGGAAAAAATTGGTGGGCTGCCTTTCCGGGGAGCTTTTGGTGCATTGCATATGCAAGAAGTCTTTGATCGATTTCATGACCCTGGCTCCAGGGTGAGGCTTTATTGCTTGCCTACAACCACTCAGGCAATGATTAGCCAGCATATCGCCGAGGACTCTTCTCTGCAGGCAGCGGTGCATCGAGTCAATAGCGAGAGGCTCGCGATGAACCTGGTACCAACAAAAGGAAATACAGGCAGCTACAGCGATGCTCGGCAACGAGTACCGGTTGAAATGCTTGAAGAGCTTGTTACTACTACCGGGCGCGTCATGGAAGAGAATCTACCTGCCCAGTGGTTATGGAAGAATAAATATCACGTTAAAACTGTGGACGGTACGTGCTTTAAAATGGCTGATACACCAGAAAATCAAAAGTGCTATCCTCAGCCGAAAACTCAGAAGCAGGGAATTGGATTTCCAATGATGAGAGCTGTGGCTATTTCTTCGCTGACTAGCGGCGCCATTCTTGGCCTCGCATACGGCCCAGAACACGGTACCAATACAGGCGAACATGCTCTACTACGAAGAATTTCCGGTGCGTTTAAGCCCGGTGATGTTGTCCTTGGCGATGCATATTTCCCCTCTTACTTTAGGATTGCAGAAGATCAATCGCAACAGGTGAACAGCGTTTACCGATTGTACTCAAATCGGAAGGTTGATTTTTCACGCGGCAAAAAACTGGGGAATGCCGATCACCTTATAAAATGGGAAAAGCCAAAACGCCCGAAATGGATGACACATGAAGAATATAAAACGATCCCTGATCAAATAACGGTCCGAGAAGTCGAGGTTACCATCTCCTATCCAGGGTATCGTGATATCAAAGTTGTGTTAGCAACTACTCTGCTCGACCATAACGAATTTACAAAGAAAGATCTTGGCCAACTTTACCGCCAACGCTGGCATTGCGAGCTGGACTTTAGAGACATAAAAACAGTCCTAAAGCTCGATCGATTAAAAGCGCAGAGTCCCGAAATGGCAGAAAAAGAACTTCTATCGGGACTCCTAGCATACAATCTTACCCGTCAGATCATATGCGACGCTGCATTTAAAAACGATAAAGTGCCTCGAGATATAAGCTTCAAATCAACACGTCAAACGATGCAAGAGTTTAAATTAATCTGGTATTCCGGACTTAGCTCTGAAGAAAAGACGAACCTACAATTATTAATGCTCGACACCATTGCATCGAAAACTGTAGGTCGCAGACCCGGTAGGTCGGAGCCGCGAGCCGTAAAGGCAAGAGCAAAGAAACACCCATACATGACGAAGCCACGTCGAGCAAATCAGAAATCAAGCACAGAAGGCCTTTCATGTTAAACGAGCGCCATTAGTGTTACACTCAACTTGTCAAATGTCGACGTTTTAGCACTAAAAAAAGTAGCTAAAACACTAAAAGTAACTCTTAATGACATTCTACTTCGTGATCTGTTTTTAGCTATTGCATAATATAATCAAAGCAGACTAGAGCCGCTTCGGATTGTAATGCCCATAAACCTAAAAACAGAAAAAGACCAAGACCTACCGTCCACTAATATCATGGGAATGTATCCCATCGATGTCACACCTAAAGATCTTTCCAACACCTCTCGCCTCTTAGAACTGGTTGCAAGGCAAACAAAAAAAGCGAAAGAGGAACGATTAGCCCTATTCCTTAATGTCAGCCCCTGGGTTTTAGGTCGAATTCCATTTCTACTTAAAGTTTTTCTAGTACGACCGCTCTACTGGAAGTGTTATGCCACTGCAGTTCTTAGTAACCTCGGGCCAGCATTCAACTCCTCAAAGTTCGAAAAGAATGAGTCTGGCTATACTTCTGTCAACGGCCTAGTCCTAGAAAAGCTCGAGCTTTTGCCCCCATTCCGGCCTGACACTAATATCGCGTTAGGAGTCGTCACCTATGCGCACCATATGTATATCTCATGCCACTATGACCCCAAAACACTAACCCAGGATGAAACAAAAAAACTCTTGGACATATATTACAACCACTTAAAGGGAACTCTGGATTTCACATTATGACCATTAATATTTTTTGCGGGTACATTGTTCCTAAAGCGAGAAACATTTAGGTCATTAAAAGCTACTGGACTTCACGGAAACCATTAAGCTCCCGAATCTTCTCTGGCTTTTTAGCCACTAAACGCCATAATCCCCGCGCATGCTTGAGCTGGAGTTTCACGGCGAAAGACGGTGCTTGCTCAATTCTTTGTGTTAGACTCTCGACACAAATAGCTGCTGTTTGCCGAATCTGCGTAATGCTTTCAGCTCTAAGGATTGTTGCTGGATCAATCGTGAGGCCGACTCTTGTGGCATTTTCAAGTGATAAATCACAGAACGAGGGCGAGCGCGTATAGCAGTCTGGGTGACTGCCAAATGCAAAGTCACGAAGCCCCTGGCAAGTTAATGGGGCCTTTTCCTCTAAAAACCCTTCGAGCTCATTCATAAGACAGCTGCGCACCCGGTCCCGCCAAACTGGACCTAAGGCAGGAAAAGCCTCTTCCTCTAATCTCGTACGGTGGGGAGCAAACTGCATGCTTGAGAATTTTTCACAATATTTTTTTCCATACCCCACTGCATAGCCCTCATCTCCACAAGTGAGAACCTGTTCTTCAAGACACTGGTAGTACTCGCAGCTTCCCACAAGCTCCTTACAAGGACTTGCAATCAAGGTTGACGAGAGTAAAGCAACAGTTAGTAAGAAATATCGCATTAATGTGATTCCGTATTATGTGAAAATTTAAGTACACTTTTTTTGAAGGCCAATAAGCCAATCGGAGACAGAATGGCCATACCGCCAATCCAAATCCACACCATAAAGTGCTGACTAATATCCCCCACTACGGTCGTCTTTTCTCCAGCTGCCGTAACCACCTCGGTGACAGGGGTATAGTGCTTAACAAGTAACCCTGACATTGGACCCGCCACAAACTTAGCTGCAAAGAACGGCAATACTGACATCGCAAGATATGTCCCCTCTTTGCCCTCAGGCGCAATTTCAGCGGTAAACTGCATCAATCTAGGCGACCAAATCGCTTCACCAATCGTAAAGGTCAAAATAAACACAATCATGGGCCAGTACGCTAGAGCCGGCGGGTTTAACGCGAGAGTTGCCATATCGGGAGCCACTCCCAACCACCTAACAAAGATAATTTCCCCCACCCATGAGTTGGTAAGTGATGCAAAGTATTCACCAGGAATCGCGGCAATAAAAACTGATACCGAGGAGATAAGAGTTCCCACAACCAGCATTTTATAAGATGCAACTTTTTTAGTCATACTAGCCACTAATGGCACTAAAAATACGATTAGGACGGGATTTAATACACCGTAAATCGATCCAATTTTCGCACCTTCGCCTAATACCCTTACCCCGTATTTTGGGAACGTATAATGAAAGTGGAAAAAAATAAATCTCACAAACACCACCAGTGACATCACCATAATAAAATGCCAGAACATCTTTTCCGTCATAACGCCGCGAAGAGTTTTAACCGTCTCTCGAGCAGCCTTCTTGGTAGCTTCAACCGCTGTGGCTAATGACCCCCTTCCAGCGCGTTTCACTTCAGGCGATAATTTAACGCTGCCATCTTCGGTAAGCTCCACTCCCTCCCGTAGGAAGAAAATGCAAGTTGCACTCAAAAATGTTAAGGCAAATCCCACCAACATAATCAACTGATAAGTCGTAAGATGATATCCAAGTACTACTGCACCAGAGTTTTCATTTAATACTTTGCCGGCAGCATCTTTTAAACTAAAGCGCTCACGAACATCATCAAAAATCCATCCACCGACAGCAAATCCTACGTTCATAAGGACATAAAACAAACCGAATCCGAGAGCCGCACCTTCTTTTGTGGTATAACGCTTAATACCAACTGAAATCACTGGCGCTACAATCGCAAAGCCAAGTGCCAACGGAATAAATCCTAGAATCATAACGAGCGCAGGATTTGTGACCCATACCATAAAAAAGCGTGCAATAATCAAAAGAACGGTACTGATCAATAGCGTACGCCGAATACCAATTGCATCAACTAAAGCACCTGCAATCATATTCATTACAGATAATCCGAGTGACCATGAACTAATATATGCTCCAGCCTCCACATCCCCTAATCCGCAATCAGCTGAAAGCCATAGGATAAAGGTCATATTTGTCGCAGCATAGGCTGTGTATTCAATAAGCTTGGTACCGAATAATAACCAAAGCTCTCGAGGAGATTCTTTAAGACCCTTGGCATAATTCCAAACTATAAAGCCAAAAGCGATAACTGCTCCAATTAAGCTACTATAGATGATTAAATCGACTACGTTCACAGGCACCTCCCAATTTACTCTGACGCACTCCGTTAACACACTTAAATTGGCCAAGCAACCAATGATCGCGACGACAAGACGCCCTACAAAAAAATCTAATTATTTTAGAGGTTAGGCTTTACATCAATCACAGGAACATCATCACATAAAACCCGTACGCCCCGTGCTGCAAGGTGTGCTGCCCTACGGTCAAGCGCCACCGCAAGAGGAATGGATTTTAAGTGAAGTTCTAGAACGGCCTGCGAAAGCTCAGACGGCTTCCGCTTTAACCCCTTTTCTTCAGCCATTTCATCATACTGGGGGGCCAGCCACGCCACCCGCGCCGCTGACTCCAGAATATGCCTTGTCATACAAAGAAACCTTGGCTCTTCAGCGAGCTCAGGCAAGACTCCTTCAATCGCGTGATGCACGCCAATACATCCATCAGACTTTAAAACTCTTAACAAATCGTTCTTCATTTTAACTCCGTCTGGAGGACTAAACTCACTAAGCGACGGTGGATAAGCCTCAAGAAGCCCATCCATCGGTTTCACGGTACTCATCGAGACAAAGTCCTTACAAAGGATCGGAATACCTTCCCGCCAAAAATAGCGGGCCTTTGCTTCAAAAGGATAAGCCACGAATAATGCTGCGTACTCAGATGCGATCAATAACCTGCTCAGAGTTTTAGAATCCTGATCGGATAACATCGCGTAAACCGGCAAACGTGCTTTATTAATCGCTATGGCATCCCAAAGATGTTCACTGGCACATTCTTCGAAAGCTTGTGAATTTGGCTTCGCAGAAGCGAAACCGATGCTCGTTGTGGCTAATAACAAAAATAGGCGCAACAGCATATATCCCCCTAGTTGCAAAGTGTGGCAAATTGATTGGCAAGAGCGTCCTCAAGTACCGCACGCGCCACCTTAACACCGTCTAACGATGCGCTCACGATACCACCAGCAAATCCAGCGCCTTCACCTGTAGGATATAAGCCTGGGTGACTCATTGACTGGTAAGATTTATCACGGGGCATCACAATCGGAGACGACGTCTTTGTCTCAACACCCACAACTAGCGCGTCATCTGAAATGTAACCTCGCATTTTTTTATTATAATCGACAATCGCCTGTTGTAATGCAGTAACGACAAAACCAGGTAAAATTTTATCAAGTCGTCCCGGTATAATTCCTGGTTCGTAGGTAGACTTTAACTCGCCCTTACTGATGCGGCCTGCCATAAAATCACTCATACGTTGGGCAGGGGCTTTATAGGTGCCCCCACCAGCTTTAAACGCCGCTTGCTCAATTTTAGCTTGGAAATGCATACCATCTAAAGGATGGCCCCGATAGTAATCTTCACGCAATACATTCACCACAACCGCTGCATTCGCAAATCCGCTATTTCTCGCATGATAACTCATGCCGTTAATGGCGAGATGACCACTTGTTGCACCCGTCGGTAAAAGATGTCCACCAGGACACATGCAAAAAGTCCAAATTCCCCTATCCGAAGTATGTGCAGCAAGCTTATACTCCGCAGCCGGCAGTAAATCACACTTACCAAACTGAATTTGATTGATTACATCCTGCGGATGTTCAAACCTAGCACCTATGGCAAAAGGCTTAGGCTGAATCTGAACACCACGCTCCAACAACATTTCATAGGTATCCCGCGCAGAATGGCCAATGGCTAAAATGGCGTGATCTGTAGCCAGCTTAGTTCCATCATCTAAAACTAGAATCATCCTAGCTTGTGCATTACCCGGAAGAATATCGACTAACTTCCTTCTAAAAAGAAATTCACCTCCACCAGCTTCAATATAGCTACGCTGTGCTTTTGCTACCCTTAAAAGATAGTCCGTACCAATATGGGGATGAGCATCGTAAAGAATTTCTTTAGGCGCACCGAATTCAACCCATTGTTGAAATAAAAACCTAACGAGCGGGTGGTTTCTACCGCAAGTAAGCTTCCCATCTGAAAATGTACCAGCCCCACCCTCGCCAAAACAGTAATTGCTCTCATCAGAAAATTCACCGCTTCGCCTTAAGCGGCCAACAGTTTTTAATCGATCTTCAACTGGCTCTCCCCGCTCAACGACGATACACGGCTGCCCGGCACGGATGAGGGTTGTAGCAGCAAAAATTCCAGCTGGCCCACTGCCAATGATGACAGGGGGGTTCCTAAAGCGCCTACCGCTACAATCTAGTCCTTCAATAGGGTCAGGGGTGACATCGGGGCTACACTGTTCCACCCCCTCAGGGAGATGGGCAGCAAAACGTGACTCGTCAACCAAATCCACATCAACCTGGTAATGATATACAATCCGGGCTTTTCTCCGTGCATCCAGTGACTTCTTTCGAATCACCAAATGTGAAATTCCCTCTTTGGTCACTCCCAACAGACTAGCAGCATATTGAGCTACATGCTGATCAGGAGTTGCATCGGTAACAGGAACTTGTAAGTCTTTGATCCGAACTGTCATGCTAAAAGCCCTTTTTTTAAGGGTCTTGAGCATAAAAAATAAGCCGCCCGGACCCGGGCGGCTATATAACACATCTCTACCTTACAATTCCATACTAAATCATAATAATGATTAAAATAACGGTCTTAGTGGCTAGCAGGCTGAATTTTTGAAAGAACTTGTTCTTTCAAAGACTTGCCATTGCTTAGTGCTAAACGGCGCCCGTTAACAATAAAAGTAGGGGTACCCGTGACACCCGCGGACTTCATCACATCATCCACCTTTTTGAGGTAGGCCTGAGCCTCAGGAGAGCCTAAGCAAGCTTCTAACTTAGCTTTATCGGCACCAACCCCACCAGCAACTTCAAGTGCAAGATCCTTATTGTCTGGATCAGTTGCTTTCCAGCCTTTAGCTCTCGCAGTTGCAAAGGCAGCTTCATGATACTTCCAGAAGAGCTCGTCACTTTGTTGACGCGCACAGAATGCCCCACGAGCTAAAGTTCCACTCAGGCCGTCCGCTTTAAGCGCTACTGTAACCGCCACAAACTTAAATTTATCTCCCGCTTCTTTAACTGTAAGGTCAACTTCTGGCGCCACAGCTTGGCAATGCGGGCAGAGGTAGTCAGCTAACTCAACTAACGTATTTGAAGAATTCGTGCCCTTGGTTGGAAGTCCGTCAAGTGCGAGGTTTACTTGAGGAGCAGAAGGCTCTGCAAGTAAAACCTTGTAGCGATTCTTAGCCTTAAACTCTTCATTTTTAGCACGAAGTGCTTCCGAAAGTTTTTGGTTTTTAAGGTAACGCTCAATATCAGGTTTTAACTGCTCATAGGTCGTGTTCGGAGGAAGACGATCTTTATTGGCGTTATAAAGTGCTTGCATATCAGCATCACTAGGAGCAGGTGCCTCAACCAAGGTTTCTAACGCTGGAAGTTGATCGGCTTTTACTGCTGGATTTTTATCCTTAGCTAAAGAAAGCTGTAGGGCAAATTGGCTTAAATGGTTACTAATCTTCTGGTATGACTCATTATTGGCCTCATAAACCGCAGTTCTGATATCACTGGGCAGTTCCGCCTCTTTATACTTAACACCATCAACCTCAATGAGAGTTGAACCATCTTGGCCTAACCCAAGTGCATTGACCGGTGCTAGATTGCCCGATTTAGTTAACGTTGCTGCTCCAAACCCAATAACCGCTCCAACCACAACCCCACTCACAACTCCAACTGTGGAATTCATTGTACCCTCTTCATAAATTCGAGAAAAAAAAGTCGACCCGGGCATTAGTATGCCCGGATCACATTACTGGATGTATCTTCCCATTATTTCTCAGCTTGGATCAACTGAATCTTCACAACGCTGCCAGCAGGGAGGGGGGAAGGAAAGGAAAATTTGCGCCCTACTCTCACATAATCAGTCCGTGCCCGATCATTGACCCAAACGGTCCACACCTGGTAGTCGTCCTCGAGGGGAAAGTTCTCACTGGCGAATTCAAACTCTTGGTGGTTTTGCACCTCAAATTTGTAATTCACAACCACATGAGTCACATCTGCTGCGAACCCACAACCGTCAACTTTTATGGTTAAATCAACAAGCACTAAATAAGGAGCCCCTTTGCATATTTTTTGACCACCAAGTACTTCGATCGTGGAAAAAATAGGCGCTTGTGGTAATGAGATCTCAAATTGCTGGCGCGCCTCGTTCGCGTACCTAACCGTTAAAACTCGATTCTCATAGAAATCTTTTAGTTTAATGACAACCTGTTTCCCAGCAAGGGTTACTGCGATTTCTTCACCAGTGATCGCATCAAATGCTTTGAGATCTGAAGAATTACCGATAGCAAACGGATAACTTAATACAGGACCTAAATCTGCTTGATATGAAAAATCGATTATTTGACCATCAGTAGGAACTGAATCAAACACAACCTCCCGCCCCTCGACATGGAACGCTTGAGTTTCTTGGTCGTCGACAAACACTTTCAAACTTCCACTCTTGATAGCATCTGCAATACTAAATCTTGATGTTAAAGGCTGGTTACGGGTATAGCTCACCTGGATAATTGAACTCTCAGGGGGAAGTGCTGCAAACTTAATGATATTTGCAGTTTCATCAAATGCATAGTCGGCTTTTGGTAAGTCATTCCCGTTAATTTTAACTTGAATTGTTGGTACTACCGGAACATTCTGCAATTTCACGCTTTGTACCATGGGAACTGGGTTATGGCGGTAGGAAACACTAATAACACTACCATCTGCTGGGGGAGGTGTTACCTCTAGGACCTTCCCCGTCAAAGTGTAGCGGTTTTGTGGTAACTCACTGCCGTTTAGTTTAACCACCAGGGAATTTGCCGTTGGTATCTCCTTTAACGTGAATTTTGAGTTTAAAACAACTGCAATATTGCGAGAAATTTCTTGTAAGGTATTTGAATAATCACCATCACATATTGAGCCGTAAATTCCATTTGTTTTCGCAATCACATCAGCATATTCATTTGCTTGGTTATAAGCAGAAGAGCACTCCTCCTGAGTCTGGTTTGGTCCCCAAATAATCCCGTAAACTTTCGCATTTTTACCGGGAGTGCGAATGGATGAGAGATAGTCAAATAAGTACTCACCCTTTGCATAGTCTTTTCCAGGGCAATCACCATCGACACTGCCAGTGCTACAGTTATCCTCATCACTGACAATAAGAACTGCTACCGTGGAATTTGACCGAACCCATGGGGATCCTAAATTATATCCCGAAATTGACCTTACAGCTTGAAGGATACCACGTTCGTTATTGCTATGATTGGTGCCTGCAGTTACTGCTTGTGCAAATGCTTGGGATGCATTCACATCCCCTTTCTTAATTAGCTTTCGCAGTGATCCATCTGATGGATCGGTCGTGACGACACCGATTTGCCAGTTCGTGCCGTTAACGTAGCTAAGGAGAGGCTGAAGGCGGCTAGCCATGTTTCTTTGTTCTTCTGCCATGGAGCCGGAGTTATCGATCACCACAACGATATCTAGAGGACGATCTGCCGCTTGATTGAACGACTCACTTACCTGAACCCCTAAGTGCCCTTGCTGAAAGCTCTCACTCAGGCGTGGGCGGATAACCTGCTGGACGCGGTCAGATTTAGAAACGTAATTTTTGCGCAAAATTAAGTCTGACGTTAAATAGGAGCTGGCAAGATCCTGACTTACAGTCGCATCAGCCGTATCAGATGCGTTGAAGGTAAGACTAGTCGTCACAACACGTGCAGGCATCGGAGGTAAATTACTACCCGAGTCTGTACCATCGCCTCCACGACCATTACTTCCATTATCGCGAGATGGTTCATGGTCATTTGCAGTGTCATCTGTGCCACCCGACGATGACGCCTTAGAATAATCATCAACTGAGCCAGGACTTCCACCTTGACGAGCATCAGCACTAGCAGGGTCACCAGGGGGCAGCTTAACTACGGGCGCTTCTTTATTCTCGAAGCTTGGGCTTTGCCCACAGCCATAGGATAAGAGCAGCATCACAAGTGACATACTGTAAGTTGTCTTAAGCTTTTGCGATATCATGGATGTTCCTCCAGTGAGTTTCCCGAAAAGCACCCCATTAAAAATGAAGTGCTGGGGGGTTCCTCGTCTCAAAGAAAGAAAATCTTTAATTTTTTTTATAATAATCTATAATTACTAATAAAAATTGATTGGTATTTCCTCCTTTTATACCTCAATTGGCCTTGCCTCCTTTGATTTCCCATAGATCTTTATTCTTACTTATGATACCTCCTACCCAGGAATGCTGATCGTGGCATTTTTCGATGCTTAATCTTAGCTGAACAGTTCAGTTGGGGTAAGTATCGCAAGTGAGTGACGTGCACGCTTAGCGTGCCAGAATGCAAGGAAAGAGTGAGTATTATGACAAGGAAATTGTTTGTCGGCGGTCTAAGCTGGAACACCAATGATGATGGTCTTCGCCAGGCGTTTGAACGCTTTGGTGACATTGACGAAGCAAAAGTGATTCTTGACCGTGAAA
>JACCDO010775691.1_pt1 | contig 20926 bp, 13 predicted proteins | sample 7446101 | NCBI WGS metagenome assembly JACCDO01 (sample SAMN15323440, study PRJNA562643) | freshwater metagenome | isolation source: river surface water | place: USA:Blue River Watershed | collected 2017-08-16
ATCTCCGCCCTTTTTCTTTTGTTGTCGCCACTATCCCTTTTGGGGGAGTTCGATGACGGATTACTATTGCTACTATTATTATTACTATTTCTAGAGTTGTTGGAGCTTCGGTTTCTAACATCTATGGTAGAATCTCAATAAATCTATCAAAAGTAGTTATCTTTTCCAGCTTTCCTTTCCCAATATCACTTTCATCGCGGCTTTTTTCCTCTTGATAGTTACGAAAGTGATTTCGAAAGGCAGTGTTACCAATTCTCTTGTATAGGTATTCGATTACATTACCTTATGGTAACTTCATTTTGGACAAATTTTTGGTATTTTTAATAGTAGGAAACCAAAAACCGGTCCTAAAATCTAGTTGTTATTAACTTGTTAAGACCTTGAATAGGTGCAGTTTGACTTACATAGTATTCAAATTCCCGACACTCTTCGACAACCTCAAACGGTTTAAGCTGCAAGCGTTCTCCCTCCCAAAGGGCGCCTTTCTTAACGTCCTCCTATAGATTCCACACCATATCCGAAAGAAATCTCTGAGGATTTTTTTCGAAGGAGAGAAGCATGTGGGTCACTGTCAAGCCATCGCAAACTGGCTGTGCAATCAGTGACGGTGAGTTGTATGACTCGCCGCATTTGGTGGCTCCTGCTCGCGAGGAAAGTAACTGTCTTCACGTGTATCTCTGTGGTACAAATGGCCAACCGATGCATTATAACACTGCGTTTCACTTGGTTCGTTCGTCTTCATCGATGGGTTGCCACACCATCGCACTTTCATATTGCTATGGTAAAATTGCAGATAAAGAAAGAAATGAGCGCATACAACAAGCTTATCCGTCTGATGAATTGCAACAGCAACAATTGTTAGAATCTTATCATCGAGATATATGCATTGGTGGCAATGGATGTTCCTTACTTTTGAGTGAAATAGATGAAACAAACTCTATTATTGGAAGATTGCGATTGCTTTTGCTGCATTTAAAGTGGACTGCTTTTGTATCCGCGGATGGTGCCCTTAATTACAGCCAGATTATTATATCGGGACATAGCCAAGGATCTGGTCATGCTTGCTCTTTAGCCAAGAATTTTCCGTTCACGAAAGCAGTTCTGATATCTGGACCACAAGAATTGCTGGCACAAAATTCTCTGCATAATTGGATTCATGGATCGTATAGTTGCGAGAATATTGCCAGCTTCATGCACCGCGACGAGGAAGGAACTGCTGAGTTGATCCGAACCAACTGGAGGTATATCCCAGCGCTGAACTGCGCCGATAACAGTGTGATAGTTGACATCTCGTCGCTCATACAGTCGTCCCCAACGTGTGCAGCTATCACCGCAATTCTACGCGGCAAGAAGTCATTTCTTACAACGATCGAACCCACGAATTACGAGAATAGAGACGGCAGGCCTTGCCACAACAGCACCGCCACAGACAAGCGGACTCCGCAGGCGGCAAGTGCAGAATACGACGTTGTCATCGATGACAAGCGCATCAGCATGGCCACCACCGCCTTGTATCACTACTTTTGGATGTTTCTTCTGTCCGCGGAAGAGGGATTATGATTTGTTCTTGCTTAATTACACTATTTCCTCTATGCTAGCCACTAGCTCTTGCAGTTCGAGCGGGTCTGTGCCCAGGTTGAGCACGGACAGCCACTCAGTCAGCACCCGAAGCCGGACTGTATTCATAGACTTCTCATCAAAAACAGTTGACGACTTCGTCGTAACAGAGTCGCTTGTCGCTTTCACCGCGACTAATGTGATGTTTGAGGTGTCTTCGGACGCCTTCAGCAGGTAGAACGAGCTGCGGGACGCGGACGAGGCAGCGTCTTCACTAGATTGCCTAAGTAGTTATGTAAGAGACTGCAGAGAATGTAAATAACGAAGTAGGCTTACCACACGCTTTTCAGTGCTTGCGCCAGGTCCAAGAGTAGCGATTTCACTCGCGCAGCGACGTTGAGCACGAGCAGGCCTCCAGGGCGTAGCACTTTATACATGCTGCTTAGCGCCTCGGCGGTCACGAATGACTGGGGCGGAGCACTCATCCCTAGTGATGGATCCTTGCTGTCCACGTCGATAAACATGAAGTCTAACTGCTCTGTGATAAGTGCTGCGGACTCTGGTGCTGCACCCTCAGGTGAGCTCACTAAGCTGCTTGCTAAAGAGTGAATCAGCTGCATCCCCTCGTTGATTATCACACTGCATTTGCTGCTGCATTTAAACCCAAAATGCTTGGTAGCTACTGCTTCCATCTCCCCATCGAGCTCGCATACATACAGCTTCAACCCGGGTAAGTACCGCTGCAGCACCATGGGCATCGCGCCTCCTCCGAGGCCCACCACTAATCCCACCACAGCTCTCTCTTCACACCCCGACGAACTCAGTTTCAAACCACTTATACTTCGCTCCAACTCCCTCATAACTTGCTTCTTTTCATTCAAATTAGCCGTTACTTTTGCTGCGTTTATAATAATATGCGGCGCTAGCAGGCAAGACACCAGCACGCTCTTGTGGTGGTCGTCGAGGTACGAGTAGTCAAACTCCAAGTCCCCAGCGGCACTCCGCCCGCCGCTTCCCGACTTCTTCCCTTTGCCCTTCTTCGCGCCGCCGCTCGGCTTCTTGGATAACTTCATTCTTATTTCAGTTTGTATGAAATTTTGATTTTGTAAAAATATTAATCGACGCATCACGCAGTTGTCTCTCTCGCTCGCGGGTCCTTCCTCCACGTAGTAGGCGCCCGACATGGCAGAGCACCCCTCGTCTATTGTATCCCTATATAGCGAGTGAGTGAGTGAGTAAGTAAGTGAGTGCGTGAGTGAGTGAGTGAGTAACCAGTCATTATCTTGCTCTAAGGCCATGTAAGGGATCAGCTCATCACACGAGGGGTCAGGTAATGGCTTCAAACTAAGCACTATTGGGGACAATTCCGTCTGCAACTGGCTCATTGAGGGGAAAACATGGGGTCGATTACATCTAACTGCGAGTAATCTCTTACAATCAGCTTGCATGGCTATCGACATCAGCCCATCTTGAGAGGAGAATTGGTATTCGCTCTCTCTGCCAGGTGGGACGAAGAACACCGCACATAGTCTGCTCGCAGTCAGCGCCGCGTCGACTGCGACGATGGTGAACCTAGGGATCTCTTTGTTGTTGTCGTTGTCATAAAAATCAAAGGTTTCAAACCTTCCTAGTCTTATTTCTCCAATATCATACTGCTTTCGGTGGTAGTCTTGTATGGCCGGCACCAGCGCCACCACCTCGTTGTAGTTAAGCGCAGAAGGAGCAAGCAGTTCGTTGCCGAAGCGATCGACGTTGATTTCAATTTTACTGCGTGTAACACCCACCTTACTCCGTGAAATTACTATAAAAAATGGTTTGAATGGCGACCTTTTAGAGCTGTGGATGGTGGATATGGAGATATCCCAGCGACCAGCCATCTCTCGGTGGAACTCTTGCATCAAGCAGTTGAATATGTAAGACTCGCCTAGTGTAATACAGATGTACTTGCCATTGGAAGACAATATTCGGTCAATTTCGTTAAACATTGCTTTCGCCTGCTTTATGGAATCGGCATTATTGGTGCTCATCAGTGCGTCTAACGCGCCTTTATCAAAAACAATGTCGATGGTATTATTCTTGTACTCAGGCATATTCGTCATGTCCCCCACATTCCACTGCATATTTCTTGTTCCATTTTTGCCTTTCATTTCATCAATAACAATTGTAGAGAAATCAAGATTGACAATGTTGTGGTAACCAGCATCGTAGAAGTCGAACGAAAAGTCAGAATTACCGCATCCAATAATGAGAAACGCTTCATTCTTTGCCGCGCTGCGCTCGATCAACGGCTGCACATCTCGGTAGTTTCCATACCACTCAAAGGCGACATTACCACGCTCAAGAAAGAACTGATCCCAATAGCGGCGACTGTTGAAGTCTTCGTGATGCCGCGGTAACAGCGACGACATCTATCTACTTCGTCTTTTGTTGTGATATCAGCCGCTGAAATTCAGCGATGCCAGGGATGGCATTTCCACGCCGTACCGGCAGTAGATTGATTACCATTTGATGATGAATATAGCAATAGCAACTAGCTCGTGGTGATTAGGCTAACCAGATGTTACCCATTTGCTGCCGTAGGCATGTTATTTGATCTTACATCATCAGGTGCCGGTGTCATGGTGGTAGTGAAGTGAGTGTGTCAATGAGTGTGAGTGAGAATAAGTGAGTACGAGAGTGCAATAGTACGAGCGATTTACTTCAAGTGAGTGAGTGAGAGATAGAATGTGTGTTAATTGGAAGTCTTCTCTTACGGCCGCGTCTAATCCCCATTTTTTACCGTTCAAAATACAAACTCCAAAAACTGCAAGACGAATATCCATCTCCTCTTAAGTCGCACAAGATTCCTTGATTGATGCGCGGATTTAGTCGCGGTCCTCCTGCCAAGGAGGGTGTGCAAGATGTAGTTAGTACAACTAAACCTAGCATTGTGTCATCGATGGGTGTTACTGATCGGAAGCAATTGAGCAGTTTAATTGGACAGCTAGAAGTGGTGGCTAAAAAGGTTTCATCAACTGACAATGAAGCTTTACTAAGTGCATATATAAAATCTTTATCACCACTTATATGCAGTTTTGCTAATGTTCATTTCCCAAGTAGACAACCAAGCTGGATCAACGAGGTATCTCATGCCTGTTCAGTATTCAGTTTATTGTCTATGAAACATTTGACGTTACAAGATTTTGCATCAATATCTCGGTTTATAACACGTGCATCATTTGAGAAACAATTATCTTTAAATAAGGAAAATTCGATAGGAATATACAATCTTTTAATCACATACTTAAAATATCGCGGAATAGGTTGCAGAATAGAAGACAATCAAAGTGAAACTGCCCGATGCACCTCCGGATTACTTGTGGTCCACGAGATCATGCGAGCTATTGCACAGTTGTTACTAACTTGTGGCGACAAGTTACAACCTTATAGATATGATGCATTGACTACATTACTGGGTTACTGCGATCATAATTCAGTTGATCTAGAGAGTAGGTACGCTGCGATAGATGCAGTAGGCAACATTCTTTCGCACAGAGTAACAGACGCCGCACTGGAGGCAGTACTAGGTAATACGCATGAACCCAAGTTTCAAAAAGCTAATGAACTATGGATATTACATGAGAAATGTGCTCTGATGCTTATTGATAACCTGCGAAGTGCGATCGTTTCCTTCAACTCTAGCGGCGGTCTCAAGAATGGCGGCGGAGGCGGTCTGCAATCGAGGTTACTTGTGTCATGCTTGCGAGCACTGAGTCAAGCATTAAACTCGTCCACTCCTCCGTCCTCAACCACAACATTCAACAGTCCTTCGTCCTCGGCACTATCGTCTTCGTTGATACTCTCCCAATACTTGACCACGCAGCAGTTGCAGCAGCCTCTTTTTCAGCAACGCTATCAATCATTAGTACAGACCGCGTACTCGATATTTTCGAATATACTTGCACCAATCCCGTTAGACAGCGCGGCCACTGCCACCACGCCGACAAGAAAAGAAAAAGTCTTCAAATTTGATAGTAACGACGTGCTAACGGACACCAAGCTGTGGACTCATGTTTGTCGCATGCTGTCTGCGCTTGCCTTGTACAACCCGCCGGTATTTATGAGCAGTTGGCAGTTGTTTCTGGCTGATTCAGTTGCAACAGAGAATGCGTTGCAGGCATTGACTAGCTCTCTTCACAGTAGCTTCCTGAAAGCAACCCCACCAAGCACCCCAGTAGCTGTCAAATTGCCCACGTTCAAGTCCCCGCTGTTTTCGTCGGCAAGCCGAGGCCACATCTCTACTAAGATCGTTGCCATACAATGCTTCGCTTCCTTGCTCATGGAGCTGCCGATGCACAAGTGGTTTCAGTCCAAAGGAAGTTTCAACACACGCACTGGTGCTGCAGGTGGGAAAGACGGCGCCTTGAAAGGAGGCAAGCTAGCAAGTAAGAAGAATGCGCATGCGAGCTCCCTGGTGGACAACATCACCAGCACCATCGTGAAGATATACCGCTTTGTCATCGCCATGCTGGTCGTGGAGAAGGATGAGAGTGTCATCAAGGAGTTGCTGGATGTCTGCCTAGTTTTAGTGAAGCAGTTGCCACTTGCAACCGTGCAGAATGGCTCAATGCGCGCTGCGGATGGCGGCATCCCCGTCCTGGAGGAGTTATCGCTGACCATGTTTCACACAGTGCTGCGGATTGCCGTGGCAGACAAGCAAAATCACGGGACTGTTAGTTTAGCCTGCGCGAGCGACGAGTCCAGAGGGATGAGCTCCAGCGTGATTGCGCTAGAATTTCTTGACCGGGTACTCTCCAACACAGTAAATCCTCCCAAGTCTTGCTACGAAGTGTTGCAGCTTCACGCGTATAGAACAAAAGTTCAGGAGGTAGTAGTCAGTAAGCTGGACGCCGCAGAGTCGACTCCAAGCAGCAGCTCGTGGCGCAAGGAAGTAAAAGCTGTGGAAACAGACAAAAGTAACGGATCTAACTCTGAACGGGCGCTTTTGTTCAGTTGTGTACCGGAGCCCGAAGGAGACGTCTTCACTCGGCAGCTAGCTCTCATGGCTGTTACTCTGTGCGAAGCATCCGCGAACAGCCACCATAGCATCACTTGCAGTAAAGTGCTCCACTTGCTCTGCACCAACTACCCGCAACTACTTCTAGCGGACAAGTCGTGGTTCAGGCGTTTCTTTGACTACTTGAGCACGAATCCCGTCCTTCCATTGCGCTATATCGCCGCGAAGTGTATTTCCGCACTGCTCTCAACGGCTACTTTCCACGACGATTTCATTACAATTTACAGCTTGCCGGAAGTGACCGTGTTGCTGCTGCTGTTATGCAGCGACCAAGATCACCAAGTTAGGTGTGAAGTGATCGGAGCATTCGGGCATTTTAGTAAAAGGTTCTGGCTCCAACTAGACGAGTACGAGTGCAGCAATCCCTCTGGAGCACCACCAAAGCATCAAAGAGTAGCCGTTATTGACCACTTACTCACGTTAACGAATGACAAGATTGGCACGGTAAGAGCTGCAGCCTACAAGGCGTTGGGCGAGTTCATATGTCACGGTGGCTTGATAACAAAGCGACTCTCCGGCAGCACGTCGCCACAGGTATCACCTCCTTCATCAGCCAGTGACAAGGTGATTGGAGACGCAGAATCACTGATGATAACCACTATCTTGCGGACATTTTATGTGGGTTGCAATGACAGCAAGCTTGCCGTGCGCCTGCAGGCGATATGGGCTCTGGGCAACCTGCTGTTGTTCATACTACCGATGCGCCAAAAGCGGAGCGTCCCAGTTGCAAACGCGCCGTTATTACCCGAGATAAGCGGCACTGACGTGACGGTGATCACAGATGACGTGGGAATCATCGTGGACCAAGTGGATGATTGCATAGCCGACCACATGTGGATGGCCAACTACAACATCTGTTTGAAATTACTCGACGACAGCGAGAAGCTTCTGGCATCGTCAGTGCGCTGCATGGGCTTCATCACTGCCGGGTTGTCGCCTTGGAATGCTTCCCATTTCACGCAGCTAACGAATATCGTAGACACGCTCATCGACAAGATACTTCTCTCGACCGGCGACGACATGAGCGAGGATATCACCTACCGAATACAGAAATCGATCAACGACTTGCCCCACAAGCTGCTGTACTCCATATGCCAGGCGCTGGGCTTCATCGGATGGGTGCTGGCTAACAAGATCGAAACCAACAGCATCGACCGAGCTCTTGCACCATCTGCAAGTGACGACCTCTCCTTACCAACGGCATATTCCAACATCGAAAAAGTGCGCGGTGTCCTGGCTATTCTCCTGCGTCACAGCAAAATCAAGATACAATTGCAAGCTTGCAAAGCACTGATTTCACTTATTTGTTTCGACAATATCCACTTAGACGGCGCAAGGATGTCGGTACACGCCGCCTTCACAGCCTCGATCATCGGTACGATGGAGAACGCCTTGGTGCTAGTATCCACGTATCTAGCGAAGTACAGCTCCTTCGGCAGCAGCGCCTCGACGTTGCCGATCTCCCCGGAAAGCATCAAGTATCGCAGTGGCTTGTTCCACGGTGGCACCGGGCGAGGACAGACGAATGGCAACATAGTCAACAACAATAATATCAATAAAAGTGTGGAGACATCCAACTCCGCCCGCTCCGTCATCATGCAGCGGTCGCTGCTGGTGTTAGTCTGGGTAGTGATGCGCCGCGCATGTGATTGCTGCATGAATTTGACATATAACGCCGCTGGAGTCACTGATTTCGATGAGTCATTCAATAAACTTTCCTCTATTTCGCAGTCAATTATATACCACAGCGATGACCTGATTAAGTGGATGCATTGCATCAGCGCGGAGGAGGCGGTTCTCACGTCCCAAGAGCTGTCCTTGACTTCCCCTCCTCTGGCAAGCACCGCGCCAAAACTCAATTTCCCTGCTGTTTCCACAGCTAAATCGGTCGCATCAGCAGTGCTAACATGCTGCATAACTATCCTGAAGCAGCACTTAGTGGTGAGCAAGGCCGCGGTGGCCAGCAGCGACAACGTGAACGACAACTGGCTGACGATCTACGACAGCGTCTTGGACAAGCTAGTTACGTCACTTGCTCTCTTCAGTGCGCATGACAATAGCGAAGACTTTGCAACTCCTAAGAAATCGGCCTTTAACGGCTCTAAAGCGCCTAGCGGCCTTGCAGACGACGAGGACGACGAGATATAACTTATATATTGTATTTTCAATCAGATACTTTCCACACCCCGGCCTACCCAAGTAGTCGGTTACCCCGACCGAAGTAAGAAAAGGAAGAGGGAAAATGCCTCCAAAGGACGCCAAAGGCAAGAAAGGGGGCGGCAAAGCTCCCAAGAAGGAAGTAGACAAAGCGCTTTATGTGAGGAAGCCACTAGAGCCTAATGCCGATGCCACTGAGGTGCCTCCATTGAAGCCAGTTCTTAAAGGAGTTATCAATAATATTGAGTCATTATTTCCTGAATGGGAAGTTGCAGGCGAGAATTGGGGTGAATCTGCACCATTAGAGAGTGTCTTAAGTAATGAAGGGAAATGTCCCATCATATTACCAATAGGTGACTCAACACCGGCAGTGTACAAGGGAATCAAGGTGTTACTAGGCATTGATGGTGAATTGCCAAACGCTGATCCTAAGGCGAAAGGCAAGAAAGCAGATCCAAAGAAAGGAGCACCTGCAGCTGAAATTACAGAAGAATTAGAAAAAGATGAAGGTGGACGGGATCTCCCTCGCGTGTTCATCGATGAAGAAAGTAGTCCATTCGATGGATACACATTACCATCACGAGGTTTCAATCGCGACTGGTCGGAAGAGCAAATTAATAGACGAAATTACCAAAATGAATTAAAAGCATCTTTGGATATGAAAGATGTCGATGTTTCCGGCTTATCCGAAGAAGAAATCAATGAAAAGAAACAACAATTACAACTACAATATGACAATGAAATATCCACTCGCGACGTGGAGAAAGAGGCGCCGAACGGGCCAGAGAGAGACCAATACATCTGCGACGCCTTCAGGATCATCGCGAGGTTAGCGCCGTCAATAATACAAGCAAAGACACAAATAGACAGCAGCGCGCCGGTCAACACTATTCCCTTCGGCTCGAGTGGCATGGAGTACCTGTGGAACTCTATCTATCCCAAGCTGCCCAACGGACGCCCTTGCTACAACCCTAGCGGCAAGTACTGCGTTCGGTTGTTTCTTGGTGGCAAATGGCGCAAAGTTACGGTGAGTGATGAAGTGCCAGTGGACAGCAACAATGTCCCTGTAGTTGCAAGCAGCACCAACAAGTTGGAGCTGTGGCCCACCATCTTGGCGAAAGCTATCTACACCGTGTACACTTCGTGTGGTTACAACACCTCCTTGCCAAAGTTAGATGACGTAACAGTGGATGCAGACAGTGGCGTCGTTACTAGACGGCCTTCTCCAGTTAATGCGGCATCCTTCACTGGTTTCGTCATCCACGCCCTCACGGGATGGCAACCCTCAACTGCTTGGTCCGTTGGCAGAACCGTCTCATTAGACTCCGTCCGCGCCAAACGGCTGATCCAAGAGATTCTCTTCGGTGGAGCATTGTTGATCGAGCACAGCAATATCCCAGGCACGATCCCAGTGGCAAGTGTAGTGCAAGTAACAGAAAGTAGTGAGCTCAAAACAAAGAAGCGGTTCGAGGAAGACTATCGTCGCCGTCTGGCGGAACGGGAGCGGATTGAGCAGCAAATTGCGCTTAGAGAGCAACAGATTAGTGAGATCAATGGCAAGTTAGGACTTCCTTTCTCTGAGGGTTATGTGCTCGTGACGACCACCGCCGATGGCGCGGTGCAGATCCTGCCTATCCTCGCCATCTCCTACGCCGAGCACGACGCTGCAGGCGAAGACTTGCGAGAAGCTAAATTACTTGTTCAATGGAAAATAGTCAAGACAGTGAAAGATTTAGAAGAAGAAAGAGTCGTTAATAACACCTCGTTGACGCCGTACCTCGGCGGGTTGGACCAGCCTTCACCTCCCGCAACAGAAATAGTTATGGAGTGGATAACCGTGAAAGACTTGGTAACCAACGCGTCGTATATCTACGGCGTCAACACGCTGACCACTCTGGCATCGAGAGAGGCTCTTGGATGGCATTGGATGGCGAGTGCTGCAGCAGTAGACGCTGGCAAGGGTAAAGATGCTAAGAAGGGTGCCAAGGTTGAGGCTGCGCCGGTCACTAGCGAGGCTGTGGATCAAGGGGCTATGCCGCCTGTGTTGCTGTCTATAGACACCGCGTCTTTCTTCAGTATACAGTCCACTCAACCAAGTGATGACAGCGAGGAAGCTGCGGCGATTGCTGCGCAACAAGACGAACTAGCTAACGTGACCAAGAGTGTGACCTACGTCCCCAAAGCGGCGTATCTGACCGTGTCGGTATACATCCATGCGGACATGCTGCAGGAACCAGTAGGCGACAACAGCTCGACTGTGCTCGTGCTGCAAGAGATGCGTTTTGACGGCGTCGCCGAGCCATTAGTTATGCGAGTAGAACTAAGCGGCAAGTCAAGCATCCCGTATGCAAGAGGAACATTTCAGATCCCATACTCCAAAGTGAGTCCCACGCAGCCGTTGCTGTTCTGGGTCAGGCTTTTCTCCACGGCGTCCGTGTACATGACATTTGGTGCGTCCGTTAACTTTGTTATTGGCGCAGCAGAAACAATATGGAAAAATTTAGGCAAGCCATGTTTGGTGCGTGAAGGCGAGTGCGAGGCCACGAGGCCGTCAGTGGAGCAGGTCATATGCCGCGCTCCCTTGCTACTAGCAGCGGACGGCGATGACGACTCGGAATCCCCCGCGTTAGTATTTTTTTACATATCCAACAGAGACATTGCCAACGCCGTGTCCCTCTTGATGCTGTGCGATGCGAGGTCGGATGTCACCGAGGAGGTGGGCTACGCCCTGCCTACTCTGCAGGGCAACGTCATTACCCTATACACCAGACCAAGCAGAGTGAAGACGTTGATAGCCAGGTGCTATGGCCTTGAGAATGGAAAAGTAGCTATTCCACCATTCACTTGGAAGCTTCTTGTGTTGAGCAACAAGAGCGTTGTGGAGCCAGTCAGACCCTTCTACGAGCCCTCCTTGAACCAGCGGTACAGCGGCAGCTACTTCCCCAACAACAAGATTTTGTTACTTCGTGACACAATTTCAGTGGATAAGCAGACCTTCCCACTAGCATTGCGGCTTATGGTTTCGAACACAAGTTCTGACGGCTCTCCCGCCGTCGAGCCCGATGACGTGTGTCTAGTGTGCAAGCTGTACAGAGCCAGTGACCGGAAGCTAATTAGTGAATTTGCGGGACGAACATTGTTGCAACTTTACGACATACAAATTCGTGATTATCTATTGGATGGAGAAGCCGAGCCCGTCTACACGCCAGCAGCAGCTGATGCCAAGGGCAAAGCGCCACCAAAGAAAGACGACAAAAAGGGCAAAGGAGGCAGTCCCGGCGACGACGGCTGCAAGATATTGATTGAAGTGCTACTCGATGAGACCAGAATGGTTATCCCAGCGGACTGGCGATCCAAGTATCCGTTTGTATTTGATGGTCAGTTAGCGCAGGCATCTACCGAGGGTGCGAGTAGAGTATCCAAGTTGAACTGGCAGGTTGAGGTACTCAGTGGCAACGTGCTGGAGATGTCACACGACACCTATGACTTGGAGCGCTACGCTAATCAGAAGAACCAGTGGGAAGACAGCATGGAAGGGCGCAGCGAGCGAGCTATGGCTGCACTAGCGTACTACCAAGAGCGGAAGTTGCTCAATGAGAGTGCAGCAGGCGAGCCAGTTGTGTTAACTGATGCATTACTAGAGAAACTAGGAGTTGCACTAGAGAAAGAGTTGGCACTTGTCAAGTCGAGAGAAGAGCTGCTACTAAGTATTCCAGGGTACAAAGAATACCACGAGCCGCAGCGTGACAATGACCCAATATATGTGGACCAAAGCGTGATCGATGCGAATAAAGCGAAGCGCGCAGAAGAGTTGCTTGTTGGAGAGGAGAATGCCAAGAGAATGAAGGAGTTATTGGTTCAGTACAACGCCAGGCTACGCGACGAGACTAAAGTGAAGATAGCTGCGTTGATTGACGAAGCCAAACAACACACCGAAGTACTTGGTGAACTATGGAATGAACGAGAAAACTGCCGCTTGGATATTGAAAATAAGAATAACGCACTGAAGGTTTTGTTGGGCAAAGCAACTAAAGCTATCGAAACTATCGTTGAAAAGGAAGAAGAGGAAGAATTTGAACGTCTAAATCCTGGCAAGAAGAAGCCACCTGCTAAGAAGAAATAGAAAAACTATCTGTACATAATTACACTCATCATCTACTAATATATCTCTACTTTTTGTTCGCTGGTTCAGTAGTATCCACATCACTATATGGATTGGGCATAACGCGGGTAGCGACAAGAATTGACTCAGTACCTAACGGAAGTTTGTCTTCGTGCAAATGCCTTGGACCAGGAAATATTCTTAATTTTCTCGCATACCAGGCACGTAGTCTATTTTTTGGTAACATTCCTAATACAGCTTTGCGCAGGACTTCTTCTGGTTTATGCTGTAATTGCTCTTTGACTGTTTTACTCTTGATGCCACCAGGATAACCAGTATGCCATATATACTTCTTCTGCTCTACTTTATTACCAGTAAATCGAACTTGCTTAGCATTGATAACTACGACATAATCCCCACAATCGTAATGAGGAACATATGATGGCTTATGCTTGCCGCGCAATATATGGCCTATTTGAGTAGCCAAACGACCAACTACCTGATTCTTTGCATCCACTAAATGCCATAAAGGCTTGCTGAAGAGAGGCGACGCCATGGATCAGTTGTGTTTCCCGATTTTGAGGCGCCTCCATGTTGCCTGGGCCGGTTATGCCGTGCCGGTATTCTTGACTCCCACTGATCCACAGACGTGATGGTAGAGTTGAACTTGGGATTGGCGAGCTGCCGTTGTGCGCATCCAGCCTTTGTCATTTTGCCTTTTAATTCCTTATACATTTATGTCTCTTTTGTTTGAACCTGTTGTAAAAGCCGGCCTATGTGACCATGATCACGTGAAAAAACTAGGTAGCACAGTTTGCCACATTGAAACTGGAGAGGATGTTGGCGGGATTGCTGTGGGTGAATATTATAATAGCTCTCGGAGTTTGCGCATATTCGATTGAAACTGAAACGGGTATACTATGGAATATATTCGATGGAAGCGTCTATGAGGGAGAATATAAACGAGGATATGTATTTGGTAGCCGTGATGGGAAAGGTGCACAGCGCTGGTATCGCTCGGGCAATGGATACGAAGGAGATTTTGTAGAAAATATGAAGCATGGTAAGTCATCTTACTTCTTTTTGCTCACGCTCTGTCTCATTTACCCTTTTCTTATTCTTATTACTATACTCAGGACATGGCAAAGAAACACACAATTGTGAAATAGTGGAGCAAGATGAACAGAAGGAAAGAACTTCTTACTTTTGTAACTCATATTATGAAGGAGATTATCTTAAAAATCAAAAGCATGGTTATGGCACTTATGTTTATAGCGACGGCTCATCATATTCTGGTGAATGGCTTTTTGGTTTATGGCATGGAAACGGAATATTACGATACTCTAACGGGGATATTTACAGTGGCAATTTCGTAGAAGGAAAGAAAGAAGGCAAAGGATCACTGCGGATTAATGATGAGAACGTATTCGTTACTGGAGAATGGATCAGTGATAGATATCAAGACCCAGGCACAGGTACGACACTGAATTATTATGATGAAAACATCTATAAATACGAAGGTTCGTGGTATTACAATGACAATTCCAACTGGATGGCGAGTTTTCTCGACAGGTTTAGTCACTGCAGCATTCCTTTTACTAAATAACGATTGTATCTATGTATTCTGTATTCGAGCCGCGTTTTATTCGTCTTCTTGATCCACGCGATACCCAGCAATAACAGAGCTCTATCCCATTCAACAGGCAACCACCATCTATATCAAGTGAATCAAAAGATGGTGATGACTGCACTGAAGAAACAGTTGATTGATACGAGAGTGATCATCAGCTAAATTCATCTGTACCGTAATACACTCTCGTCAACTGTCGCTTCAGTTCTGTCATCATCATCACTTTGATGAACTTCATATAGGTAGAGACTGGATGTTAAATCATTAACTGGGACCCCACTGCTGAAGCTTTTCTTCTTCTTTTTTGAAGTGTTGAGGCCGTGGGTGTGGACTGATTAGAGAGAAGATTTTTTGACAAATTTTTGACTTTCTTCCCTTTGTCGGTGAATCCAACAAGGATGCTGTCGATGGGCAGCCGCGGCTCGGAGCTGCGTGTGAACAAGCCTAAATGCGATCAGTTTCATCAGCAAGAATTGCGTTCATGGCCTCCAGCAAACAGTATCAAACACTTCCACATCGGGATCTTCATAGTTCTTTTGGGTACGACATAATTTAACCGCTTCATTCCCCCACTATTCATTACTCTCATTGCAGGCGCGATGTTTATACCCTCGGGTTTCAAGTTAAGAAATACAGTCCTGAACAACGTGTATGAATCTATTTACTATTACGACGATGTTGATCATGCGAATAGAGGCGACTGTTCAATATCGAATACTAACGAAGGAAAGTTCTGCCAAGTGTCTTTCCAGCTCAGCGAAGACGTCGATGGCCCACTATACGTGTATTACCAATTGAGAAAGTATTATCAAAATCATAGAAGATATTTCAAGAGTATTTCATATCCCCAACTGCTCGGACTCCGCTTGAGTGAGAGTGACGTCCAGCTTGCATGCTCTCCTCTGCTGAAGAACGGCTCGACGCTGCTTAATCCCTGCGGTTTAGTAGCCAACTCGTTCTTCAACGACATCATCACTTTTGACAACACAAACACGCAACTTTCAATGGATGAAGATAAAATTGCGCTTACTATTGACAGAAACGACTTGTTCAAGCAAGTCGACGGGTTCCAGTTCCGCGAGGTCGCGTCTTGTGACGTGCCTTGTGCGGGTGTGGACTTGCCGTCTACTTGCAACTGCTACTACGAAAGTAAGACAAATACAACGTATAGATACTACTACCCAGATGATGACACCGTGCAGTACCTGTACGAGTCTTACCCCGACATCATCTCGCCCATCGACGGGGTCACCAACCAGCACTTCATGGTGTGGATGCGGATCTCTTCCTTGCCTACTTTCCGCAAGTTGTATGGTGTCATAGGAGGTGACGATACCAAGCTGCAAGCCGGGACTGTTCTAACATTCAATATAACCAACAATTTCGAGGTCAACAGCTTCGGTGGAAGCAAGGCGCTGGTGCTGAGTACCGTCGGGGAGTACGGCGGCAAGAACACGTTCATCGGGATTTCGTTCTATGTAAGTGGGATCCTAATGATGGTGATCGGCTCTGTTTACGCCGCGGCGGACTATTTCTTGTAGTTGAGTGTATAAACCAGTGTATTTATAGTACGTACATAGCAACAAATGTATTCTCTTGTCTGTCTTACGAGTCGCTCTTCGGGCTCGCCACGCTATTCACATCCTGCCACAATTCCTTGAACAAACGGCATCGTTCAGTCAGCAAAACACGGCTGGACCTGGCCTCGAGCGGCAGCGACTGCTTCTCATTGAACACGGAGTTGTAGTGGCTGAATCCGTGGTAGGAGAGTATGATCGGCGCGACATTCACCATCAAATCCCGCTCCTGGAAGTTGTTATTCACAGGTCCCAGCTGCTGGTTCGCTAGTGAGATGGTGCTCTCCCTGCTGTATATCAGGATGACTCGGTCCAGTATCTCCTCCAGCGCCCGAATCTCCAAGTCATCGCCCCAGTAGCCAGATGTCTTCATATTTTTGATATGCTCATCAAAATTAGTAGGACAAAACGGAATAAACCGCTCTCGATGCTTCTCCATGTGCGCCACCGCCTGCTGCCGCAGCTCCTCGTGATGGCTTTCATCCAAGTATAACTGATGCGACACCGCGCGGAACAGGCAGTTGCCATCCCCCTCGATTTCCACGACATGCAAGCCGTTTTGCTCCATAATATCCAAGAATCTGTCTTCGGTCTGACGCGTCACACCTGGCGATGGGAACGACTGCCGTCGCTGCAACTTGGGTGTCAGCATATTTTGACTGCTTCTTCTCTTCATGTACGTGGAGGAGTTGGGGGTCATCGTCTCCCAGTTAGGGCTGTTGCCACCCGAGTTACTTGGTTCCTCGACATACTTCATGTCGATCCCAAGACCCAAGTCAAGTGGCCGTTCAGGGCTGGGACTTCGCCTTGCTTGCAAACTGCTGGCATTCTCCAGCACCTTCGCCATGGACAAGCTTATATTCTTCCCTTCGTGACTCATCCGGCGGCTTGCCGACGGATAGATCTCTATGGGTGTGGAGGTGCTGTGCTGCAGGATATGGTGCCCGGAGGCATCACTTATACTTGCTTTTCGGGCAAAACTGTCCTTTCGTCCAAGTTGCAGCGACGTCATGGAACCCACCTCCTTGACACGGTGGGCGTCTGTCTTCATATTGATGTTCTCGTCGTATTTTTCGTCTAATCCGATGTAGTGAATACGAATTGTGTCACCCATAACGGCTACTACACGTGATGTGCGCCATCTACCTCCGGAAGTTATACTTATCTCTTGCACATCAACTTTATCGCCTCTTTTGTAATGGTGATATGTTTGCTCAGCTTTTGTATTCAACTTTCTGGCACTGTTATCTCTACTTACAGCAGGGGACTTAGCAACGGCTGGAAATGCACCTAGTCGTAGATAGTACCATGATGCATCTGCTTGAGACTTATCTAAGTAGAAACCATGTTCAATTTGTTCTTTACTTAGGATTTCGCCAGGTGCTAAGATAAGCTTCGTTAAATCTCCATCTTGAATAGAATCTCTGACGTTTATGTGCTTATCATAAGTATTATCCCATCCAACAAAATGCACATAAATAACGTCATCAGTGACAGACTCCATCACTTCAACCTCATACCAGCGATAATCATCACACAATTCAGGATTAACGGGTTGCAATGCATACAATCTCTTCCCGGGAGTGCAACCTTTAAACGAAATACTCTTTCTTCTCTGATGCTGAAGTTTGGGAGTCTCTACAGGCTGCACGTCCTTTACAATGCCAGCGTCTTCTGACGGCAGGACTTTGTTCGGCACAGAGCTACCACACCCCATTGAAGCACATACGCCTTCTCAAAGAGACAACTATCATTCACTCTGCCTGTCCCTTCTCTTTTCTACTTTTTTTCTTCTTCGCCAAACCAAAGTAACGCGTTGGGAGGGGTGTGGAACGGGTGGAAAGTTTGGGAAAAGCTGGAGAAATAGAGAGAGCAACTAGTAGTGCGAGTTAGATTCGCTGCACAGCAGTGATCGCTGCAGCCAGTTTGGTTTCTAATTAGTGCGGCGTTTTCAAGATGGGTCAGCTGTGCTATCCTAAGGGCCAATTCTAGAAATTTTTTGGAATTTTTTCGAAAACCAAATAGTGAAAAATGCGGCGATTCCCGCGAGTTTACGGTGTCCCTCGAGGCGTTGCTGCAAGGTACAACTATAATGTCCCTGCCAAAAGTATGGCTCGTAATTTGTGGGTCAACCGCGGCGCAACAGCACAAGAATGGAATAGAATTCCTCGTTCCTTGCTTGGGACATTGGCGGTTCTACTTTCCACAAGCGTAGCTGTAGGAGTTGTCGATAATATACCAAATAGCATAATCATACCAAAGGCTTATTGCAGTGCTGATAATTCGCCTAGAGACAAGCCAGTGACAAAAGAAAGATTGATCGTAGAATTGAAGGAAAAGTTGAACATATGTAGGAGAAAATTACGAAGAGAAGGCGCAAACCCCCAGGAATTACCCTTTCTATACATCAAATCAAATGATAATGGCACCCAAGAAATCATTTTAAATGGAAAGCTAAGTCTTCTTTACAGTAATTCCGTAGCGTTGATAACGCAATGGACGAAGTTATTGAACAGGAATAATGCTGACGGCATACTTATCCAAAGCGCTGACAACAATCAAATAAAGTTCATATCTAAGTCGAATCCTTCCATGTACATATCCTTTCGCGACGATGCAGTCAGCATCACCAAAGAAAGTTACTCATTGCAGGATATCGATGATATAGTTGCTGGGTATGAATCATTTTTCGGCAACAATTTTTCCGACGCAAGTACTGGATTGGTCAACGCCTCTCCGAATAGCAGCCAAACCAATGTAGATACGATGACGGGAGACGCTATAAAGCAGTTGGAGTCTATGGGTGTCGACGTGTACAGCGGTGCGTCACTCCCCGAGTCTGCGCGCTTAAATTGGGATAGTTTAGCTGGTTATGAAGAGGTAAAAGCAGAGGTCATGTCGACGATAGTGAATGCGCTGCAGCACCCGGAGCTGTACGACAACATAGCGAAACAAACCAGAGAAAAATATGAATCGAACAGACCAACTGCCGTTTTATTTGATGGCAGCCCAGGGACAGGCAAGACCCTGACTGCGAGGATATTAGCTTCGCAATGCAACCGCCCTCTCATCGTGCTCAAGCTAGAGTCATTCGTGAGCAAGTGGTATGGCGAAAGTGAGAAGAAACTGTCGCAAATTCTATCACTTAGTAATAAAATTCCAGGCGGTTCAATAATTTTCATCGATGAGATCGACAGCGTCGTTACGACTCGCGATCAGGGAAACATGCACGAAATAACCCGCAGGATACTGGCTACATTGCTAACACACATGGAGGGATTCAACGGCAAACACAACACGAAAGACCAGTCACTGTTGATCTGCGCAACCAACCGCAAGCAGGACTTGGACGCCGCGCTGTTGTCACGCTTTGGAGCCAGCATCTACTACCCGCTCCCTAGCTTCAGCAGCAGAGTTGCGATCCTCAGACGCTATGCCAAGCAACTACCGATGTCTGATATCGAGAAGCTGGCTAGCATGAGCAACGGACTCTCTTGTCGTGATATAAAGGAAACCTGTGAACAGACCGAGCGCATTTTCGTGGGTTCGTTTATAAAGCGCGGGATGGAGGCCACCGGTCTGCCTACGTACGCCGACTATGTTCCGAATTTAGCGAATAAAAAGACTGTCCCTTCAAACTACAACGCATAGAATTATGATACAAATAACACAATATAATTCAGGTCTTGACAAATCCTCTGGCTTCTCTGATTGCCGCGATTCTATTCTCATGCTCTCTTCTGTCTTCGGGACTCATTGGTTGCACTTCAGACACGGCGTTGGCACCGTAAATATCATGTTTCAATATAAAAGAAGGACCAAAGTTGACACTTACTTCACTCTTCAAGTACAGCGAGATCGCAGGAAAGTACACACTAGTGGGGATGTCCTTGCCTTTATACGCCACACCTTGGTCTTTACCATTCTTGAAGAACCTCATCTGATTGTTGTTCGCATCCGTGTCATCTAAGTAGATGAAGCAGCCGATGATATCACCTGGTCCGAAGCTTTCACCATAGTTATCGTCGCGGGTACTATTATGTACTTTGGACCCACCAATATCTCGGTAACCGAATGAATACTTATCAAAGCCAACAGGTGCCTGCAGCTCCCCTTGACGTGTTGACCAACCTATTCTAACGTGTGCATTAGTATCAAGAGTCTCTTTAATCTCAGCTTCCCAAAAATATGCACCACTATGCACCCCGTGTGTACCTCTTATCATACGATATCCACCTTCACCATAGCAAGTCATTTGATCCTTTGATACAACTATTTGTGCAGCTTTATCTCTACTCGATAATGCTACGGATGGTATTATTATTGGATTATTAATCTGATTATTTCTTGTTACATTGCGCTTATCATCACCACCTTTTGGACGTTTATTGTTATTATCATCAAAATCATTCGACTTTCTAGCTGCAAGTCGTTTATTGCTATTTCTTTTACTACTATTGTCTTGAGCAAGTAAATTTGAGCCACTTATTGACTCTGTAAGACCAGATTCCAATTGAGGCGCTGTTATTGTCTCAACTATTCCAGTTATCACTGATTCCGAGGGAGATGCGACAATAGCTGCCAATTTATCGGTCTCTACAACCACAGGGGCGGCGAGAGCTTCCTCTTCTACCATCTCGTCCATGTGCAAAAGAGTGCAATTCCTTTACCATACCCGAGCTTTTGCTTGAAATTATTCGGTACCGGCAGACAGGTCCTGTCCAAGGAGAGAGCATAAGGTGGTGTGTGACTGTGTTTATGTAGATACAACAACAAGTATGTAAAATGAGGCCATTACTCGACGCTATAGTTGGTCGCGTGACTAAAAGCTACGTTGCGGTTGTGAG
>JACCDO010686305.1_pt1 | contig 20925 bp, 19 predicted proteins | sample 7446101 | NCBI WGS metagenome assembly JACCDO01 (sample SAMN15323440, study PRJNA562643) | freshwater metagenome | isolation source: river surface water | place: USA:Blue River Watershed | collected 2017-08-16
TAACACACTTCCTCCTCCTAAAAATAACTCATGATAGTTATTTATTTCAGTTGGGAAATTTTCCATAATTTTATCAATAATTTGAGTTTTACCTCCAACCCATTTTATAATAGGTTTACAAATCATTATAATTATTAATATTGTATATTTAAACCAAAAATTAATAATAAATCAATTTTTATTTTGGATATCTATTTATATATAAGAAATAACTTTTGCTTTTGCGTTGACGCCTATCTAAAATAAATAAATCTTAGATTTATTTAGTTTAGGACGTCCAACGATAAATCAATTTTTATATTTAGTATTATAAATTTCTTCCTCAATTGTATCTTTACATAAAATTCTAATTACTTTAATTACTTGTTTTTGACCCAATCTAACTGCTCTACCAATTGCTTGACCTTCTATTGCTTTGATATTTTCTTTAGTCTCATCAATTGGTTCTACAATAATAATATGAGTAGCTTCTGTCAGGTTCGTCCCTGATGCTGAATTGGCTAATGATAATAGGATGACACTATTATCATGTCCGCCCATTTTAAATCTATTAATTGCCTTATTTCTACAATAAACATTACCAGAAATAAACGAGCAATCAACACCATTTTCTAATAAACTTTTACCAATTAATGATAACATATCATCCCATTGGGAGAAGATAATAATACGACCATCCTGAGATAATAAGGTTCTGGTAGTCTGGATTAATTTACCTAATTTTGAACCATACTTTTGAACAAGGGGATTTACCAGAGGGTTTTCAATTTCAGTAGCTTCTGTCTTTTTCTTTTTATTAATATCAATAAGCATATCTGGTGTAATATGGTGTTTACACATAGGGCATTCTGGTTTTAATTTAATACAAGTCTGAATACAATTATTACAAAACATATGACCACAAGGTGTCAATATTGGTTTATCCATAGTATCATAACAAATAATACAATTATCATCTTCATTAAATTCAATCTTTTCATTAATTTTTTCTAATGTTTTAAGAACAAATGTTGATTCAGTAATTAATGCTTTATATTTGCTTAATAACATATGATATGCTTGATTAGTTTTATCTAAATTTTCTATTTTATTAGTATATTCTTTAATTACATCATTATGATGTTCTATTAATTTATCTTGAACCTCATCTAATGATACAGGAACATTTCCAATAATTTTTTTATAACTTTCTGCAATTAATGGATGACAACAAATTTGCTGTAATATTCTTCTATCATAAGAAGATAAATTAGATTTATTTCTACTATCATAAATACTTCTTTCAGCTTTAGTTAATTCAACCCATTCTATTTCTTCCTTATAACCTAGCAAATTAACTATATCAATCACATCTTCTTTTAAATGTCTAATCATAATTGTTTTTAATAGTTTTTCAATCACATAATAATTACTCATATAGCTGTAAATACCACAATATTTATTATTGTTAATTGAAAAACTATTCATACTATTTGAGTCTTCATTATATAATGTCATTATTTCATCATTAATAATAAATTTAATACCTAAATAATTAATTATATTTTTTAAACCTCTAAATGATGTAAATGGAGTTCCAGATACATACCATTTATATTTACAATCAATACTACGTATAAAATGATTAATAAAACCTCCTACTTTTACACTTACATTTTCTTGTTCCATTATTTCATGTCCTTCATCAATTATAACTCGATTAAAATGAAAATATTCAAATAAAGGTCTGACTTCTTTTAAATAGTTATCATCTTCGGACATATTTAATAATTTGTCATATATTTTATTATATCTATCTATAAAATCAAAATAACTAACGCTTCTGAAATTATAATTAATTGCACAATAATTTTTAATATTTAATAAAAATTGAATAGTAACTATAACAATATCGGCTTCAATTATATCTTGATAAGTTGTTTTATCATGATGAGTCTTAGTTAATATTACTACTGCTTTTTTAGTTGTCTTGTGGGCTTTAATATATTCATCAACCCATTGTTTTGCTAAATGAGATGGGACTATAATTAAAGTAGCCTTACTATATATTTTATCTGTCGCTATTTCTTCTCTATTACAAACTTTACCATAATGCATCAAACCAATTATTGTAATAGTTTTACCTAACCCCATTGTATCTGATAAAATACCACCATTTGATTTAACTTTAGTTATAGCTTCTTTATCAACAATTGTATCAAAATGAGGGTCCCAAATAATTTTATGATTATCCATTTCAAATACGCTACTTCTAACAAAATCCATATTAATATTATTTTCTATTTCAATCATTCTCATTATAGATTTTTGTTGATATTCAAATAATTTTACACCAAATGTATTGTTCTTTTCTTTAGTGAATATTTTTTTATCTAACTTACAATCAGCAGAAATACTTAATGATTCAATATCTGGAATACTTTTAAAAAATTCATTCTGTCTTCTATTGTATAAACTACAGATTGCATTAAATATAGGCTCATCTTTATATTTAGAAATGAGTTCTGTATTTACAAATAAATTGTTATTGTCATCAAACTTAATAAATTTATTCTTTGAATGATAATAATAATGAATAATAATATTAATAACAGCATCATAAGTATAAAAACCTTCACGATTTGATTTTGTATTAATAAACTTTAACCTTTCATGACAATCCATTATAACTTTATTAAAATTATTGATTATTGGAACATTAGATAATTTACAAATTTCAAACCACATTAATATTATTTAAATATATTAACCAAAGGTTTATATATATTTAAATAATCAACTTTTCATAATTAGAATTTAATATTACATACTGAATTGCAATTGTGCTAAACCATCTTCTATTTGAAGAATATTATAACTCACGCCAAATACTACAATACGAGTGCCGGTACCTTCTGGTCCTAATTCAATTTTATATGTATCATCACGTAAATAATATTGTCTTTGGTCTGAGTCAGCTAACCTAATATTTAATTTAACATTTTCAAATTCTGAAAAATTACAACTACCACAATTCATTTTTTTATTAGTTAAACCAAAACTATAAAGATAAATGAGATGCAAAGGTCTGCATTTAAATGTTTCATAATTTTGAACTCCAAACCAATATTTATAATCTCTATAGGGAACTCTATCTACATTGTTAAATTGTAAACTAGCTTCTGCCAATAAATCTTTTTCTGGTATCATACCCCATAAAGCTTTAGTAAAAACAGGTGGGTTAGGTCCTGGAGGTGATGCTTTATAGGGTGCAAATTGAGGCTTACCGCTATAACAAAAGCTTTCATTATTATATTCATTTTTAGATAATAAGAAATAAAATTCTTTAATTGGATTATTAAAGTTAAGATAAATTGTATCTTGTTTAGCGCAATTTTGTTCTATCATTTGAACTTGAGTTATAAGTATATCTAATTTATTTTTTAAGAAATATTCTCTTTCATTACTTTCTAAAAATATAAAATTACAATCTAATCTAATATTATTTATATCGATTTGTGGTAATTTATCAAGAGTATGAGCGTATTTATATGAATCAACTTCTGTTTTTTCTTCCCCAGTCGCATTTTTAACATCTGTTAATTGTTTTAATACTAAATAAACTTTATCCCAGCTTTTTAATTTAATTTCTACTTCAATTTCATGATATCTAAGAGCATTAATTGGTAATGCTGAGTTATAATTACCACAGTTGAAAAATCTTAATGGCACATAAATATTTTGTTTATATATTTGTAATTGAGGAGTGACAATATTTAAATCATGTCCGCACATAGCTGAGGTAATCCATGCATTATCATATAAATCAGTATAGCACATCATATATTCACCAGTCATTTCTTGTATAATTTGACCTCCAATTCTTAATATAGCTTTATCAATAGCAGTATAGCCAATATAATCCTGCCACTTTACTCTATAATTAGAACTTACAATATCTTCATTCTTTCCAATAATTTGAGTAACATCAATTTGTGGTAATTCAAGGACCATATACATATTAGTCATTAAATCAGCAACTTTATTAATTTTAAATACCATTCTATCACCCCAAGTTACTTTACCAGTTGGATAAAAACTATAGGGAACTTCTGAAAAATTTGTTATTTTTTTAAAAGTATTTTTAAATTCAGACATTTTTATATCATCAGTAAATAATAATTCATCAAATTCATTTTTAGATTCTAATTGTAATATAGCTCCATTGGACATATTATTAATATATATAAATAAATTTTAAATATTAATTTAATTTTTACTTTGTTTTTATTGTTTATCATTTGAGTATAGTTCAGTCATTATATTCCTAAGGAATAATAGGTTATAATAACACATTTGGATATTATCCAATAGTAAAAACATGACCGCATTCTAAACATGAAATGAATTGTGTTGCTGGTTCATCTGCCGACCGAACTTGTTTCTCTGTAATTGAACATTTTCTTTTTTTACATTTCTTACATTCAAATGCAGAACTACCTTTTTTTTCACTTAACATCATATTTAATTCTCTTTTTTTTATAACTTCTACATATTGTTTATTAGCAAGTAATAAATTCAATTCAGTTTGTCTCATAGTTGCAATATTTTTAGGGTCTATTTTTTTATCTTTAATAGCCTTAATTACAATTTGTAAATTAGTATTCAATAAACAATATAATTCTTCAGATTTACTTATATAAATATTTTCCAATAAAAAAGGTGTATTATTACTTTCTGCATAATCTAAACTAAAATTATATATAGACTCTTCAATATCCTTACTAATATTTGGGCCAAATAGTTTGTTCAATTTATTAAAAACTTCGTCTCTTTTCTTTTTATCAATCATATTAATTTATTATTATAATTTAATATATAAAAAAAATTATTATATCATTATATTATTATGAATCCGGATTATCATATTGAACAATTTTGGTTTTCATTTAAAACAAGTATGGATAATTTTTATAAAGAATATAAATGTTCCCCTAGGCCAATTATTTTTTGGAGTAATTATTTAAATGAACTTCAAAAAATAAGAGATTACCATAATATAGAAATTAATATAAGAGATTATATGTCATTATATGCAATTGATTTACTTAGAAATAATTCACATTATCATATAGGAATTTTAAATACAAATTTAAAAAGATGGAATAAAATAAGCACTAAAAGATTTGAATTTTGTGATTCAAAATATATTAATACTGTTTTTTTATTATTGGATATTTATGAAGTATTAATACAATGTAATCATAATCATGAAATTGAAATATTATATAGCATGGTTGAAATTTATATTATCCATGAAGATTTTAAATTAATAACAGATTATGCTATTAAATATAATAAACCAAGTATTATTGATAAAATAATAACTTTTGAATATGAACATAATAAAAATACAACTATTGAATATTTAGAAAAAAAATTTAATATAGAATTAGGGCCAAAAATAAGTGCCAAAAAAATATTCAATAAAATTAATGATAGTAATGACAATAATTAATCTTATATTATTTTTAGAATAATACAATGCAATATCATTAATATTATTACTATATTTTCCCTTATAAATAAATATATTATTTATACAAATCTCATTTAACATCATTTTATCATTTAAATCATTAATAGTTTTTAAAATACTATCTGAATATTTATAAGATTTAACTATATTTATAATTTTATTATAAAAAAAATCATCATCTTTATTAAATAAATACATATGAGATAAATTTGTTATACTTCCAACATATTCCATATTATTATATTTTATATCTGTGTCCGGTGAATATAATAAAGTATCTATTTTATCATATTCATTGTTTTTTAATTTTTCAACTTCCAAACCAACAAGCTTATTTTCATAAACTATCTCATCATTGTTTTTAAAATAATTAATATAATATAAATAATCTTTAATAAATTTAACACATCCTAATAGTAATAAAAAAATCATTATTAATAAACTTTAGTTATTATATTAAAATTTAAAACTAAAACCGCATTCTAAACATTTTACAAAAGTTGTAGCAGGTTCATCAGCAGCCCGAGTTTGTTTTTGTGTAACTTCACAATTACTTTGTTTACATTTTTTGCATGAAAATATATTACTTCCTTTGTTTTTCTTCTGATTATGTTCATATGCTTTCTTTTCAATAATAACTTTATACTTATCAGGACATAACTCATGTGGTTTCATATAACCTAATTCTTCAGGTAATACATTTCCAATTGTAATCATTTCACCCAAATAATCTGAACTTTCCATAGTTTGAATTATTTCATCAACTTTATTAGTAAATATATCATTTATTAAAAAAGGACAATCATTTGTTTCAACATATTTATATGCAAATTCTTTTAATCCTTCCATCACTCTTTCTAATGTTTCATCTTCAAAAAAATTAAATAATTTATCTTTCATTGTATTATAAACATCTTTATCTAATTCAATATCTGTATTGGACATTATTTATTATTGAGTTATCATTTTAAATAAAATCAAATAATTATTAAATCAATATTTTTTACATTAGATTTATACATTAAGCAATGGTGGCATTAATTCCATTGTAAGAGGCACTGTATCATTGTTCTGATTCTGTTCAGGTGCTGGATTAGGCGCCTCATCCCATTCGGTATCATCTTCCATTGTATTTTCATTTTGTTTATTAGTATCATTATTTTGTAAATAAGAATTAACTAGAATAATGTCTTTATATAATGGTTCAATATATCCAGTATCTTTATTAATTGTAGTATATTTTTTATTAAAAGTTTTGTCTGATTTAAATCTATTAATATTATATTCTTGTTCTGATAAGATTTTAACATTTGAATTATTATATTCATATTCGACTGGTTCTATTTTTTCACCATTAATTAAATTAGCATTAATCATTCTCGGTTTAAACATATTAGAATAGATATTTAATGGACCATAACATTTAAAATAGCTATTTTTATTATTAGGATTAATATTAAACATATTGTTCCAAAATGGAACTTCATAAATATATTTAATATAAGTCTCTAATTCACTCTTATTGAGCCAACATCCAAAACCTCGCATACGATATTTATTAATAATATTGATTGGATCTTTGCTACCTGCAAAATATTTATAATCAATATTCATTAATGTCATATGAGCTGATACAAATGATGGTGTCATATAAACATTCTCACCATTATAATAAGCTCTCACACATGGCATATGAAAGTTTGCAACAGTATTCATAAAATCATCTTTAAATACAGGGAAAAGTTCAAAATCATGACTAAGCTGAGGGGCTGTAATACGAGCCTTAAACCCATCACTAAAACCTAATCCATCAGTCATTGGGATGACAATATTTATTTTTTCTTCATCTAAATTATTATTACTATTAAGAATCATCTCAATTTCTTCCTGAGAAAATTCAGATTCCAAAGGCTTTGTAATCATTGTAGTATTTGTTTTAGAATCTTTGATTTTAATTACTAAACATTCTTCTTCAAAAATAAATAATTCTGAATATTTATTAATTAATTTATCTTGTTCCGCTTTAGTTAAACCTTCTAATTTCTTTTTACATTCAATCTCATGCATTTTTCTCGCATAAGGAACGAATTGTTTAATAATAAGTTTAAGTTCAAGTCCTTTAACAATTACATCATAAGTTAATTTATCATTGCAAATGTGTTCTTTAATAAATTCACTTGAAACGAATAAATATGTGTTTCTTAATAGATTGTATTTAATATGTTCCGGCTCAGCATTCATATACTGACAACAGTTGAGCATTATTTTTTCATGAAATGATTTGGTAATATCTAAAAATTCATAAATTGTTTTACTCATTACCATAATATCAACATCGGATTCACAATAATATTCATTGAAATATCTTTTATCCCTACTATCTTTGGGAATATGGTTAAATAGTTTCATTAAAGGATGATTAAATTGAGAACATGCAGTCATAATACTACCTGTAATTGCAATCTTTAATTCCTTAAAATCAATTCCATTTAACAAATTAATATTTTTATCTCCACTAATGAAAATGTTTATTTTTTCTTTAAATTCATCCAAAGTGCAAATACGTCTATCTAAATCTTCATTTGTATTACAAATAATACCCCCTATATTTATTTCTGGATTAAGGCTTTTATTTGCAACTAATAGAGGACAATAAGGATTATTATGAGGATTTTTATGGTCAAAATAAAATACAGGCAGTTTAGATGCTGTATTTATGTCAAAAATATACATGTCATCAGTTTTAACACGGAAACGATTAATTGTTTCTTCAAAATAAAATCTAAGCCATGCATATCCAAAAAGATAATTATAAAGATTTATATTATTATTAATAACCGGCGACATAATTTTTATAATATATTCATTATTAATAGCTAAATGACAATATTTTTTTGAGACACATAAATTACTAAATAAGATGTATTTTTGATTGTCATCAATAACATCAAACAATTTATTAATATCTTCTTTCTTATAATCACAATTCCATACCTTCCAATATAATTTATAACCTTTCTTATTAATTATTTCAGATGGGTCTACATAATTTCTACGATTGAAAATTTGTAGCATATAGTTTTCTTTAATTGGAGAATGGTCAATTCTATCTAATATATTACTAATATTTGGAGTAGTTCGAATTATATTGAAATTAAATTTTCTGCTATCAAATAATTTTGTAATATTAGGTAAACAATTATAAGACAATTCCCAATATTTACTCTCATCAAAATTAGTTATCATATTATTGATTTTTAATTTAATCAATTCATTCTTAACATTATCGCCAAAATAATTATTCATAATCATAATATCATAAAAATTACTGAATGTAATATTTCCGTTAATATTATCAATATATTTTTGCAAATCTAAAAATGAAATATTATAAATGGGGAGAATTAATACATTCTCATCCAATTCATAACCAAATTTATTAGCATCATTGATAATATCTCTACTACAATAACAAATATTACCATAATGGATTCCATTTTTTAAAATAGAAATATTTACTTTGTATAGAACCATTTTATTAATTGTTTTATTTAATAATTCTTTGTCGACTTCTTTATCAATAAATAATGAAGCATCCATATTAGTAGCAAAGTTTGCATCTAATGGACATAAACAATAAATATGCTTAAAATATCTTGAAATATTTAAAATATCAATAGATACTTCTTCATTCATCCTTTCATCATAAACAATAATATTTCCATTTAATAAAAAGGGATTGCGCATTAATAATAGAATTATTATAATAAATAAAGCATAAATCAATTTTTTTTAATCAAGTATTTTCTTAACTTTATTGTCATTAATTTCGACTAATTGTTTCTTCTCCATATTTCTAATAGTTTTATTATACATATTCAAATCTATTTCAAATAATTTAATACTATTCATAATTAATTCATATAAATCGAATATATTAATTTGTTCGAATTTTTTAACATGATGATTAATATTTGTGCTTATGATATCCTCTCTAGAATGACATAAATCTTCTTTCATTTTATCAATAATGATTTTCTTTGTATTATTGGTATTATGAAAGATTTCAATCATATTAATATTATCTAAATCTGTTTTAACTCTAAGATTATCATCCTTTGTTTTTACCAAAACATGATTAATTAAAGAATCAATAATACTCTTAATATAATCATCACTATAATTACTCATACATTGTTTTACTTTATTAAATACTAATTCATAAGGTAAATTGGTATCAAACGATACAAATAATTCCAAACAAAACATATGAGCAGGTAATACTAACAGTTTTTTTTTATAAATTTCAATTTCAACTGAACCTAAATGAGGATACATAATTAATTTCTTTTTAATATACAAATTATTATTTGCTTGATTGTATTTAAATATATTATTGCATAAGATGGAAGTAAACTCTTCAGTATTAATAATAGTTTGTGAATAACCAATTGAATGATTAATTTTCCATGAATCTAAAGAAGTAATAATAAATTTTCTATTTGTATCCCAATATGGTTTTGAAGATACGTAATCATTAAATATAATTTTATATTTTAATAGAATATGACTATCAGTATTAAACATTTTATCTAACATACTATTATGTTCTGATTCAATGTTAATATCTAACTCAGTGTAAATAATTCTCTCCATTAATTTTTGAGAAATAGCCATAATAAATTCATCTTTGTTTTTAATAATAGAACCAAGTAAATAATAAAATTTATTTGTAGTCTTATTTAATATATCTGTATTAATTAAATCTGCTAAATATAAAATGTTTTCAAAATTATTAAAATATTTATCGACAGTGCTTTTAACACATGAAATAACAATACTAGTTAGAACATTGTTTTGTGCAATTTCAAATAAAGCACAATTATAAGAAATATAAGTGTGGATATCAGAAGGAGAACAACTTAATAAAATATTGATAATATCAATATGTTTAATAAGAGATGTAAGTTCTTTAGTGTAAGTATTCATAAAGTTTTTAATAAAAACAATATCTTCAGTCTCAAATATTTTTATAATACATTCGGTTATATACTCTTTTAATTTTAAGAATGGTTTGTTTTTAGAAATATAATAGTAATTTGTATAACAATCCATATAATATTTATATGTTTTCATAAAAATATTTATATCTGTTATATTTTTACTAATATCATTATTTAATAAATGTATGCAATTATTCAACATATTATTTTTATTATCAATATATTCTACAAGTGCACAATCAATGTGATCAATGAAATTGGAATAAAATTCATCCTTATTATTTATATAATCAGAGAAGATATTCATATAATAATTTAATCTATAAATATCTGGATTTTTTAAGTTTGTATTATTAGTAATATTATTAGTAATGGAAAATTTAAATATAATATCATTAATTAAAATGTTGTTAATACTATTAATTGTATATTCCCAAAGAATACTTGTGCCCCATTTATTAGGTCCCTTTTTATTTATATTATTAGGAATAATATGCTGAAACATACCATTTAATTTAGTAATAAGTTTATAAATATTGTCAAAATACAAGTTAAAATCATTGATATTCAATTTGTTCTTTTTATTCAAGTTTCTAAAATGAATCCTTTGATTTTTAATATTATTATTAATATGTCTCTTTAAGCATTCTATAATATTATTTTTCAAATTAACATCAATATTAGAATAATTATAAATAATATGATTAAAAATAAAACTATTGTATGAAACATTATTATGCACAATAAGATTTTCTAAAATGTTGTCCATATTTTTGCTAAAATTATCATAACATATTAAGTTAATCGGTTTAATAATTCGTTTGATGTCATTTAATAGAGCCATTAATATATACTTGTATTTTAGTAATAAAAGTATATATCAATTTTTTTCTATCTTACCATTCGCGAAGCGAATATAATAACTTTTGATTGAATAAAAACGAAAAATTATAATTTTTTCTTTTTTCAATCAATTTTTATGGCTATTCAAAATGCTGGGAAAGGATTATATCTAGGTTGATCATAATTATATATAGAAACATTATAAGTATTTTTATCAATAGGTAGTGTTAATACCATTCCATCTCTTATTTCTTCTTTGTTTTTAACTTGAATTGGAAATTTGAAATCTAATCCACCTGCGTCCTTTCCTCTAATATAATATTCCCATTCATAAGAACCGGGATATACACGTCTACCATATAATTGATAATTTTTATTAACATCAGTATTATATAATAATCCAACTAATTGATAGTCATCTGGTTCGCCACGAGTTTTTTCCCAAAAAGAATAAGAATTATTATTGTTAGGATAAGGATATTGTTGTGATTCCATTCTTTGTTCTGGTGGTGCTAATGGATTATAAACAGCGTTTTCATCTCTATATTTTAAAAAAATTTGTTTTAATATATCTTCAATTTTATTATTTATATAAAGAAGTTTATTATCTTTTATATCATTTGTTTCATTTTCTGTTGTTTTGATTTGCGTATTATTCATATTTTGTTTCATAACATAAGATATTAATTGTTGACTTAAAAATAATGCTAATAATACATTAATTATATCATGAATCATTAAATTAATTAAGAAATTATTATTAAATAATTAAATAATAAACAGTAATATATTTTGTTTTTTCTTTATTCAAATATTTTTTTTTATAATAAATAAATTTAAAATTATCTTTAGCGAGATAACTAGATATTGCTAAATGTAAATCTAATTGAAATTCATCATATAATAAAAATCTTCCATTTACCATTTGAGTTTTTAAATATAATTTTTCATTATTTAATCTATTAGTTGGAGTTGGACTAATTTTTAATCCATAATTCATTAATTTTCTGACAATATTAGTTTCATTATACATAAATTCTGGAACCAACCATGCCCACATCCAAATGTTTGTTGTATTATCAAATATTCCTAAAAACTCATATTTAAATTCTTTATTTTCCTCCACATCTGGAAATCTAATTATATTATTATCTCTTTCTAATATGATATTATCTGATTTAATATATTTATCATATTCAATATTATGTTTATCATAATAATTTAATGCTTTATCTATAAGAGTAGATAAATCAATATCCATATTATATTATATTATATTATATTATAATTTATAAAATATAATATAAACTATAATAATGATTTCAGAAATTACAGACATTATTATGAAAAATAGTGTTATGTTTGGTATAACTATTGCAGTCCTATCTTCTTTTGTTAACCAATTGGTATTTAGTTTTATTAATGATATAATTATGCCAGTTATTGATAGGGATGGAAATAATGATAATCAACCAGATATAAATAAAATAGCAGATTATAAAGTAAAAACAGGTGGAATTACTTTTAAAGTTGGTGCATTTATTTTAGCTTTAATAAGATTCGTATTATTATTATTTATTTTATTCATTTTATGCATGGTAATAATAAAGCTCAAAAAGGATAAATAATTGATAAATTATTTAAAAAATATATCTTATTTAATTTAGATATGATATCATATGATTGTAAAAACTGTGGTAAAAATCACAACCAGAAAAATTGTGATGAGCCACTTACATCTGTTGGAATTATTGGTATTAAATTAGATAAAAGTATTTATAACAAATTTATCAATAACCTACAATCTGTTTCATACTATAATTTAAATAATATAATTATGGATAATATTCACAAATTTAATGAATATAATGAACTTATATCTTTCATTTTAGTTAATAGAAGGCATTCATTAAATTATATTGATTTTATTAGAGGAAAATATAATGTAAATAATAAAAATGAAATTATTAAAATGTGTTCATATATGAGTTTACATGAAATTAATTTAATTAAAAATGAAAATTTTAATAATTTATGGAAAAATTTATGGTTAAAAAATGCTCATAAAAAGAAATATTCAGATGAAATGAACTTATCTAAAATAAAATTTACAAATTTAAAAAACTTAGGAACATTGAATAATATAAATACTGAATATTTATCAACTGAATGGGAAATACCTAAAGGAAGAAAAAATCAAAATGAAACTAATCTTCAATGTGCTATTAGAGAATTTAAAGAAGAAACATCTTTATCATCAGATTATTATCATATAATATCGTGTCTAGACCCAATTCATGATTTATTTATAGGAACAAACAATAAAGAATATAAACATATTTTTTATACTGCTATACTTAATAATAATTTTGATATAAATACTGATTTTAAGAATAATGAAATAGAAGAAGTTAGATCTTGTAAATGGGATGAATTAAATAATTTAATAAGACCATATAATAATAATAAAATAAATATATTAACTAATATATTTCTATTTATTTTAAATATTTGTGAATTAAATAATAATTCCGAGACTGATTCAAAATTATTATCAATCACAATTTAATTTAAAAATAAAACATTATTAATAATAATGTTAACTTATGACATTATTATTAAACATTTAATGCCTGTTATTAATACTTTTTCACTACAACCAAACATTGTAATGAAAAGTGTGGATTTTCCTTTTTTTAGCAAGTTATTTGATGACACTTTTTATAGATTTGGAATTAATTCAACTTCCAATTCATTAATTAATAGTATTTCATATTGTTTATCTATTAATAATATTATTAATATTAATGATATGAGTATAGATGAAGTAATAAAACATCTGGATATTAATATAATTATATTTGATTTTAAAAATAATAAAATTATGATGGAATATAACAAAGATTTCTTTAATCCATGGAAACCAACATTATTTATGGCAAATTATGATAATTGGTGGGAGCCAATTATTTGTAAAGATACAAAAATATTTAGTTTTAGTTCACCAAAAGCTAGTATATTAAAAAATAATATCTTAAATCAAAACATAACTCGACTTAATGGCGATACTATTAATATTAATGATAATTTCAATGAAATTATCGAGATGGAAGGTTTTCAGAATTCTTCTAATTTAAGTGAAGCTGAAGATGATTATAATGATGCTTTTGTTAAAAATAAGGATAAAATAGAAAAACCTAATAAAACTAAATTAAATAAAATGAAAAAAGAAGAATTAATTGATTTATGTAAACAATTTAATATTACTATTAACATATCGAAACCAACAAAAAAAAATTTAATTGATTTAATAGTATAATAATACGGTTATATTTAAAGGATATTATTAATAGTAATTTAATGTATGATTATAAAGAATTATGTAGTAAAATAGTTATTTTAGTTGTTTTACAAAGCATGGTTCATTATTATCCTGATTTACAAAAATATAATAATGAAACTAGATTTAATTATTACAGGTCATTAATGTGTTTAGCATTTACATGCTTCGGTTTACATATTGGAATTATTCATTTTAAAAATGGATTTTCCCATCCATTTTCATTTCATCATAATGACATGAATGAAATACACTATATATTTATGGCATATTTAATTGTTGATTTATTAAAACTTATAGCAAATAAATCTAATAGACCTGATTTATATATACATCATTTAATGTGTATTGGTAGTATAATATTGGGATTATCAATTGGTAAATTTGGTTATCTTCATAGTATTATACTTGTATGTGAATCAATATCTATTGTTACAGGTGTAGATTCAATGGCTATGGAGGAGAACGATGATTATTTATCATATAAATGCAAAAAATTTAGAAAAAATATTATTAATTTTGTTCGTCTTCCTATGTGGATTTCTTTATTAATATTTACTTTAAAATATACAAATAGAGCACCTTCTATATTTTGGTATAATGGAATAATATTATCAATAGTTATGATATTTTTAGATAAATATTGGGAAAAGAAATGTGATAAAGTTATTGCAAAATATGAATAGTTATTTCGCTTTTTATTATTAAATTTATTTCTAAAATAAATTTAATAATGCCAGGACCAGATATATGGGGACCTCATGGATGGAAATTTATTCATTATATTACATTAGGCTATCCAAACAATCCAACAGAAGAACAAAAGAAAAATTATTATAATTTTTTTATGGATTTAGCAAATGTAGTTCCTTGTTCTATTTGCGGGAATCATTTTAAACAACATTTAGAAATTACACCATTAGATCATAATGCATTAAAAAATAAAGAAACTTTAATGGCATGGGCTATTGAAATGCACAATCATGTTAATGCAAAAAATGGGAAAAAAATATATTCTATAAAAGATGCAATAGATGCAATTATTAAAAATGATGATAGATGTTTAATTTTAGAAGATGATAGAGAACCAAAACCATTATATAAAAAATCATATAAAAATGAAAATATGATGAATACACTAATTAAAAAACATAATGTAGAAAAATTTAGTAATACTAGCTCAACTAGTTGCTCAACTATATTAAGTATTTCAATTATATTAAATGTATTGTTAATTTTATATTTATTATTTAAATTTAAACCAAGTTCACAATAATTATCTACAACTTATATTTGGAACGATGGTTAAAATAAGTTCATAAATTATTTAAATATAATATTTAATTATATATAATGAGTTCTAAACCATCTTTAATAGAAATTAAATCATCTATAAATACAATAAAAACAATAATCAGAAATATTGAATTAAAAGGTATAACTAGACCAGCTGATAAAGAGAATTATTTCTGGCAAAATCATCCAGATATGATGAATAGATTTACATTTTTAATTTCTCAATTATGTAGTAATTCTGACAGCAAAATGTTAGATGTTATGATTACACAATTAGAAGAAGTAGAAAAAGGTATGTCATTAGATGATGCTGATAAAAAAATAGGTGATAAATTGGCTAAAGAATATTTACCTAAATAAGTTTCTTAGTAAAAAGATTAATTTCAGATTCATTATATCTAATAATATCTTTTATTAATGTATTTTTTTCATTTAATTTTTCAGTAAGAAAATTATCTATCCACCATTTATTTGCTTTAATCTGTTGTTCTCTGTATTCATGATACATATCACCAAAATAATTGTTAGATTTAATGTAAACTACTAAATTATTTATCATTATTTGTTGAACATTTGCAATATTAATATTTATATATTTAAAAATATTCAAGTCTTCATCTTTCAATATAAAATTAGGAAATATATCATTAATAAATTCTTTTGTATTACAATTTTTTAAAGTTTCTTCTAATATTTTAATATTTTTTAATAATTTTGAATCATCGCTATCATATTTAAATCCTTTGCAAATTATATATTTTTCACTATTTGTAGCCCGTGAAAAAAATGGTTTGTATATATAACATTCTTCATAGAATGATGATAATAGATAAATCAGTTTAATTGTATTAATAGTAAATGTTTCAAATACTTTTAATACAAATGAACCTCCTTTTGCTTGAATAGATAATGCACTAATTATTTCACCTAATATTAATATATATGCTTCTTGTTCTTGATAATTTTCATTCTTCCATTCAAAACCACCATCTGCAGTAATTAAATCAGCTTTCTTTTTAACATTTGTTTTTAAATACTCAATTGTAGATACTTTAGTTAAATCACCATTTGTTGATAAAGTTTTCTTCTCAGTTTTACCTCCACCTGTTTTATTACCCTTGGTTGTTTTCATTACTGATACCATGTCATTATATCTTTTATTAATATTTTCAACCATATCTTTGTTTATGTTAATTGTATTATCTGTATTAATAGTTAATGCATATACAGTATCTTTTGATGGGTCAAAATATTTTTCTCTAAATTCAACAAATGCTTGAATAAAACTACCAGGACCCTCAGCTAATCCAACCATTGTCATACCAGATTTAGAATTGGCTATATCAAACATATATAACATTTCCCACATTTTATAAAAAGCTCTTGATAATATATTAGGCTTATTTAAAAATATTTCACTTTGGTGGGCAATATCTTTCTCATAATCATTTATATTATGCTCAAATGGATTAACTACATAATAAAATTTATTTTTTGTCTCTAGCTTTTCTGTAATACTCATTGCATTTTTAGTTCTATGAATAAAACTATGAAAACCTAAACTAAATAATGGCTGATTTATATTAGAACTTTTTATAACATTATTATTATCATATACACTTGATACATCAATATTATTTAATTTGAAAATGAAAGGTTTGTAAGTCATTAATATAATATATTTTATAATTTTAAATAAAATAATCAATTTTTATTTTATTTAAAATTATAGTATTAATTATTTTATGTGCTGTTTATAAAGTTATGTTAATCACCTCTAGAATTTATACTACTAGGTGAGCCACGTTGAACTATTAAATTTGGTTCAAAACCTATAAATTTATCTATTTTAATTAATTCATTCCATCTTTGGTCTGGTGCATTTCCTTCCCATCCATCATCTTCACCCCATTTAGCATGTGTCATTTTATTATTAGCATCATTAAATAAATCTAATAAAGTATCATAATAACTATTTTTAACAATATAACCTGTTGTTGTTGTAGAAAATTTAAGATAATACATCTCATTATCAATTATTTCACCTTTTTGTTGATTACATCCGCCTAATACTAATACATCCCATTTATCATCATCTAAATCAAGAGCTTTATTTACAATACGTGTAAATTCAGATGGTTCAACATTTAATTTAGCATCATCTTCAAATATAGCTACTGTTTTCCATCTATTCATTTTTGCCATTGTTAAAGCTAAAATATGAGATTGAGTGCATCCTTTGTGTCCATTTTTAGGAATACGGACTCCTGATACCTTTCTTATTTTATTTTTAGGTATATTCATTTTTTCAAATTCATCTAATATTTCTTTTTTTCTATCTTCTCTATCTTCTAGATTAATATAAATATATGCATCTATTTTATCTTGCCAATTATTAAAAGTATCTATAAATATTTTAGTAAAATAAGTCATATAAATTATTATTATAAGAACTATAATTATAGCACATATATAATTCATATAATAATCCTTAGATTATAATCCTAAGATTATATATTAATAAAATTGATAAATTAAATTAATATAAATAATACACATTAATATATATAATGTCAGAACTTTCAAATGTAGAACTAAATATAAAAGAAATTATTAAAATTGTTACAAAAAATATTGGTTTGATGTTTTACCGTAGAAATTATATGAAAAATAAAACTTTTTCGGATAAAATTATTGAAAATTTAATAACTGATAAAACATACAGTTTTGAAGTAGAGGGAAATAAATATAATATTAATATTATTATGCAAGATATTAAAAATATCTCAGGTGGTTCTCCTATTGATGATTATTTAAATAAAAATATTGACCACTATAAATTTATTATTGTTAAAAGTTTTTCTAAAAAAACATATTCACAAGTTGTTAAAGAATATAAAAATGCTGAAATATTTACTATTTATGAATTCCTTGAAGATATACCTGCCAAAGAATTTATACCAGAACATTTTTTATTAAATGATGAAGAAAAAAAAGAATTGATTGGAACATTTGGACTAAATGAATTAGGTCGTATTTATAGTACTGATATCATGGCTCGTTATTTTGGTGCTAAATTGAATGATGTGTTTAGAATTATTAGACCAAATATGAACAGTGGAACCAGCATTTATTATAGATTAGTAATTCCAGGAAGTATGGATGTATTTAATTAATAATTAATCATAATATTATTTTCACTATTACTATAATATTATGGATACAAAACAAAATACTTTATTTAATTATATAAAAAATAAAAAGTTTGATGAATTATTTGAATTTATTAAAAAGAATGATATTGATTTGGATATTTATGATGAAAATTATAATTACTTTATACAATATTTAGTTATGTATAATTCATTCGATATTATAAAATTTATTTTAAATAGACCAAATAATATTAGATTAGATATACTTGATAATGATGGAAGAAATTTATTATATATGCCAATTAAATATAATTATTTTGATTTATTCAAATTATTATTAGAAAATGATAAAAATAATATTGGTATGAATTTATTAGATGTTAAAGATAATTTTGGAAATAAAGCTACTAACTATTGTATTATTTATAATAATATGAAAGCATTATTATATATTTATAATAATAATGATATTCAAATAGATTCTGAAATTTATACATTATGTCTTCAACATAAAAGAACACAAATATTACTTTTTTTATTAGAAAATGAAATTAAAAAGAGCATTAATATAAATAATTTTATTAATAGTAATGGTGAGTCTATCTTACAGATTGCAATTAATTATGATGATATGAAAGTTGTTAAATTTATAATCAATAATACTTCTTTTATTAAATACATAATTAATAATAAAGAAAACGAGTATGGATTAACTGCTCTTCATCAATGTATTGTATTGAATCATAATGAAATTATTATAAAATTGATTGATAATGGGGCTGATATAAATTTAAGTGATTTTTTAGGAAATACGCCTTTGCATTATTCTATTATTGAAAAAAATTATGAAATAGCAGAACTATTAATGTCTAAGAATAATTTATTATATTCAGAAACTAATATGAATGGAAACACAGCTTTACATTTATTATTAGAAGAAGATATTAATGAAAATATATTATTATTATTAGTTAAGCTTGTTGAAAAAACAGATATTAATATTATTAATATGAATGGGATGACATGTTTACATTATATTGCTATGAAAAATCTATTCACCATACAGCAAATTAAAGATGTTTTAACTAATGGGACTAGTCATATGAATTTATTTATTACTAATAAAGATGGATTAAATGTATTAGATATGGTTAAAACAGAATCAAACAAAAATGAATTAATTAATATAGCAGTTGATAGTTATTATAATATATTAAAAAATATTAAAAGTGATAAAAAAATGTATGTTGAATGGGAACAATATTGTGCTAGCGACAATTCAGCAAATTTAGTTAATTTATTAAAAATAATAAATAAAAAATCAAGTGGTCAGGATATAATGTATTATTGTAAGGAATATATAAGAAAATTAATAATGGAAAAGAAAAGATCAATACCTACTTATAGAGAACTTAATTTAAATTTAGACACTGGGATTTATTTAGAAGGTTGTTTTTATACTGGTTCTACTATAGATATATTATTTGGTTTATTATATTTAAATAACAGTCATAATTATACTTTATTATTAGAATATCCATTAACTCATAATAAGGAGATTGAAAAATATTATATTAAAATGGGTTTAAATTATAGCTTCAAAATGGAATTTTCAAATATTGAAATAGTTTGGAGTTTTATGAAATTAATCTATCCAACTAATTTTGATTCGATTTTATTAAGCAGAATAAAAAATGCAAATTTTATAGTTATACCTTTAGGTATTGAAGTTAGTAATGGTTCCAATAGTGGTTCCCATAGTGGTTCCCA
>JACCDO010359844.1_pt1 | contig 20923 bp, 16 predicted proteins | sample 7446101 | NCBI WGS metagenome assembly JACCDO01 (sample SAMN15323440, study PRJNA562643) | freshwater metagenome | isolation source: river surface water | place: USA:Blue River Watershed | collected 2017-08-16
GCCATTTAATCAGGTAATGTTTTGAACCTTCATTGATTTTTATATATAAAAATAAGATGTCAACATATAGTTTTACAGGTAATAAAGTATCGTTCACATATCAAAGATTACTTCAAATATCAGATGGTGGAGATGGTAACCCAACGGGTATCATCTATGATGGTTATGGTGCAACTGTAACTATAGCAGATGAGAATATTAACAATCTTTACACTACTGTAAATAATTTAATAGCTAATGGAATTCCAGGATCAACTGGACCACAAGGTGCAACTGGACCAATAGTTGGTCTACAAAGAGTATTAGAAGCCGGAAATACTTTCAGCACTTCAATTATAGGTGTTAGTGGTAGTAATATATCAAACTTAGACTTCATTACCTTTTCAACTACTGCCGTTTATACTAACCAAGTTGGAAAAATTGGATGGAATGATCAAGATGGAACTCTTAATATCGGATTAAAAGGTGGTAATGTAACATTACAAGTTGGTCAAGAACAATTACAAAGAGTTGTCAATAAAACAGGTGCAGACTTACTTGAGTCAGAATATAAGGCTGTTAGAATTAGAAGAAAAGATGAGGGTGGTACACAAGGACAAAGATTAGCTGTAGTATTGGCTCAAGGAAATAATGATGCCAACTCTGTAGATACTCTTGGATTAGTTACTGAGAATATTACTGATAATCAAGAAGGATTTGTTACTACAAGTGGTTTAGTTAGAGGTATAGATACTACCGGTACATTACAAGGAGAAACTTGGAGTGATGGTGATGCTTTATATTTATCACCATTTGTATTAGGTCAACTTACAAAAGTTAAACCACAGGCTCCTAGTCACACCGTAGTAATGGGATATGTTGTTTATGCTCACCAGAATCAAGGAAAAATATTTGTAAAAGTTGATAATGGGTATGAGCTTGATGAACTTCATAATGTTAGAATAGTAGGAACACCATCTAATGGCCAAGCACTTCTTTATAATTCTTCTTCAAATGTTTGGGAAGCCGGAACAGTTAGTTTAACTTCTGGATCAGGAACAACCGGTCCACAAGGATCTCAAGGATTAACTGGTCCACAAGGTATAGCAGGACCAACTGGTGCACAAGGTTTAATTGGATCAACTGGAGCAGGTGGTGCTTTAGGATATTATGGAGTTTTTATAGACACAACAACTCAAACAAATGTTAATCCAATAAATGTAATGCAGTTTAATACCACTGTGGAAAGCAATGGTATTACAATAGGAGGTCCTACAAATTCACAAATTACTTTTGCCAATGCTGGAACATATAATATTCAATTCTCAGCACAAATTGATAAAACTGATGGTGGTGTTGACCAAATTGATATATGGTTTGCAAAGAATGGAAACCCGATTCCTTATTCAAATTCTATTTTAGAGTCAGATGCCGCCAATTTTGAAATAATAGCATCTTGGAACTATGTAGCGACTGTAAATGCTGGTGATTACTATGAGATATTTTGGTATTCAGCAGACTCAGCTATGAGACTTCTTTCTGTTGGTACTCAATCAGGGCCACCTGTAAGGCCAGCTGTTCCATCTACTATACTTACTGTAACACAAGTTATGTATACTCAAGTAGGTGCCACAGGATCTCAAGGAGTTACTGGTCCTCAAGGTCTTACTGGTCCTCAAGGTATTATCGGTGATAATGGAATTTCTGGTGGTTTGAACTTATTTTTTAACTCATCAGTAGCCTCTGATGTAGTACCATATCGACAACTTAGTAAATTAACAAGTACTGCCAGCCAAACAATAGTTCCAGTTAGTTTGGCAGGTAATCAGCAAAATGTACTAGTTGATTCAGGTTGGATAACTGATTTTGATTACCCAGGGGTATTAGTAATACCAAATGGTATTTGGCACATGTATGGATATTTTACTAAAGTCAGTCAAACAGCTAATATTGAATACTATTATACTGTTTCTAAGTGGGATGGAATAAGTGCACAGATTCTATTCACTTCAAGCCAAGTTGCACTTGGATGGGACACCAATAATACAACACCAGTAGAGGTTAAAGCAAATGCTATAGCTACAACAGCAATTATCTCACTATCCGATAGACTAATTGTTAATGTATACTTAAATAATAATGATCCAAATCCAAGAACGGCTAACTTTTATACAGAAGGTGCTAATAATTACTCATACATAGTAACTACCTTAGAAGTAAAAGGTATAACCGGACCTCAAGGTTCCCAAGGACCTACTGGTTCCCAAGGTTTGACTGGTCCTCAAGGTCCAATACCAGATTTGAGTGGATATGTACCATATGTTGGAGCAACTGCAGATGTAAATCTTGGAGTTTACGACTTATTTGCAGACAGAATAAAAGCAGGATTAAGCTCACTTTCACCTCAAAGAACTCTTCACTTAGGTGGTAATATTTACTTTGATAGAATAACACCACCTACCGGTGCTTCTTTGAGCTTAATGACTTACTCAGAATCATCTGGTAGTGGTAATATTGATATCGGAACATATAGATATGATGTAGGATATTACAGTTTTGAAGGAGATACTGAACCAAGTTTTTCACCAAGTATAATAACTGCTAATGTAACATCAAATAGTTCAAGTGTAACTCTTTACAACTTACCAATATCAGCAGATGCTAGAGTAACTGGTAGAAAGATTTATAGAACTACTAACGCTGGTAGTTATTTAGTGACCTATCAAGTTGGTACTGTATCAGATAACACATCTACTACATTTATCGATACTCTATCAGATGCTGATGTTCTTAATCAATCATTAGGATATAGAAAGGCCAATACAACAGCAGGTGTATTTTATTTTGGAAATAGTAAAGCGTTTCAGTTAAGTGATTATAACCTATCTATTGGCGTAAACGCTCTTCAAAGTAATTCATCAGGTGATAGCACGGTTGCAGTTGGTGCAGAATCACTTAGAAGTAATTTGACTGGTGATAATAACGTTGCAGTTGGGTATTCTCCACTATTATATAATACCTCAGGAAATGATAATATAGCAATAGGATACGCCGCGGTCTATGATAATAAGATTGGAAATCAAAACATAGGTATAGGTTCCAATGCTTTAAGAAATGCAGTATCATCCGGTGGAGGAACAGCCTCATATAGTGATAATATAGCAATAGGTTATTTTGCATCAGGATTAATAGATGGAATGCAATATAATGTTGCAATTGGTACAAAAACTGGAGCAAGATGGAATGGTGATTACAATGTATTTTTAGGAGGTAGAAGTGCTGATAGATATTCACAAGCCACTGCTTCTGGTTCGGGTAATATATTCATTGGGTATGCAACAGGACTAGACACTACAAGTCTCACAACAAATAATTATAATATTCTACTTGGATATGATTTAAATTTACCAAACTTAACAGGAAATAGACTTCTTAATATAGGTAATTTAATTTTTGCAACTGGATTAGGAATTACTGATACATTAGGAGTTGGTGGTGTAAGCATTGGTACCAGTTCATTTGCTGGATATAAATTAGATGTTGCAGGCACAACAAGAATTTCAGGAAGTAATTCTAGTGCAATGTTACTTATAAATCAAGTTGGCACGGGTAATGCAATCACTATTGAAGATGATACCAATCCAGATGCAACACCATTTGTTGTTGATTCAGCAGGTAGAGTTGGTATTGGAACAACAGGACCTACTTCTAATTTAGACGTTTTTGGCCAGCAAAGAATCACAGGACAAGGATCCACATATTCACTTATAGTCACTAGTACCGGTAATAGTTTTATTACTATGTTTGGTAACGGTGTATCATCAGGAAATGGATACTTTAGAATAACTAACGCAACATCAACTTCTGGAATTTTTGCGGCCACATTCTGGTCAAGGTCTAATACAACAGCATATCCATCAGCTTGGTATCTTGCAGACCTACTAAGTTCTGTTGATAGTGGTACTGTTGCTGCAATGAGATTTGAGGCAAGGTTCGATGAGAATCAGTTAATAAGTGTTAGACCATTATTTGAATGGAGAAACAGTACTACAAGAAATATGTTAATGTTTGCTGATGGTAGTTTAATGTTACAAAATGGTGGGACATTTACAGGAGTTACAAGTTCGATACTCACTTTAAACTCAACAACAAAAGGATTCTTACCACCAAGAGTTACTTCTGTAGAGAAATATAATATATCTTCACCAGTTTCTGGTTTGTTTGTCTATGACACCGATTTAACTTCTTATAGTTATTTTAATGGTGTTACTTGGTCGACTGTTGGAACAGGAGCTGGTGGTGGATCAACTGGTCCACAAGGTACTACCGGCTCACAAGGTCTTCAAGGACCAACAGGTACTCAAGGTTCTACAGGAGTTCAAGGCGAAACTGGACCACAGGGTGTACAAGGTATTCAAGGCTCTACTGGAATGCAGGGCGAAACTGGTCCACAAGGTGTTCAAGGTCTTCAAGGTTCTACTGGAACGCAGGGCGAAACTGGACCACAGGGTGTACAAGGTCTTCAAGGCTCTACTGGAATGCAGGGTGAAACTGGACCACAAGGTCTTCAAGGTGATAATGGTCCTAATGTCTTTGCAGGTGTTCTTTATACAACAAATACTTGGTCTAATCCTGGTAATGGTAGTATAGTACTACCTAATGTCGTTGTTGCATTATATGATAATCCGAATTTTAGTGGACTAATATCTACTTATTCGGTAACAGGAGGAACATATACACTAGTCAATGAGGATACAAACTTTATTTATATTGACTATAACTCAGGTAACCCAATTTATGGTGTTGATCAATCTGGTAATACTATTAATGATAGTAATATAGTCAGAGTAATGACTGTATATAGACTTAACAACTTTATACACACTTTAGATTATGCATATCAAGGTTCTGGATTACCTAATAAGATTAATAATAGAATAATTGCAGTTGAAAGATTTGCGAGAGAAAGTGGACTTATTATTGGTTTAAGTGGATCATCTGGAATAGTTGAGTTGTCCTCGGGTGTTGCTTGGAATGGAACAAATAGACAGAGTTTAGCGTATCTTAATTCATTTGATGACATATTCTTTAAGAATTATCACGTATCCGGAAGTTGGACTGTTTCTACATCTAGTGATTATTTAAATAATACTTATTATGATAATGGAACAGATATAGTTTCAGCATCTGCTAGTAAGTATCTTGTTAACTGGTACTTTAGAGGTCAAGAAATAAATGACCACTTATATGAAGTTTATGGAACGGATCAATATGATAGTGTTTCAGAGGCACAAATATCTATCGAACCAAACTTACCAGAACTTGTAACATCACATGCTTTCTTAGTAGGTCGTGTTATAGTACAAGTAGGCACATACTCTGGATTAGCAGAAACATCATTTACAACCACATTTCAGGCTACAAATGTACAAGCTCATAATGATTTAACAAATATTCAAGGTGGTTCACCTGGTGAGTATTATCATCTATCATCAAATCAATACAACAATGTTGTTATTGCTGATGGTTCTCAAAGTGTTGGTGACTCAATTGTTTGGAATGGATTTAATTGGGAATCAACTACATCAGTCGGTGTTACTGGTCCACAAGGATTTACTGGTCCACAAGGTTTAGTTGGAACAACTGGATTTCAGGGAGAAACTGGTCCTCAAGGACTTCAAGGATCTACCGGAATGCAAGGAGAAACTGGTCCACAAGGTTTAATAGGTTCGACTGGTTCACAAGGTAGTACAGGACCACAAGGATTTACTGGACCACAAGGTCTATTAGGAACAACTGGTGTACAAGGTAATACAGGTCCACAAGGATTAACAGGTCCACAAGGATCACAGGGTTCGAATTTTCCATTTTTCTTTGGCGCAACTGCACCATCAATAGCAGGATTAACAGCTGGATCTAGATGGTTTGATTCTTCTACTGGTGTTGAGTTTGTATTAATTGATGATGGTAGTTCTATTCAATGGGTTGAGCCGATAAGCTCCGGAGGTGGAGGAGGTGGAGGTGTTGCTGGTCCACAAGGTAACCAAGGTGTGACTGGTCCACAAGGATTAGGTGGTGGATCTACTGGACCAACAGGACCACAAGGTAATGTCGGACCACAAGGATCAGCAGGTTCTGGTAGTAGCAATTCAACTTCTATAGTTTCAGGTTTAGATCCTGATGTTATAAGTGGCATGACATCATCAGGTGAATATAAAATAAATGGCACTCCTTATGATGGATATAGAATAAATGCAACTATTACCGTTCCTGGTGGTGCCAACGTCTATATAAACTATATAGGTACTGTTACGATAACAGGAGCAACCTTTACACCTTACTTAACAAGAGGTATTGTAGTTGCTGATGATCCAGGCGGATTTAATAGAGTACAGAGTTCATTAACAACTGGGGCACTCGTTTATGATCAAACTCTCACATTTGCAGCACCTGTTGATTTGATTACAGTAAACTACGATAATACCACATCTGCAACTAACTATGATATATTCTTCATAGGAGGCAATACTAATAACTTCATTTGTGATGTTTTTGTAGACTATGAGTTTTATGTAGATAAAGGTGATAATATATCATTTAGTAATTAATAAATAAAATAATTATGGCAACATATCCAGAAAGAATACAATTAAAAATAGAAAATTATACATCAATACTAGTTAATAGGTATCCACCATCAGTTGCTTTCTACAAATTATCAATTGGATATTCAAAATCAGGAGATGCTCAACTTGACTCAACTCCAGTTACTGTAATTTATACTTCAGATGATACAACTCCAACAACTGGTTTAATAGTTTACACTGATCAAACTAAAAAAAATACCTATGATGGATTAAATCTTTGGTATAGTGTGTTTGATTCTTCTAATGCATCAATAGGTAGAGTAGTAAGAATTGATACCGGTGGTAATATAGTTGGTGAGTTAAGATTCTAAAAAATAATAAATAAAGTATGCCAAGTATAAATTATCCAACAAACCCAAGTACAGGTAGTATTGCAATTTATGATAGCGGTAATTATGTTATCTGGGATGGTTATTCTTGGAGAGCACCAACTGCATCAAACATTGAATATGGATCTTTTGGATTAACAATAGATGCTGGTACACAAGTTATAGGAACTGGATCTAAAGGATATGTTACCATGCCTTATGGCGGAACTCTTGATAATTGGGATATGGTATCTAATACAGTAGGAAATATACAAGTTGATTTGAGAAAATCACCATTTTCTAATTTTCCAAACACAACTTCTGTAACATCTGGTAATTATATTGGAATGACAAATTCTCAAAAAAGTACAAATACGACACTAACAGGATGGGGTTTAACTTTTTCTGAAAATGATGTCTATGAGTTTTATGTTATATCTTCAGCTACTATGAGTAGAGCTAATATTATAATTAAAACAATTAAATCTTAACTTACAAATGTATAAGATGACTCACCAGTTCCAGAACCAGCTGTGAAATCGTAATTTGCACCGTCTAAAGAATAGGCAGATATTTCACCAGGAGTAGTTGGATCACTCTCAAGTATAAATGATTCTGATAAAAATACTATATCATCCAACATTGTCTATGGGTGTGCCATTTTTTATAAAATAGGCTTGACATTGTAAAATTGCAAAATCCTCACCTACTCTATTAACTTCGACCAATTCTCTTTCATCGTAGTCACCAGATACAAAAACTTCTAATGTACTATCTGTAAATAATTTTTCACCTTTAACTAAAGTAATCATTGTGTTAATAATGCTTTTATTTTTACACTACCTGGAAGTGTTGTGGCTGTATATCTTATATAGTTACCAACTGCATCAGCTGATGTACTCCAAGAGTTCCAGTTAATTCCATCAGTTGAATATTGGAATGTTCCGTAGGTATTAGTATTTGTATAGTCATCTAGCAATAATGCACCGGAAGATGCATTGTATAATCTAATTCTTAATGTTGGTATTGTTGAAGACCAAAGAGTATTTTGACGATAAGCAAATATATTACTTGCTATAGATGAGTAGTTTACTGATGGTGTATAATGACTATCTGTACTTGAATCTTCATAGGTTAAAGATATTCCACATATTCTAGCTGGTATGCAATAATTTCCAATAGTTCTAAATCTAAAAGAGAATTGAATTTCCGTACCTGATGCTGCTGAAAGATCGCCAGTTTTATCAATCTGTGTCCAACCACCACTATTATCGGATATACCACTTGTTCTATAATAGACATCAAATGGCTCAGTGGGAATTGAAAAAGCATCTGTTCCAATTTCACTAATATTTCTAACACTTATTTTGTACAACTTAACAGAATCAGATATATCAAATTTAGGTGTAATTAAAGATTGATTTGTTGTTCCTGCATATGTTCTGTGAGCACCGATTGGTATATTATATAATTGATTATATGTTGATGATGTTGTAACTCTCGCGATGTAAAGATTACCATCAATTTCAACTCCGCTGAATCCTAATGAAACAGTAGTTGGATGTGCTGGTGCGTTAATATCAGATGTTGATTGGTCAGATTGTTTAGTATCAATAAAAAATATATGATCGAATTGTGATGCAGTAGTTTGATAAACAGTTACATAACTTCTAGCGGCCGATGTTCCAGCATTAAATATAATAAATCTGTCTATGATAGTATCATATTCTATTGAATAGAGAGTTGAGGTAGCTGGAAATGTTGTTGTTGAACCTGGCGGAATTTCAGTCATGAAATCAGACTGCCAAGTTGTTGATGCGGCTGTTATATTCGAGACGGCACTTCTATATACCCTTGTAGTTGTGACAAAATAAAGGCTAGCCACACCACTACCTGGACCGTGACTAGCTGTCCTAATTATACCATTTGATATTTGTAAAAGAGTACCAGTAACAGATTGGTTACCAGTTTTAATAATATTGGTTGTAGTATCTTTACCGGATGTTAGTGTCAAAGCAGCTCTTATATTATAAACATAAATTGCTCCGACTGAACCAGCAACAGCATTCAATATGTAAGCTCTGTGGTCTGTCCAAGAGGTTTTTGCAGTCACATCAAGTCCACAAGACACAGTGTTTGTAACAGTCGCAGCATCTGCAAGCCAGTAAACTGCTCTAATTCTATCAGTCGAAACTGCTGCTGAGATAGTTGTACCAGCTGGTGTGAATAACTCATATCTTATTCCTTTAGCAACAAATAAACCACCATTAGTAACAGTGGCATTAGTTGTTGAAGTAACAACCATCATATCTTCAATAACATATGAAGTACCTGATGATATTGTACCGGCACTACTTGTTAAAGTTATACCAGTATCTGAACCTATTGCTGAAATCTCATACCAAGTTGATATTTGAGTTGGATCTGTAGAACCAAATCCTATTCTACCACCCACACTTAATCTAGAAGTGCTCCAAGCTGTTCCTAATCCAGTCACTGCAGTTCCGGATACACCAACCGTTCCATCTGTATATAATTCTCTTGTTACATATAATCCTCTTATAGTGTGTGCGGTTGCAGTTGGGAAAGTTAGTGTTATAAATCCATTATAAGTCCAAACTGATGTTTCCCTATTAAATTGATATAAGGTAACTCTTCTTGTTGCGGCAGCCGCTGTTCCTTCTGGAACAAATACCCAATCTATTGTATTTGAATACTTCAATGCAAATGGAAGATATTGTGCCCAACCAGGTGATTCAGCAGGTCTAGCCATTGCAACTTTAATGGGTCCTGCAAATTTATCCTCATTGCTAGCCCCAGTATACTGTTTTATCAGTGTACCTAAATTGGTCTTAGTTTGGTCATAGTTTGCTATTGAAACAGTTGGACCTGTGAAGTTGAAATCTATACCCTTAATCGCCATTTTTAAAAAGAAAATCGATTTTATTATATATATTGAGAAGTTGACTGCACTTCAAAACTAAATTATAAAAATATGCAAAATCCAATTACATTAGAAATAGATAAAATCTTTAACAAGATAGATAAGATTGCAAAAAAAGGAAATGAAAATTATATAGAGTATTCTATCTATATAGATGAATTAGTTAAAAAAGGCAACTACTCCTATTTAAGAGAGTGCTTAGATGTGAGATATGATTTTGATATTTCTTATTTAGACATTCAAACTGTTAAGAAAGAATCTTGGAAAGTTATTTTATTCAAAACAACTACATCATATCAAGATTTTATTAAAAAATTGCTAAAATCTAAACAAGTATATCAATCTGGACTTTATTACTATAAAGACATTCCAAGAACATACGCTAAAATAGTTGATAATAATGGAAAGGGTGTAGAACTTAACCCGGTTGTTGAAGGTGGTGGAGTTTCCAGCATTCAAATACTAAAGGAAGGTAGTGGATATTCTGGTTCAGCATCTCTTGTTATAACTGGTGGAGTAGGAACTGCATCAGGTGTTCCAATTGTAAGAGCAGGTAGAATAACATCAATTAGTATGTCAGCAACTGGCTCATATCATAATGAAAATTATAGATTGGGTACAATAGTTGAAACCGATGAATTTGAAATACCGATTACAAATAAGATAAGTAAAGATTTATATCAAAGATTAATAAAGAATAAAACTACTTATTTAACAGCTACAAAAGAAGGATATACTTATAGTGCTACTTTCTCAAGTTGGAATTATGACTTCACATATGAGAAGAATTTGAGTAATTTATACACATCTGCCGTTAACTATTTAATAAGTTAACAACCCCAATAAAATTCATTAGGCATATACTTAGAAACACTCATAATGTCTTTATTAGACATTAAATAATTAACTACTTCATCCCATGTTTTAAAATCATCAGAACCGAAGTGTATGTGTTTTCCTTCAAAATCTGATTGACCGTGTTCGACTTGATCATCAACTAAAAAATGACCTTTTAAAAGTGACTTATCAATACACATAATAGTCTTTGATTGCATTTCAAATCCTAAATATTTTCTAATCCACTGTGCTTTTTCAGTATAACAAGATAAGTTATGAACCGATGGTCTGGTTAAGATCCAAACATCAAAATGCTCTTTTAAGAAATTTAAAGATTCAATAGAACACAAAATTGGTTCTAAGTTTAAGAAAAATCCATATTGTGATTGTGGATAAGGTTGTAATGGATTGTCCTTCAATTCTTGATCATATGACTTTTTATAATCACATAAAACACCATCCATATCTATGTAGAGTCTCTTTTTCATTGATCTGCGTGAATCCATCTTAAATCTTTTTTTAAATCGTTTTGAATATATTTTATTTTAATTTCTCTCATATCTGATACTAAAATATTCCAAAAAGTTTTAGAATACATAGCATGGCATTTCCACCATTCCTCGAAATCATATGGTTGGTATTTAATACAGTACTCTATCTCATTGATATTCATCCAATCATATGGATAATGACCATCATCTTGTAATGACTCAGGTAGTATTGGTTTACCACCTCCAGATGATGTAAAGTAAACTCGACCATCTTCTGTCAATATTACACTACCAAGTAACATTGCATTTTTATAATCCTTTTTAAACAAAAAAGTATCACTACTAGTGTTGTCCTGGTAGTAATACTTTAATGTTGTGTAAGAAGGATCGGTTTTAAGTTTCATTAAGTAAATATACGAAAATATTAATTAATAAAAAAATTAATTAACAGCTACTTCGTACATACCCTCAACATACTCTTGGTAAAGTCCTTGTGTTTTAACCACATCAATAATCTTTGATGTAATATCAAATTTAGGATTTACATAAACTACAGAGCTCTTATTAACAACTAAATCAATATTGTTATCTTGAGACCACTTATTGACAATCTCAATAATTTGAGTGAAGTTTTTCTCCAACTCTTCATTTTGTTTTGTCATAATGTTAGCTCTAAACTCAGATTCAGCTTGAACCGCTTGAGTTTGCAATTCGCGGAATCTAGTTTGATTTTTTTGATTTGTTGCGTCATCTAAAATAAGAGATTTTTGGCTACTTAAAATACCCTCCATTTCTTTTTTAATATCCTCGATTAGATTAGCAAACTCTTGTTTGTCTTTTTGAATTACTTTCAAAGACTCGTGATAAGGAGTAAAGTTCTTTAAAACCTCTTCAAAATCTAAAATAAATGTTTCCATATTCGTATTATTATGTTTATTTTTTAGTTATATATCTTTTTATTTAATTGTTTAGAAAATATGAGTCGGTAAGTAGCTTCTCAATTCTTCTTTTAAATTCACTGCCTGATAAACTTGTGCCTCAGAATCTGGTCCAATATGAACTAAATAAGCACCTCTTATATCAAATCCCCATTCCTCAAGAATTAATGCATAAAGTCCTACTTGAATAGAATACTCATTGAGATGATTCTTCCAGTATGAGTCAAATGGATTTAATAGTTTCTCAAATCTACCCCTTTCATGCTCATCGTGTGTAAATCTACCGTTTGTTTTCCAGTCAAGTATAAATAGTTTACCCTTATAAAGAAATAGTGAATCTATTGTACCAGCAATTGGATATTTTTTTGAAAATATTCTTAACTCAAAAGTAATTGGTGTTAGTTTATATAACTGTTTACCAAATATTATATTGAATTTATTAATTCTATCAATAATATCTAAATCATTTGGTAATTGTTGTGGTATTTTTTTAAAATAGTTCTCAATCCATTCGTGTGTTGCATGTCCAACCTCGTTGGCTCTAACATTCTTATCTTTCCACTCTTTTAAAATCCACTCTTGTGGTACACCTGCTTCTTCAGCCTTAGTTTTAGACCAATAATCTTCTTCAAATGGTTTGTGAAAGTTTTTAAGAAATGTTGTTACTGAAGTATATTGTTTTCCACCGTAAGTATATCTATGATATTTAGGATCAAATTTAAAATTTGAATCATTAAAACATTTTAATTTATCAACTATCGAAGAAACCATAATATCTTATATTGCTTAAAAGTACTATTTGTTTTAAAAGATATATATTGTATTGTAAATCAATAACTTATAATCGAATACCAGGTTGTTAATACCATGGATATATAAAAATTATTTTAAAATAAATGAAACAAATTTTACTCATCTTTATTACACTTTTATTTTTTGGTGATGTTTATTCTCAGGATACACTTCAAGACAGTGTATACAAAAAAGTAAATCAAATTAGAGAACAATCTAATTTAAATAGTTTGTCACCAGAAATCTATTTAGAATTAGCATCTGCTCAACACGCTTGTTGGTTAGCACTCTTCAATTTAAAAACAGATACAATCACATTAACATCTGAAGAGCAAATTAAAGCAACTATGGCTCAATCAATTAAAACACCTTCTGATAGAGTTAAAAACTATTCAGATAAATCTTTTACTGAAGTACAAGAGAGTATAACGGTTTTCTATGATAAACCATCAAGTGATATGGTTCTATCTTTTATGAAAGATAAATTAACTGATAATAAATTTAAGTATCAGGGATTTTGGATAATTAAATTTGAAAATAAAGAAGGAGATCCTATTTGGTATTTAGTTTACTTAATAACTGATTAAAATAAAAAACCTCCATTTGGAGGTTTTTTATTATTGTTCTTGTTCTTGTTCATGTGTAACTCTATATCCTTCAATATTCATACCTTGAATATGCCTCATTATGTAATCATCTATTCTAAGGTGATTTGAAATAAATGATTCATCTAATTTTAATTCTGAAATCTTTTCAGCTATTCTAGCGGCCTCTAACTTCTCTCTTTCAATTAATTTATCAATATAACTTCTCCTTTTAGAGATTAATTCAGAGTCAATTTTTGACAAATCTTTAAAAAGGTAGTCTCTTAAATCTTCATCATAGTAACAATCATCTTTGAGTATCCAACCATCGATAGTTTCAGAATAGTGTAGGTTATCTCTTTGTGTTAGTAAATCACAATACTCAACATATTGTAAATTTCCTTGATGATGCCAATCCTTTGTTATTGAATCGAATTCTAGGCAATCAGCATTGCTATAACTTCCTTCTGGACTCATTAGAATGCAATAATCATTCGTTCTATTGGTAAAATGTTCTGGTCGATAGTTATAAAGCTTACCTGTATTTCTATCTAACCATTTAAAAGTATCAAGGTATGGAAAGTAAGAATAGTCCCACTCTTTCAATTGTATTTCAAATCTAGACTCAATGTCTTTTCCTTTATTTACATATTGTATTGTACTTCCCCAATTTTGTCTCTTCTTATAAATGAATCCATTATCATCTGCCCACTTCATAAAGTAGTATTGATAGTCTTCATCACTGATAGTATAGATTCTATCCATTATTTTTACTTTAAAGGTAAATTCGGAGTCATTAAACTCCCAAAGGAGTGCTCGACCAATAAGGCCACCTTCATTATTTTTCATAACGAGCATTGAAATCATATCATTATCGTTATACATTTCTAAAAACTTAGAACATCGATCATATTTCATACAAGAGTTACCAAGTGAACCAGAATGTGTTACATAAGAATCTTGATGATAATATTTTATAATATCACTTCCCTTAACAATTTGAAATTCAAATTCTTTTTCATCAGCGAAGGCACGAAATAGGTTTGAAAAATTTTCAATTTCTCGTGGTGGTATATTTTTATAAATTTTAGAAATAATAGACCCTGGTTTTGAGTGATATCTTTTTGATGTTGACCAAATATCAGAAGGATCTATTTTAGAAATCCTCTCCGGGGTTAGATAAGAGATCTTAGTTTTATCAGAATTTGATGTTGAAAGATAGTTTACATGATTAGGCACAAGTTGATCTTCAAAAATAAACTCTTCTAAAAGAAGACTCGCAACAAGTGATTTATTTTTAAATTCTGAAATAACCTCACGAAGTTTTTCCGATATAAGAACGTTTTTTATTTTATTCATTATTTAATATTATTAAAAGTAAGTATTCTAATTTCAGAGTTATTATGTAGTTTTTTTAACGAATAGTAAAGTTTTCTTCCTTCATTTGTTAAATCTCTAAATGTGCAACACCAAGGCTCAACCCTATCTTTAAACTCATATGAAAACTGAGACCACCCAAGTAGTATACAAGAGTCTAGTTTGACTTTATTTTCCTGTCTAAAGAAAACACTATCAACCATATAACCTTCTTCCTCGGTCATTTCTTTTATGACTGAATCTATTTGTTTATCAATAGTTTGAAAGTTCTTTTTTATTGACACATCATCACCACAAAATACACCTGGCTTTTCAAATTCTATACCACAATCTGAATCTCCACTAAATGCAACAAGGTAAACTTGTGTTCGACCAATATCTACTTTCTTAACATTACTATATTGATGTTGAATAAATGGAAAGTTTACAAATCCAGTAAGATCAAATTCTCTTCTCATATTCCTAAAGATTCTAATGCTTGATTTCTAACAGACCATTGTGTAATTGACAATATTCGTTCAGTCTCATTTTTAACAATATGAGGATCTTGTTTATGAAAGAGTCTAAGATATGTTTGAAATGCCCAAAATGCATCAACATAAAAATCATTCGTCTGATCAATATTTAATTTATCTGATGGTGTTCTCAAAGTACTTCTTTGATCATTTGTCAGTCTCAATCGACCCTCTGATGCATAATAGATAATAGAGTTTTTAAATGCGTCAAACTTCATATGGTCTGCCTTAACATCAGCATCTTTAACAATACATTCTTTTAGTTTTGATAAAGATATTCGGTGACCTACAATGCTATTAATTGCCACAATTTGTTCATTAAATGTCTCACCATTCAATCCATCTGATGCTTCTTCAGCTGCTTGAGTCACACCTTTAAGATGTTTTTTAGTAAGTCCTAAGTTACGAACTGATGGAATTACATAGAAGTTTTTTGAGTCACAATAAAGACCAGCATTAAAACTAAGTCTTCGTGACTTATCAGATGAATTAAGTATGAAAAAAGATTTATAAAAAGAAATACCTTCAATTTCAATAGTATCACTTAGAAGGGTGAGTTCTTGAATTCCTTTGGTCAATCGAAAATAATACTTAGTGATATTAAAGTTCTTTTCGATTACATCGATTTTAGATTTCAAATATGATTTGATATCAAATATTTCATATCGATTAGAAACATTTGATATTGATAAAACTCGGTCATCATATTTAGTAATAACTTGACCTTCAACTTGTTCGATTGATATCTTATCAATCTTTTCTATTAGCTCTTGTTTATTGAAATTCTTGAATTCTCTTTTCATAATCTAATTTTTACAAATATAAGGATAAAAAATTAATAGTCAAAAAAATTACCAAACATGTTTTCAGAGAGTCTTTATTTAATATATAATCTAAATTTAAGTTTTTTTAGTAAAAAGTTATGCCTATTTCAGGAACAGTATCCTTACCAGTTGGTTCACCAAGCACACCTTATGGGGCAGGAATATATTTAAGTGATTTTCAATGGAATAATTCATTACCTTATAGAGGTTGGGAGAATGTTGTATTAAGACTACCTGATAATAGTGATAACGCAATTTTAGCAAAAGACGTTAGAGATCCACTTTGGACACTTTGGAATTTAGTTGGTTTAGCACTTGCTAACTCCGGAATGACTGGTGGAACTGGACCTGCTGGTCCTCAAGGTATATTAGGCCCTCAAGGTCTTAAAGGTCCTATAGGTAGTCCAGGAACTGGGCCTCAAGGTTTTCAAGGTAGACAAGGTTCTCAAGGTCCTCAGGGTACTCAAGGACTCACCGGTCCTCAAGGTGAGAAGGGTGATCTTGGAGATCCTAATGGATTTACAGGAGCTACTGGTGTTCAAGGTCCAACTGGTCCACAAGGAACTGGACCTCAAGGTGTGACTGGACCTCAAGGTGAATTGGGTGCTCAGGGATATACTGGACCTCAAGGTTGGCAAGGTGAAACCGGACCTCCAGGACCACAGGGTTCTAAAGGAAGTTTAGGCAGTGCGGGACCTGCTGGTCCAAGTGGTCCTCAGGGTTGGCAAGGTACTCAAGGATTTCAAGGTAGAGGTGATACTGGTCTTCAAGGATACAGCGGTCCACAAGGATGGCAAGGTATAACAGGTCCACAAGGCATAACAGGTCCTCAAGGATTAACTGGTCCTCAAGGTCATACAGGACCAACTGGTGTTCAAGGTCCACAAGGTGTAACAGGTGTACAAGGTAATACGGGTCCAACCGGTATTAATGCTTACACATTCACTTCATTACCAGATGCTGTACCAGCTTGTGGTGGACTGGGATCTTTGAAAGTATTAGACTCAAGTTGGATTGGTGTTGGTCAACACATATACATAGAAAACATAGGATATTTTATTGTAACATCTGTTCCTGATGATGTTACAGTTGTGATAACAAATCCATGTTATCCAGGAAATCAAAATCCTGGTACACAGATAAATGCAGGCACACAAGTTAGTCCGGGAGGTGCCCCTGGCCCAACTGGACCTTCAGGTGGACCGCAAGGTTATCAAGGACCAACTGGACCATCTGGTGATGTTTTTATAACGTATAATTTCACAGGACCCACTGGAGAAACTGGGCCTCAAGGTCTTGCTGGTCCTACTGGAGTAGCAGGAGAAACTGGTCCTACAGGACCACAAGGTGTTACTGGTGGATTAGGCACAACAGGTCCACAGGGTGTTACTGGACCAACTGGTATTCAAGGTAATACTGGTCCACAAGGTAATACTGGTCCACAAGGTAACTTTAGTTTAGGAACAACTGGACCAACTGGTAATCAAGGTATAACCGGACCAACTGGTGTTCAAGGTAATACTGGACCTCAAGGTTCTACTGGTGTTAGTGTAACTGGTGCTCAAGGTGTTACAGGACCAACTGGTGTTCAAGGTGATACTGGTCCTCAAGGCCCAACCGGAACTAGTGTTACTGGTGCTCAAGGTGTTACTGGTCCAACTGGTGTTCAAGGTAATACTGGTCCTCAAGGTTCTACTGGAACTAGTGTTACTGGTGCTCAAGGTGTTACTGGACCAACTGGATTCCAAGGTGATACTGGTCCTCAAGGTCCAACTGGTGAAAAAGGAGATGCTGGTGACAACGGAGCTAAAGGCGAAACAGGACCTACAGGACCAACTGGTCCACAAGGTAATACAGGACCAACAGGTGCTCAAGGTATAACTGGACCTACGGGTATTCAAGGACCTACCGGTCCAACTGGTATTCAAGGACCTACTGGTCCTACCGGTTCACAAGGTATGACAGGACCACAAGGTGTTACTGGACCAACCGGTGTTCAAGGACCAAGTGGTCCAACTGGAAATACAGGTCCACAAGGTGAAACTGGTGCACAAGGGCCAACTGGCCCTGGTGGTACTCAGATACTCTTAGACTTATTTGCCGGACTTACTAACTCGGGTGTTACTTATGGAACACTCTATAATATAAATATGTCTGATCCTTCACATACTGATGCATATGGAGTTTCTGACTATATAGCCGCAAATACAACAGTTCCTGTTAACGTTCCGAACGGTTATGGGTCAACAACAACTACACCTAATCCACTTAAATGGTTAGTAGGATTAACTGCTGGATATTTTAGTCAATTAAATATAGTCCAAGTGTTGAATATGATACTATTTCCACCTGTACCAGCATCATATACTGCACCTACTTTAACATTAGATCTTAGTGACAGTTCAACAAAACTAGTTGGTATAACATTTACTAATACAATAACCTTGACATATGTAAAAAATAGTTCAGGGACTGCAAGTGGATACACATTTAATAGAACTTCACCTACTGTTATTAATGCGTTCTACACTGTTGCTACAACATCATTGGTAGTAGCAACTGGATTATCACACTATACAAATATACCAACAACTTTTATTTATAGTGGAACAAATTCACATACCTCTGGTGCTCAATTGTTTGACAATTATGGCAACCCTACTCCTATACCTGCAGCTGTAGGTGCGGTTTCAAGTATGACACCAACACCAACAACTGTTCAAGTCAAGAGCATATTCCCTATATTCTACGGAAAAGTTTTAGGTTCGAGTAAAACTATTAATACTATGACTGCGGCTGATGTTGCAGCGGGAAATATGTTGTTCTCATCTGGTTCTTATCCAAATGGTGTACCTACAGAAGCCTCTGGAACAATTCAAATTAATTTCAATACTAATTCGAGTGAGAAGGGATGGTTTGCAGTTCCGGTAGCGGCTGGTAGTCAAACAGTTCAGACATATCAATCTTGGGAAGACTCAACAAACTCTTCTAACGTAGGTGATATACCAGGAGGTGATGTTACTAGCTTATTCTTCCAATCCCCAGTTTTAGTAACTAATGTTCCGGTACATCCTTGGTTAACACATAATTATAATTTGTATATGTTCTATTATAATTCAAGTGCTACTGTTCCGTTTATTATCTACTCATAATTTTATTTTTATTCCCAAAAAATTTCATCTTTTCAATTAGGTTAACATGAACATTTAATATATAGAATTGAGATGAGTAAAATTTATAATGAGAATTTTCAAATAAACGCGCCTTATGTTATTGAAGGCAGACTTATAGTCGATAGAGTTGATGGACCAACCGCATCGTTAGTGGCTTTAGATCCTAACTATAACTACACAAATATGATAGTATTTGTGAGAGACGAAAAAGCATTTTACTATCTCGTAGATGTACCTTACAACTATAACACCAGAGGTGCTACTGTAAGTGACTGGGCTCTTTTAAATATTCAAGGTAGTGGTGGTTCAGGACCTACTGGTCCACAAGGTAATACAGGACCACAAGGAGTTACTGGACCAACAGGACCTCAAGGTAGAGTTATGATTTCATATTATGACACTACACAGACTTTCGGTGTTAATCAAAATAATGTCTATTTAGTTGGAAAATACACGGATGCTAACAACGATTCAATTGGTAATTCTGAAGGTGTTTGGTGGATGGCACCAGGAACTGTTGTAATAGTTCATGGATATGGTTATGCACAAGTCGTTTCAATTGATAATTTTAATAATGGTCAAATAACTTTAACAAACTTAATTGACTACCCAGGTAATACAAACTCAAGTGCTATAGTTCCATTTGGTACAACTGTATCTTTAGGTGCATTAAGAGGACCAGCTGGTGGTCCTCAAGGTGAAACTGGTGTTCAAGGTCCTACAGGTGAAGTTATATATGTATTTAATAGTACTGGACCTACCGGATCGACCGGTCCTCAAGGACAAACTGGTCCTCAAGGTGTTACTGGACCAACTGGTGTTCAGGGACCAACTGGGTCAACCGGTCCACAAGGTTCAACTGGAGCAACTGGTGCGCAAGGTAATACAGGTCCTACAGGTCCTCAAGGAAATACCGGGGCAACTGGACCACAAGGTTCAACTGGATCTACTGGTGCTCAAGGACAAACTGGACCAACTGGTCCTCAAGGTAATACAGGACCAACTGGACCACAAGGTAATACGGGTGCTACAGGATCACAGGGTAATACTGGATCTACTGGTGCTCAAGGTAACACTGGTCCAACTGGTCCTCAAGGACAAACTGGACCAACTGGTGCTCAAGGTAACACTGGTCCAACTGGTCCACAAGGGAATACAGGACCTACTGGTAATCAAGGTAGTACAGGCGCCACAGGTGCTCAAGGCAACACTGGTCCAACTGGACCACAAGGTGTAACTGGACCAACTGGTTCTCAAGGTAATACAGGACCTACTGGTGCTCAAGGGGTAACAGGACCAACAGGAGTTCAAGGACCTACCGGGGTTACTGGACCACAAGGTACTACTGGACCTACTGGTGCTCAAGGTGTAACAGGTCCTACTGGTGTTCAAGGTGAAACAGGTCCTCAGGGAGCTACTGGTGTAAGTGTAACTGGTGCACAAGGACCTACTGGTCAAGTAGGTGGATGGACACTTGAATATGTTCTTACACAAGGAGCTGTAACACCTACAAA
>JACCDO010356025.1_pt1 | contig 20909 bp, 9 predicted proteins | sample 7446101 | NCBI WGS metagenome assembly JACCDO01 (sample SAMN15323440, study PRJNA562643) | freshwater metagenome | isolation source: river surface water | place: USA:Blue River Watershed | collected 2017-08-16
GTTACCTCTGGTGGAGCTGAGGTCATCCCATTCTTAAAAACATACGTACAATTACCAGCAGCAATTGTATTTACCATCATTTACTCGTCATTATGTAATAAAATGTCACAAGAAAAAGTATTTTATAGTATTATTGCACCATTTTTAGCATTTTTTGGATTTTTTGCAACAACAATATATCCAAATCGTGCTTTATTGCATCCACACGCAACTGCCGATTGGTTACTGACTGTCCTCCCAAAGTTCTTGTTCCCATTAGTATCAATCTTCAGAAATTGGACTTATGCTTTATTCTATTGTTTAGCTGAATTATGGGGTAGTGTGGTAGTATCCGTTTTATTTTGGGGATTTGCAAATGATATATGCAGTACATCAGAAGCAAAGAAGTATTATCCACTATTTGGCTTGATGGCGAATGTAGCCTTGATCTTCTCTGGTCAATACGTGCATCTAGTTTCCAAAATAAGGGCAGGACTTCCTGATGGTATCGATAAATGGGGTTATTCATTGAAATTACTCATGGGTGCTGTAGTTGCTGGTGGATCATTAATTATGGGATTATTTGCGCATATGCAAAAGAACGTTTTGACGGATCCTAATTGTGTGAATCAAGAAATGGAAAAAGCACGCAAGAAATCAAAGACAAAGTTAACTATTGGGGAAAGTGCACAATTCTTATCTAAATCGCCATATATCCGTGATATTGCATTGATGGTTATCGGTTACGGAATGAGTATCAATATTGTCGAGGTGACCTGGAAGAGTAAGTTAAAGGCTGCATTCCCTGATCCAAATGCTTATTCATCCTTCATGGGTAATTTCTCATCAGCTACAGGTGTATTTACATTATTCATGATGTTATTTGGTAGATTCGTCTTTAAAAACTATGGTTGGCTGGCTGGTTCGATTATTCCCCCAGCGGTGCTTCTAGCAACGGGTGCTATGTTCTTTGGCTTGATTTTATCGCCTGCTACTTTCACTCCACTAACCACCATGTTAGGTACCACACCACTTATGCTTGCGGTGTTAGTAGGTGCATTACAAAATATTTTCTCCAAAGGATCCAAGTACGCATTGTTTGATCCAGCCAAGGAGATGGCGTACATTCCACTTGATTCCGAGAGTAAGACCAAAGGTAAGGCTGCTGTTGATGTCATCGGTAATCCATTAGGCAAGTCTGGTGGATCGTTTATTCAACAAATATTGATTGGTTACTTGGGTTCACTCTCTGCATGCACACCATATCTAGGAGGTATACTAGGTGTCATTATTGCATTATGGATGAAGGCTACAGTATCGCTAAACAAACAATATTTGGAGAAAACAAAAGGAATGAAAGAAGAATAAACAACGAAACGATAAGTAGAACAGATATTTTACGTAAATAGATATAATTATTAACGGCTATCTTTTCTCTTAACCACACACACCGCCACCGCAACCAGCTCCAACATACGATTGTCCGCTACGCTTTGTGATGTCCATACTGCAAAAGGACTCGGCATCGGTTGGATGGATCCCTACGAGGTTATTAAAATCGTCTTTGGTTGCACCAAGCTTAATGCCTAGAGCAAATCCCTGGACGACTTCGCCTGCATAGGACCTACAAAATGAACACCAACAACTTTTTCATTCATGCTTTTAACGGTTATTAATTTAGAAAAGCAGCACGGACTCATGTCTTCATCCTCACCGTGAGAAATATGCTTGACTCGGTGTACCGCTGATAGCTCTAATGTAGTGAATTCATATAGATATATTTCAACATTTTCTTCGCCGTACTTGGCGATGGCATCCTCTTCACTGTCACCAATGCAACCATATTCAAATGGCGTGAAGACTGTGGTGGCAATCAAGTTATAATCCATTTGTAATGTACTATTGGAAAATAATCGTCTACTTAGTAACTGGCCCGCCTTTATAGCAACGGGGGTTAGCTCCTGCTTACCCTCACACACGTCACCAATAGCGAATATATTGGCTATATTCGTTGCTTCGTTCACTACAGGTATCTTCCCGTTGGTGGGATTCACTGTCACCCCGGCATTATCTAATTGAAGCGATGCTAAATCTGGCATTCTGCCAGTTGCGAATAATACCGTATCGAATACCTCAACTTTCTCTGCACCAGAAGCATCGGTGATTAACACTTGATACTTTCCAGATGGCAACTTGGTGATCTCGCTAGGAGTCGAGTTATAAATAAACTTGGTGCCTAAATCGACCATTAATTGTCCTATTTTCTCAGCACATTGACGGTCAAATCCTCTCAATAGTAAGCTTCGCACACAAACAGTTACGTCGTAACCCAGGCCAGTCAAGAATCCAGCACATTCGAGTGATATATAAGAGCCTCCAACGCATAAAGTTTTGCCAGGACTTCTATTTAATGTAAATATATCGTCACTAGTAATTGCATGCTCAACTGCACCTGGTATATCTCGTGGTATGTAGGGTCGACCTCCGACTGCAATAATGATGTACTTTGCAGTTGTTCTTTTGTCACCAGCGTCTTTTCCTGTGCCTTTATACGCTATAGTATGCGCATCGATGAATGACGCCAACGCATTGATGTATGTTACGTCTTTATTCTTAAGACCAACACGATATCGAAAATTTAACATTTTTACGTGATCAACAACCGTTTCTGTTAATTTTTCCCAGTTGAAATTATGGTTTGTGGTCACATTCCAACCCATATTCTTCGCGTCATGCACACTGTGACCTAGCAATGACGCGTAATGACATATCTTCTTGGGTACGCAGCCCACATTCACACATGTTCCGCCCAAGCCCCACGTGTTTCCTTAAGCACGAGTGAGTGAGTGAGTAAGTAAATAAGTAAGTAAGATAAGTATACCTTGTGTGGATGGTTTTACGAAATCAAACAAAACCACTTTAGCACCAAGCGATGCAGCCTCTTTCGACGCTGCCAAGCCACCAGAACCTCCACCAATCACTACCAAATCGTAATCGTATTCCATTCTCTAATTGCCTATCGCGCTGTGTGAGAGTCACAGTGATTTTCTTCTGGAAGTTCCAGACTGGAACAGTCCTCGGTACCGGTATAAAAATGAGAATCCCATAAAGTGTTTAGATTATGTAAATACAAGCTAAAATAGATACGCACATAAGATATCCCTTTCCCTAACCCCTCTAACTACTCCCTTTCCCTCTGCTAACCATCGACGTGGACTTTGCCAGAGGCGGGTCCTACTATCATCGGTTTGTAACTACCATGATGCTGGTGGCCCTCGTCGTGGTGTCCGGAATGATTGTGATGATGGTGATGCTTGTCCGAATGTTCTCCCGCCTCTGCTTTGTCTGAACGATGATGGTGATGCTTGTTCGCATGTTCTCCCGCCTCCGCTTTGTCTGAATGATGATGGTGATGCTTGTTCGAATGTTCTCCCGCCTCTGTTTTGTCTGAATGATGATGGTGATGCACTGTCGCACCGAATGCATCTTTCTCTTTATGATGATGGTGGTGCTCTTTGTTCGCATGGGTGTCGTGGTGGTGATGATGATGGTGGTGCTCTTTGTTTGAATGGTTATCATGATGATGATTGTCTTTATGACCTGCATTCCACTCATCTTTGTGCAGTTGATGTTCTATTGCAGCCTCGTCGTCTTCAGTCCAATCATGAGATTTCTTACCACCACTGTCTCCCCCGTGGTGCTTATGGCGATTATTGTGTGAGTGCTTCGGTGAGTGCTCATCTGGGTGATCTGTCAATTTACTCTTATCATAGTCATGAAGATGATCTTTTTGCTTTGATTTTTCACGCTCGTTCTTCTCTATTTGATGTCGTTCACGAGCTAATTTAGCTTCTTTAGCTGCACTGGTTGCCAATTCGCTCCACAACTTATCATTCTGTAAATTCAATTCAGGAAATAGTTGAATGAAAAGTATTCTTAACGGCAAGAACTTATTATGAGATATTTTCCTTCTTTCCCGCTCCCTTTCACGCCAAAATCCTTCTCCAAAGAATGCTCGTCGCAATCTTGTTTGCGTTACAAACGCGGGGAAGGTTAAATGATGGTGCATTTTACCCCAATCTGAGAATTCGGTAGCATCGAGCCAAACACCATCTTCAAATTTTGGTATTTCATGTTTTACTATTTGTTGGCAATTAAAATTAGTATCATAGTCGTGATGATACGTATCTTTCAGCATCTGATTGATATCTGCTGGTGATATTCTGTCCTTAACTTGGTATAAATCAAACATAAATAAAATCATTGCATCCACATCTAATGTCAAAAAATTCCAAATAGAATAAACATTATCTTTAAAATCCACGCGATGGACCCGCTTAAAATCGGCTGAATTGGCAACCATTTGATTAAAGTGTGAGTCATCTAACTCATATACAACAAGAACATCCCCGGGATTCAATATTTTATGACCTAATGCATTAGAAATTCTTCTATATTTCGTCCATAAATAGTTAATTTTATACTCATTAAGGCCCAGTTTCTCGAAGTATCGCCTGCACACCGCGTTGTCTTCATCGTCGTATGCCCTTGCTAGGCAACAGGACAGCAGACCGCAATCGACCATGTCAATTGATCAATGTGCACACACACCCTTTTTACAAAAAAAATTCCTGAGGAATTCCGAGGATTATTGCGTAACGGATGGGTTGGGAGGGGTTACAATTTTAAATAAACGTTTGTTTTATAGTGGTGATTTGCTTCGATGGAGCCTTTCTACGCGTTAGTGAGTTACTGGATCAACTGAGTAGTTATTTAAATCATCTAATTATGATGATGGCCGGAATCGTTTCTAATCCCTAAGAGGAGGGGAGAAACTCCAAAAAAAGAGTTGTTTGAAAGAGTGAATGGAGCGAATAATTGTCATGCGGTGTCCGAAGGAGGGCAGGTAGCGCGAGTCTTCTGCCGCCCTGCCTTAGAACCGCTGCGATAGTGTTCATTATTTATCATGTCGGGAACTCTATTTGCGTCGTTATTCAAGAAGAAAAATAAGGAGTTAGACGAGAAAAAAAAAGTGAAGTTTGATGGAGTTGCGGCTATATGGCATAAGACGGATTGCATTGTCCTTCCATATCGCGACAAGAAGAAATGCTGTGAGTCCATTAATGAATTATTCCAACAGATTAATGCTTGTTATGATCCAATTAATAAAAAAAGTAAGAAATATAACAAAATAAAAAAGAAACTAATAAATTGTATTAATTTCAGGTACGTTGCACTACATAATTATGATTGTTTCTGCGGCTTACTATATACTTATCTTCTATCAGTCAAAAACTATTATGCCTCGTTCTACCTCCAAGGAAAGTAGCAAAAAGTCGTTTGATTAATTGGAAATTTTACGTATTGAAAGAATTAGTATCAGTTTGTCGAGTCAGACAAGTAAGCAAACATGCTGATAAACCTCAAACCGAAGAAGATATGGAAAAGTCACTTGCATCCAGTGCATTGGCCAAGTTGGAATATAAAATACAGAAAAATATGAAGAGAATGAGTAGCGATAGTATTAAAAGTGGTGGAAATAGCATACGCAATAGTGTGACTAATGAGGACAACAGTGTGAATGACGGTGTTGATGACGACGTCTCAGTACTCACATCTGATATGTTTGATAATACACAAGAAGAAATGCCTACTGAGACAAACCTTGATAATATAGAACCAATCGACAATATCGACGATGACCTTGAACAAGACGAAGAGGAAGTGTATAGAGAGCATTCGGAGTTAAAGACAGTCCGCATCTACTCCTATTCGCTAATGAGGGATATCCCATTGACTAAATTTCAAGTATTAACTTTGACGATGAAGCGGAATTTACATAAAGAAGCAGTTGCGAAATTGGCACTTATTAATACGACTCTTGCAAATTGTAACAAAATAGCCGTATGTAAATCAGCACAACACAAATTGCCATCAGGCTGTCCTACATGCGGTGTTATTCATATGGGTGGTAAGATTAATGTGACACTATTCGTCAAGTCAGTTAGTCGAGAGACTGGCGTAAGCACCCTCATACCACTAGTGGACGAGATGGCATTACTACAACGGGAGCTAGTCATGCAAGAAGAATTAGTCGAGCGAACAACCAAAGAGTTAAACGAATTAGAGGCACAAATATTTCATAAAACAACATCTGCAATACAAGCATGGTGGTGTTCATTCTTAGCATTAAAACGTATAAGACGTGTTAATGCAGCTCGTGAACACTCTTTATTCTTTTATCGCGTACGTAAACTAGTTCGAATGAAACGGGACTTGGATGCAATACGTAATTTAAAGGATACCGACAACGATTTGAGTCATTTGCACTATCGGTACTCGGATTTAATCGATGAAATGAATGAATACATTGCCTACAAAGTAGTTCACTCACTTGGTAAAACAGATAAAATTGCCAAAATATTTTTAATGAAATTAAAAAAAGCCGTTACAAAAGCCCGACAAATTCGTGCCAATGAATTTCGTGAAAGAGAAATTATTCGTGCCGCAAATGATAAAAGAGTGCAAAAAGAACGGACCCAAAAATTATTAAAAGATTTAAGAAAAAAAGTGATTGAAATGGAATATGACGCCAAACGTTGGATATGTAACCGTTTAGAATGTAACGGAAAGAGATTTTATTCCAAAGATCGATATCTCGTGCACATGTCTATTCACAAGATGAAAGAGGCGCGGAATGTGGTGAATATGGACGAAATAATAAAAAGAAGGAATGCGAAAGCGATTAAAGAAGAAGAATTTTTACAACGTATACGGCAATCCCGCAATGCAATCAATGCCCAGGGCGTTGCAGTAGACGATACGTTGTATTGCGAACCCAGTGGTAGTGGATGGACGTCCCTTCCTCATATTCGTTCCTTTTATTCTTCTACTCATCAAAAAGTATATTATATTGAAATATTGAGTAAGAAGGATAGTGTTATATGCCCATCGCGTATACCATTGGATAAGCCTGTTGTACGATTAGGGACGATGCTTGATGCTTGTGGTGATGGAACAATTACATTAATAGATAATACATTTGAGAAAAATAATGGAATGATATCTAAAATCCATTGTATGTTCTATGTTCCTATGGGTGCAATAGACGAGTCCAAGAAACAAGCAAATCAAAGTCCGATTACAATAGTAGATAATAGTAGTAAGTATGGTACGTATGTAGTTGGAGAAGGTTCAGAGTCGGGTGCGATGAAAGTGCCCAATAAGCTTTCTGCTGGAATACATTTAGAGTTAGGCAACTTAATATGCATTGGAGTGAAGAAAGAAGGGGAGCAATTGTTGTCACCGACTGAGGCATCAACAGGTTGTATCGTGTTCAGATTTTGTCTTTCAATTGAGTCATAAATTATATCTGATGTTATTAAAATGTTATATATTTTCATTGAGATTTTCTCATTTTACATTTCAAAATGGCGATAAAATTCGAGCTGGATTAATCATTATTCGTGTCGACATAAATTACTCGCATTAAGTTTTCGCTTTCGGCTTTTTTGCGTCGAAGGACTCTTTGTAAACTTTATAAGCAAGTTTTGTTTCATCTTTTTGTTTTGTCTAAATTGATTATAATGAAGCAAGTTTATCAATGATGCTATATGTAATTAAGGAAGTGAGTGAGTGAGTAACATACCCCCATGTTTGATACAAGTCCATTCTCTTTGCAGTAGGACTTGACCCACTCTTGGTAGTTCATCTGCTTCCCTGCCTTCGTCTCGCTCTCTTTCTCCATGTCTTCTTAATGCTTCTCTTGATTGTTTTTTTTTGTTTTGTTGTTTTTTTGCTTTTTCTGCTACACTCAGAAACACTTCCCATGTTTTCACTTCTTTTGTTGCCTCCGAAGGCCTACGAATTATCGAGACACTGAGTCACGCTTGCACATCGTAGTCGAATGAGTGAACGAATAAATGAATTAACGAATGAACAGGGATCTACACCCCGTGATGGTTCAAATCTACTCCTGGCTCGCAATTTATCGAGCATGTTCGTATGCTTAAAGAGTCTCCCCATGCCACCTATTTCTATTCCTAATTAGATCTATTCCGCACTAAATCACTCACTCGTTTTGTCACTTTTAGGTTCCCAGCTCTTGTAAGAACCGGTCCCAATGGGAAAAAAAAACATCTCAACAGTCAAATTTAAATAGTAGGTAGATTTAATTAGAATCGACAAATTCTGGTGTTATTTGGTCCCCAAATAATGTCAAATTTGGTTCGAGCGTCGTCGGATTACCCGGGTTGGGATCCTAACTCCATATTCAGTGGCGCAGATGGAAGCGGTAGCACGGTGGCAGTGTCAGGCGATGTCACGGGGAAGATAAATTCCCTCGACATGCCCGCGGGGTCCAATATAAGCGGCTGGGGTACGACGGGCTGGAAACGATTAGCTGAAAACGACGAAGGGAATGACGAAGACTCTTTAGAAATCGCTGGACATGGACAATTGGACGATGATAGTCTGATGGAGGCATCAAGGGATAGTTTGCATCCAAATGAGCAATGGCAAGTGATGGCTCATGCCAATAATAATAATAATAATAATAAAGAATACATGCAGCAAATAATGAGCAGTAATAATGTACCTGATGATAGTATAAGAGACAGCTTGGACGCTAGTGAGAACTGGAAGAAAGTAGCTGGTGGTGCAGACATGCATCAAATCGCACCTGATGATAGTATAAGAGACAGCTTGGACGCTAGTGGGAACTGGAAAAATATGGCAAATCCACAAAGTGTAAGGAATCAATCACCTATAAAATCTAAGAATCAAGAAATAACCGCAATGAATAACAAAATGAAGCACTCTTACCGCAATAACAATGATGATATTGAGTTCGATAACAGAAATGCATCTGTGATTGGCATACAGCGGTTATTTAGGGGACACATCGGACGTAAGCAAGCAAGTAGGCAGCAATTATATGCTGAAAGAGAACGGTTGAAATCACGTGAAAAAATGAAGAATGAACTATTGAAGCGTATAGATCTTGATCCAGCGATGAATGCTGAACCTGTCGAGGATAATGCAATACAAATCCTTGATGACCTCGTTGTAATGATGAAGGCGCATAGAAAAGGATTAGTACAACCTGTGCATATACCCACAGAGCAGCCAGTGCTTAATCCTATCGTCTCTAGTCCTGTGAATAAAGTGGTTGATGACATCCTGTACCCTGCGAATGTATTGGAGCTTGATGAAGCTAATAATATCGATAATAGATTCAGTCCTAGTAAGCACGACTCTCCGCTAGATGATTCACTGGATGTCGACCACGATAATAGTACCTTTCCGGTGGAAGTGGGTATATATATCGATAATACTGGTGGCAAGGAGAACACTGCGGAGTCGTCTGTCAGTGTGAGGTCCATCAACGCCGAGGACGTCAGTTACATCAATAGCAACAATCATGGGACCACCACCTATTTCTCTCTTAAAAAAGTTCCATCCGTTGAAGAAACAACCAATAAAACTCCTCCCAAACCTGGATTTAGTGTGAAGGATTTGATTAATTTGTCACCACCCGCACCATTGATAGAGAACGCCAAAGTGCGATCACCAATAGTCTCGAATGAAGAACAACTGCCTACACTACATGTTCCATCCATCGCATTACCTGAACTATCCCCTGATGAAAAGGCTGCAATTTACAACAAACAGCAGTATAAGCAGCAGTCCCAAGTCGTTCATCCACCACCGGTGAACAATCATAGAGCTTTGATGCAAGCTAGACGTGCCAACGCTGCTATAACCATTCAACGAGTATATAGAGGTCATATTGCTCGTCTTCTAGCGAGAAAAAGGAAAGCTATATGGATACATAAGTATCAGTGTACTAATTGTAAACGTGTTGAACAAGGTGGGGCATATTGTAAAGGGTGTGGGCATAGAAAAAATCAATCTAGTAACATCAAGACTCCTCGATCGTATTCTAGTCAGTATAGTAATAACCCACAGAATGCAGGTGGGAACAAGATACCTCGACCAACCGCAGGTGTGTCATCACTCCCGTCTGAACCAGTTGTGCCAGTATCAAGACCACCAGTAGTTGTGCACAAGCAAGTAAACAATTATCCCGCAGTAGAGCAAGCAATACCTGCTCATAATCCGCCGCCAAATAGACCACGACAAACGAAAGCTCCTCCTGAAAAAGCGAGATTGAATAATGATCCAATCGGAATGGAGAATACCTTGCAAATGTCTGCAATGGAAAGGAAATTATTGATGGAATTAGAAGAGTTAGATAACATTCGCCAGCATAATATCGAATTGGAATTGCAAGAGTTAGATCGACAACGTGTTAGAATTGGTAATAATAATAATCAGGAACGACTCGGTAGGGATGAGCGAGATGGTAAAAAGCGAGCAATATCTGAACCACCAAAATCACCACGACGTGTTGCTGCAACACAAAAAAAGGCTCCGGATGTTGTGAAAGAAAAGGAAAAGAAAGCGTTTGGTCCTGGGGCCCGTGATTTCCGTCCTCCTCGACCTCGTCCAGCTGCAGTAGTAGAAGCAGTAGTAAAGCCTAGTAATAATATTAATCATGAAGAGGTACAAAGACAATGGGAAGCTGCTATTGCTATCGATATTCACAAGCCAAACGTTGTCGAGCATCGAGATCCTATCAGTAACTTAGGATTGCCCATGAAATCACCTAACGCGGGTATCGCGGAGATCATACAAGGACCAAGCTCTTATTTACGTGAGTATCATAAACGAGCTCATAAACCAAAAAAATCTAATCGTGATGGTGCTAGTGTCAACACTAATGACGATGATAATAGTACTGCTGTAAGTAGTTATTATGCTTATTCAGAGGCCGCTATGAATAAAAAACGTGATAATAATCAAGAACATAAGGAGTATAGAGAAGAAACATCAAGTTTACCTGCTATATCCAACCGAAAAACGACATCTGCACCACCAAGAATCAACAGCGGCGTGGTGAAACTGCCGCTCATCAAAGCTTAATCATTGTTATTTGTATAATAATGTAACACCATTTGTACGTCAATTGACAGCATACTGCTTGAAGGGGTCAGAAGCCAGGATGCACAAGAGCTAGGAAGGGCCGGTCAGGATCCCCTAACTCGTTTCGAGAAGGCCCTTCCAGAAGGAAATTACGTATAATACACCGAGGAAAAAGATGTCTGAAGAGCTACAGGAGATACCCGATAGTGAGAAGACGCCCGTCACGATCGTGACTGGTTTTCTTGGCTCCGGTAAAACGACTCTCGTTAACTACATACTTAAGGAACAATCCACCTGGAAAATATGCGTTGTTGAAAATGAATTCGGCGAGGTAGCAATTGATAATGATTTGGTGCAAGAGAATTTGGCAGCGAAGGAAGACATTATTACCATGGATAACGGCTGCATCTGCTGCTCTGTTAGAGGAGATTTGGTCAGAACATTCGGAATGTTAGTGGCACGAAGAAAAGAATTTGATGCCATTATTATTGAGACCACTGGTTTAGCAGATCCATCACCTATTGTCTTTACATTCAATTCGAACGCATTAATTCAAGATAACTATCGCATTGATTCAGTGGTTTGCTTAGTTGATGCAAAGCATGTTGGTATACACTTGGATGAAGTAAAACCTGAAGGCAATATCAATGAAGCTGAACATCAAATCGCATTTGCCGATCGCATTATATTAAATAAATTGGATTTAGTTTCAAAAGATGAATTAGAAGAAATTGAGGATCGTATAAAATCTATGAATAGTTTTGCAAAAATAGTAAAAACCGAAAAATCTCGTGCTCCATTAGATCAAATATTAGGTCTAAATAGTTTTAGTCTAGACAAAGTCATTGAAATTGATCCCACATTGATGGATAGTGATGATGAAGATGAGCATAATCATGAGGGACATGTGCATGATGAGCACTGCGGCCATCATGTTCATGATGAATCATGTGGACACGGTGCATCATGTACCGAAGATCACGAACATGGACATCACGAACATGGGCATCACGAACACGGTCATAAAGAGCATGGACATCATGAGCACGGACACCAAGAGCATGGTCATCATGAGCACGGACATGCTGATTGCACTGAGGACCATGACCACAAAGAACACGGTCACAAAGAACACGGTCACAAAGAACACGGTCATAAAGAGCATAGTCATGATGAAGGACATCATCATTCCGAAGGAGAAAAAAAGAAGAAAAAGAAGAAGACTCATAACCTTTCATTAGTTAGTTCCGTTGGCTTCACAATCGAAGGTGATTTGGATGTACCAACATTTAATACATTTATGTCTGAGTTATTACAAGCAAAGGCAAAGGATTTATACAGAACTAAGGGGGTATTAGCATTCGCTGATCAAGGCGATACTAAATTTGTATTTCAAGGTGTGCATGAGCAAATCAACTTTGGTCCTACTGATAAACCATGGGAGAAAGATGAAAAAAGAGTCAGTAAAATGGTTTTCATAGGAAAGGATCTAGACTACAATGGCTTGAAAGAGGGTTTGTTGAGCTGCGCACAAGATCCATCCACCGCCAAAGTTAGCATGCACAAGCGTTAGCCGTTTGATGCGTTGATACTTCTCATTCTAATTCCTGTATTTCCGATAAGTTTATATCGATTCCACAATCATTCATTCTTTCCGCAGCTACAGTACGTTGCTTTACTGGCTGGTTCGCCGTCACCTGCAACTATCTTGACAGTTTGTCACCCATTACCTCCCCTTTCGTCTCCCTTGAATCTCAGACAGAAAACGGCCCTATTCATTTTAAAAAAAAGCAAACATACTAAAAAGTTGACACATCATCACTGGAAGTCGGTTGAGTTTGCGAGTGGTTGAGAGAGTAAATTAGTGAGAGAGTAAGTGAGTGAGTAAGTGAGTGTTTAAATAAGTAAATACGTGAGTTAGTAAATAAGTGAGTGAGTAAATAAGTGAGTAAGTGTAATGGCAATACTCCTCACACTCCTCGTATTAAGCTGGGTGATTTCCCTTTCGGCATATCTTTCATCATTTTCACTATCGAAGCGCTTGAGTCGCAGACTGTATGCTGATAACAAGGATACTGAGAGTAGCCATGACGAACCAATGTTCTCGGTTAGTTATGACCCCTTGGAGTTGCCGAGTCCAATGACATTGGAGAGGGATCTTGAGGACATGCTGATGGAAAGAGCATTGCGCTTTTATGATAAGAAAATAGTGCGTCAGTATGAAAAATGTTATTTAGTTGGATTAGAAGATCGATCCCTTCTGTACAATGACAATGGTTATGACAGTGATAGTGACAGTGATGACTACGTATACAAGAATAATGGAACCGTCATTCACTTTACATTAGAGGAAAGTTTGGCGGAATTGAGCGAATTAGCTGGTGCTGCTGGACTGGAAGTAGTCGGTAGTACGTACCAGAGAGTTGCAAAACCTAATTTAGAATATTATATTGGTGTCGGCAAGACAAAAGATATAGCAAAAAATATGGCTCGACATCAATGTACATGTGTCATATTTGATGCTGAACTAAGTCCATCACAGCAGAAAAATTTAGAATTAGCATTTAATCAAGATAATTCAAATCGTCGCGATGTAAAAAAGCAAATTAAAGTCATCGATCGCACTGCATTAATACTGGATATATTCGCACAGCACGCACGCACTAAAGAGGGACAGTTGCAGGTACAACTGGCTTTGATGACGTATAGATTGCCCCGATTGACTAATATGTGGACACATTTAGAGCGTCAAAGTGGTGGTGCAAGAGGCAAGTCATCTGGTGGTGTTGGTTTACGTGGACCGGGTGAGAAGCAATTAGAATCGGATCGAAGACAAATGAAAATGAAGATATCTATACTTAATAGAGCTATTGATGCAGTGAGAAGACATCGCTCGATGCATCGCTCAAGGCGACGGAGGTTAGGTTTACCTGTTGTCGCCTTAGTTGGTTATACTAATTCTGGTAAAAGCACGTTGTTGAATATGCTAACGAATGCTGGAGTGTTTGTAGCGGATATGTTATTCGCCACTTTAGATCCTACAACACGTCTCGTAAGAATGAGAGGCTTAAAAAATCCGGATATTTTACTAACGGATACCGTTGGATTTATTCAAAAATTACCTACCAATTTAGTCGCGGCATTTCGAGCTACACTTGAAGAGATAAGTGAAGCAGATGTATTGTTGCACGTATGTGATGTGTCCAATGATGCCTGGCGGAAACAGGAGGCAGCAGTGTTGAAGGAACTAAGTGATATGGGATTGAGTGATAAACCACTAGTAACGGTGTGGAATAAAATTGATTTGATACCAGATAGTAAAGAATTTGTGAAATATGAGGCCACAAAACGTGGAAATGGTGCTGCTATTAGCAGCCTGACCGGTGAAGGTATGGACTCGTTAACCAAAGCCTTAGAGGATGCATTATCATCCAAGATGGAGTCTATCGGCACCATCATCTCCTATGATCACGCCACGTTGCTTAATAGTATCTATAATTTGGGTGTGTTGGACGAGGTGGAATATTTGGATGAAGGGATTTATATCCGCGGGAAAGTCCCACTATTTTTAAAGCAGCAAATTGAAAGTCTATACAATAGTAACGTGAACATGGAGGACAAGAAAGGGGTCTTCGATTGGAAAGGGCTTGCTAAAGGGCGTCACTCCGCAGATCTTGATATTCCTATTGAAATGCTAAGTGACAGTGATAGTGACCTCAGTTTACCGTTAGACAGTGAGTTGCTGTATGATGAAACAGAGTTGGAATGAGTGAGTAATTTGTAGTACAATGTATATTAAGCACATGTTTTATAAAATCTCGGGTCATATGTATGTGATTGGCTTGTTGTGTGGTCCTTGTTCATATCGAGGCAGCATCCTCGTTAGTCCATTCATTATAGTGAGAAATATGTAGCAATTGAAATAATTTACCATTATATTGCTCAAAAAATGGAATCAATGACTGCTTGATGCTGTGCGGCATGGGCTGGTCGTAATCTGTGCGAGGCGGCAAGTAAGAGCGGGGATGATTGTGTACGCAATAAGAGGATTTACCTGATTTCACTTTCCATCCAGTATTTTTTTGAAATTTAGGGAAATATTTCGCCATTAACGCCTCGATGGACTGAGGATCTAGAGCCTTTGGCGGCGCCACTGCCTCGCCATTTCGCTGCAATTCGGTCTGGTGTGTGAGTTGATGACTAGGAATCATTAAGAAATTAGTGATCTCCTTAATTGCTGCCTCTGTTGTGGCATTATTTTGAAGTCTTTCTGATGGCAATATCAAGAATTGACGTCGTGGAATGTGCTGAAAGCAATGGTATAATTGTAATGCATACATCGATCTATACACAAAGTCTTTGCTAATCCCTGCTGTAATATTAACACAAGAGTCGATTGCTATGTTGCTTTCACTTATATTCAACGATGTTATACCTGGACATGAACTCAGTCGCTCTACCTCACTAGGGAAAGCATCGGACAATGAAATTAATTTCTCACGAGCATATTTACCCATGCAAGCTAAGGGATGAAAGGTGATATTACCTCCTTGTTGGGACAGTAACTCTGTCATGTTACTTTTCTTCTTCAATCTTCGATGGCGACTTCTTGGAGTATCATTCGTGTCATTATCCTGTGATGTAGTAGGTATAATACTGCTGTGGTCACTGCTACTGTCGCTGCTATTATTGCTTCTACTGAAGCACTTTTGTAGTATAGTGTGTAATCCCTGGTCATTATAATGCTTGTTTATACTAATTGCAAACTTGTCAAAATGTGGATGAGAAACCAACTCCGGAGGTAAGCATTCCTTGAATATCTTCCAAGGGAAGGTATTATCTAGTTGAGTGGACGGGATTGAAACCAGGCAATTATATACGGCACTATTATGGCTTGTAATCAGTCTGATGAACTCGTTTTGTTGATTTACTCTTCTCTTCTTCATTTGATATTCACTGTATGCTCTGGCGATTGGTTCACGTAATAATATTATTACTTTTATATTAGGTATCATGTCGTGTAACCTTTTGCATGCGTGTCTATTGGCTATATAAGCAGGTGATGCTTCGCCAAAGTACGGAGCATTATAGTATTGTGTATAATCCCAATTATTGAATGAAGTTAAATAACTTGCGAGGTCATTTTTATAATCTTTTTTATCAAAAAAATGTATTTCTTTTCTCGGAGCGAATGATATCATTGACAAACTTGATAAATATGCTGAAAGTGCGGTTGTTCCCGACTTTTGAGTGCCTGCGATGATAAATGACGGTGCGCATTTTATGTTCACGGCGACTTCGTTGTAAATACGGCAGCATTTGATGTAATCCTTCAAATTCTTGTCAAAACTATAGGTATAAGAATTTCTTACATGGACGCAATGCAGTGGGTGCTCGGGTGATGTGCTATTTCCTTCTAATAACTCCTTGATTTCGTAGTTATACTTGTCTAGTTGATAGCAATTATGCATTTCGACATAAAATATTAATATCACAATTACGATGGTAAGCACCATTTTTAGTCGCATTTCCAGCGCGATGATCAGCGGAATGATGCTGGCTGCTGCATATCAGGTTTTGAATTCAGCGATGCCAGGATGCAAATGTTTTCAAGAACACTTTAGTACCGGTGAAGAGGTCCTGTTAACGCGGCTAATTATAGAACGATAGAAAGTAGCATATTTAGGTGCTTTATGATCTTGAAATATCGGGTTATTATCTCTATGTTCTGAGCGTGTTTTTCATTTCTACTTTTTCATTCTTTCTGGAAATTATGGTATACCGTACCGGTATCGATATCCAATCGCCGACTCGGAATCACTCCGACAGTATAGGTACCAATACCGTACAGCTGAAGAACAGAGAGGGGTGACATGAACGAGACTGTAACGCCGATCCCAGCGCAGTATTCATGCGCTTGGTGTGGACAGCTATTCAATAAACAAATGGGTTGGAAGTATCATGTAGATAATAATTCATGCAATAGAGCACCATGTTGTACATGGTGTCGTCAAATTTTCGATTCAGTTGCTGTTCAAACCCACCATGTTCAAAATAATATATGTGGGAAAGCACCATTCTGTGGATGGTGTCGAAAAATATTCAAAACACATCAAGATGCAGGCCATCATATCGAAAATAATCTGTGCGGTCTAATACCTCAAGATAATGAACCAGATTTTATCGAAGTTGATGCTGTAGCAAGTACTGGTGTTATATCATTGATTGATGATAAGCCTGATCTCAATTCGACATCGACTCCTTTGCCATCAATCCCACCAGTGAGTCGGGCTCAAGATAAAAGTTTACCTACACAGCATAATACTTCAGTACCAAATGTTACAACTGCTCCCAAAATCTCTTCACAGAATAGTACTGCACCACAACAGAAAATTGAGGAAAGGGAAACATCACAATTGTCTACACAACATAATGTTTCAGTCGAACAGAAAAAAACCGCAGATGAGGTGAATCAGGATGATGATGATGGCGAAGACAATGACGATGACGATGACGATATATGCATGAAATGCTACTCAGGTGCTGATGAGGACAAGCTATTATTATGTGATGGTTGTGATAATGGATGTCATACATATTGCTGTGACCCACCTCTAGCAGCGGCTCCAATAGGAGATTGTTTTTGTAAAGTTTGTGATTCTGTTCCATGCGGTAAATGCAATACATCCCGGAAAAACAACAACCACATACGCTGTCATAATTGTAAAATACCATATCATTTGCAATGTGTCCAAGCATCCGAGGCCTGTAGAAATGATCCAAAATGGCTCTGTCCGAATTGTGATATAGTTTGCAAATATTGTCAAAAATGGTTTAAATCCGCAGACGGTCTCAAGTACCATTTAAAGAATAATGTTTGTCGATCTAGTGCGAATCCTGCGGAGACTAGAGAAGAGCGAGCTACTGCACAGAAAATTGTCACCGAGAAAATAATTGTAACTGAACAGGATACCAGCGAACAGAATGAATTACGGCGGGTTGATACTGATGGAGACACTCATATGTATAGTAGTAACGACAAGAACACTGTGCTTGATCATCGATTGTATGAATTACCTACAGATCAACACAATGAAATGGAAGTTCAATTGCCAAGTAAGACGGTTGTCGTTGATGACGATGATGATGATTTTGTGGACGCCGTTGATGATAGCACCAAGAGCTCGTGTAATAAGTGCGGTGTGGGGGATGTCGCGAGCAATCTTCAATTTTGTGACAGTTGCCATCATGGATACCATTTACAATGTGCAGAACCGCCGTTAGAGAAGCGTACAGAAGAGGACTGGTACTGTAAACTGTGCAGTGCAGCCCCTTGTGTGATGTGTAACCGTAACCACGCGAGTGATAACAACCCAGTTAGGTGCTATTTATGTCGGCTACCATTCCATTTGGGTTGTATAACGCCACCAATGGCGGAATATTGTAAAACTTGGTCGTGTGGGAAATGCAAGGTTCTTGTTTGCAAATATTGTAATAAATCATTTAAATCAGCGGATGGCCTCAAGTATCACAAGGAGAAGAATGTTTGCAGGATTCTCGTCGGCAAGGAAGTGGTAGCGAAGTGTCCTCATTGCAGTAAATCGTTTATAACACAAGGGGGTTATACGTATCATATGCAAAATGTTTGTACACGAAATCAGAAGAGATCAAGTTCGAGTAGTGGTCAAAAGGGAAGTAAATCGGCTCGTGCATCTAGTGATCATGCAGATACCTTCACTTCGGATGGTAAGAGGCGTCGTGTCTCCACGGATAGACCCTCTAATACTACGCGTGATACCGATGATGATGCTAGTGTCAATAGTCATGATAGCGATGTAAGTATTGAAATGGTTGTAAAGAAACGCAAAATGAAAAGGCTTGATGATGACGACGAGGAGGATGGTGGTAGTGATGGTAGCGGTGACTCGGAAGGAAAGCAGTATATCATGAAGAAGAATCCATCGTCGCATTATACTAGGAAAATTGATGTGACTGCGTTAAATTGGGATACAACATACCGCGCAGCCAAGCTGAAGTGGAATCAACACAATATTGATGGAAGTAATGGCAGAAATCAAAAATGTTGCCTGCCAGCGGCGATACAAGCAAGCCTTCAAGAGCGAGTACATGCTTTGCAATTGTTATCATTGAATGAATGGCTAGGATCCAGATACAACAACACCAAAACGGTTCATGATATCGTGATGTCACTGAGTTGCAACATGGAACTGCGGGACAAGCAAGGACCGGATATCACGGTGTCTCCATTATCCGCCTATGATAGAAATCAAACAACAATTGATTCCTCAATAGAACAACCCGCTTTGGAAGGTGTTATCTCGGTAGTACCAACCGTGAGTACCAGCAGTAACGCTGACAATCCCTATTACTGCAAAGTATGCGATATGTCATTTTTAGGCGCATCCGCATTCATATCGCACGAGAAATCCAAAATACATAATCAACTAAAGACCGGCAGCATTACTCTGGACTATGGCGCCATTGCTAGCAGAGGTCCTAGCAAACAAAGAAATGATAATGTTCCGTTGCGCACGGACTATGTAGTAAATACGTGTATCCCGATAACCAGTGTAGCCATCTGCCCTGAAGTGTCACCGGATGGTGTAGCTTACGCTGCTATCGGTGGCAGTCATTTCAATACAGATGCAGGATCTACCAAAATTAAAATTGAACAAGAATTTATTTTAGGTAAAACATACCACGACCCGAACCTGTTGCAAATATGGCAGATAGGCAAAGCGTGCAAGCTGTTGTACATGATTGGATTAAGGACCTCCGGACCCGTGTGGCAATGCAAATGGCTCTCGCTAGAGAAGGTACCAGATAAAATTATTGGTATTTTGTCGGTTATATGCGGTGACGGAACGTGTTTGGTGCTGGTAGTACCCAATATTGGCGACCCAAATCTGTTAGGGAACAAGGTAGTAATCGATGAAAATCAATTAATTTTATGGAAAATATGTTTAAATTCGGTAGCATTAACGGCTACTTGCTGGGATACAGTAAGAATAAATGCAGCAGAATCCACACTAGAAATGATGTGTGGGTCGATGAATGGCACTATTTACTACTGGAATCTGGGTTTAATGGCCACTGATCTCCGCACGGCTTGCGTGGTGGATGAGTGCACAACTTACTTCAAAAATATTCGCAGTAATTCTGCGCATCCTATTGATTCTGCGATATCCGCTATATCTATATGCCCCGTTGATCGGGCGTTATTCTTGGTGGCATCATACAATGGTAGCGTTGGGGTGTGGAGCAAAGGACAAAAAAATAAACCTGTTTTTAGTAAGAATTATATTGGTATTGCAGGTTGGATCAACGACGCGAAGTGGGATCCGAATGGAATGGGTGTGTATGTGTCTGGTTCCGATGTATCCAATGTTTTATTTCAACGTTTTATTCCGGAAATTGGTGGTTTAGCTGAAGTCATTATGTCCCATGACTCCTATTATGCATGTAGTAATTCAATTCAAGCATGTGCCTACGATGGTCACACTATCGTTATATCAGCAGCTACCGACGGTACCGTTCGATTCTGTTTCCCTGCCGTTTCCACTTTGGTAGCACAAAATGCATCTAAATTATTTGCATCGGGTCAGTTATTTCACGTGACTGACTGTGCCAAAGACCCCGCTAGACCCGGTTCCAAAGGACAGAGTAAAGTCAGCTGTGATTACTATAGTAAGTGCACAACGAGTAACAGTATGGTAAAGAGTGTCGTTGAGAAGAAAGTAGGTTTTACGTCGGTGGACATGATACCTTTCAAGCAGACACCGCTATGTGTATACGGCAGTAAGACGGGGCTATTGCGTGTTCATAGATTTGAAGATAGTATTTGTAATAGATTTTTTCGATCCAAGAAAAGCGAGTCATGATTTTGATAGGATTTAATTTCTAAAGTGTTGATAATCTTCATA
>JACCDO010618002.1_pt1 | contig 20908 bp, 20 predicted proteins | sample 7446101 | NCBI WGS metagenome assembly JACCDO01 (sample SAMN15323440, study PRJNA562643) | freshwater metagenome | isolation source: river surface water | place: USA:Blue River Watershed | collected 2017-08-16
AGCCAGCCAACCTTGCCGCTTGCGATCTGGCGACAATAAGTAGCGAAGGAGGACAATTGAAAATTTCCTCCTTTAATTGCCGAGCCAATCCCATTCCGCCTTCTGGGGTGGCTTCGCCATCAAGAATGAAGAGGTCAACGTTGCTCTTCTTGCCGATTTTCTTGGAATCGATGTAGAGGCGAAGGGCATCTGCGGTTGCAAACTCGATGACCTCATTCTCAGGAAGACCCTGGGAAAGCCGGCTACCAAGAGCTTTGCGAACGCTCTCCCTCACAGTTGCATCATCTGAATAGACCAGAATCTTGAAGGTCTCATCGGTTGCGCTCATAACAGGTGAGTCTAGAGGGAAATCCAGTTAAGGCCTGAGGAGAATTCCGAGTGATGCGCTTCACCGCCACGGAAGGCTAACCGCTAGGGGCTTTTAGCTGGCTTTTCAGGAATAATCGCCCGCATGTCCAGCGCCGTTGCAACTCCGCCCACACGGCTGAATCGCCCGAATATCGTTGCGGTAGGAACAATTGTCTGGCTCTCAAGTGAGTTGATGTTCTTCGCGGCTCTCTTTGCTATGTACTTCACTACCCGGGCGGTACAAGGTCCGGAGATCTGGGCCGAATCTGTTGAGTTACTCAATATCCCCTTTTCAGCGATAAATACAACGGTGCTAGTCCTCTCATCGGTTACATGTCAGTTTGGTGTTTTCGCCGCCGAGCGATTCCAAAATGCTAGAACCGGTGCGCTCTGGCAACTTTCAAAGTGGGGAATGCGCGAATGGTTCGCCCTCACTTTCATTATGGGTGCGTTCTTTATCGGTGGACAAGTTTTTGAATATGCCGAGTTAGTACATGAAGGGTTGACTCTTTCTTCAGCTCCATACGGGTCTGTCTTCTATCTCGCGACCGGATTCCATGGACTTCATGTAACTGGCGGACTGCTTGCATTCCTTGTCGTTCTGATTCGAGTTTCAAAGGCGCGTCGTTTTGGTCACTCGCAAGCAACGACCGCCATCGTGGTCTCCTACTATTGGCACTTCGTGGATATCGTTTGGATTGCGCTATTTTCGGCGATCTACTTGGTGCAATGACATGAGCAAGTCGGTGAACAAGTTCTTTGGTTTCATCTCAAGATATCGCCGCCATCGCTTCGCTGCCCCACTCATGCTCTTTATCGGACTTCTCTTTGCTGGCGTTGGATATTCCGTTGCTCAAGCTGCTACCGAAGAAGTCCAAGTTGTTCTATCTTCGGATAAAGCCTCTTTAATTTCAGAAGGAAAGGAAATCTTTGCTCGTGGCTGCTCTTCCTGCCATGGCTTAAATGCCGAAGGTGCCGGGGCAGCACCCTCTTTGATTGGAGTTGGCGCTGCATCAGTTGATTTTCAAGTTGCAACAGGACGAATGCCAATGGCCGATATGAGTCAACAGGCAATGCGGAAAGAACCGGTGTACAACGAAGCCGAAGTTGCTGCGCTTGCTGCCTATGTTGCTTCTCTAGCTCCTGGCCCTGCCTCAGTCACAAATGAAGAGTTGTTCTGGGAGCGAGATGGAAACACGGCTGATGGTGGCGAACTATTTAGAACAAATTGCGCCATGTGTCACAATCTTGCCGGCCAAGGTGGAGCGTTGACGCAAGGAAAATACGCGCCCACAGTCATGGGCGTTGAGCCGAAACATATTTATGAAGCGATGGTCACTGGCCCACAAGCTATGCCGGTCTTTGCGAATTCTGTCTTGACCCACGAAGAGAAACTCTCTGTCATAAAGTGGATTAAGTTTGTTGAAACTGAGCCTTCACTAGGTGGCGCAGCACTTGGTCGCGTAGGACCAGTAACAGAAGGCGCAGTTGGATTTATTCTCGGCCTAGGAATTCTTATCGGTATTGCAGTCTGGCTAACGACGAAGGCGCGCTAATGAGTGAGACAAATAAAGAACTCGAACCACTCTCTGATCCTGGACTTCCAGAACACGTTCACCGCAAGACGGATGTAGATCCACTAGCCGCGAAAAAGGCGGAACGGCAAGTCTCAATCCTCTTTACTCTCTCAGCGCTAGGCACAATCCTCTTTGTCTATGCATATGTATGGATTCCAGAAGACACTTTGATTTTCCTACCGCTCTTTAACGTAACGAACGCTCATCAACTCTTCTTGGGACTTGGTTTAGCTATGGCGCTCTTCTTTATCGGCATGGGCGCAGTTCATTGGGCTAAAACTTTGATGCCAGATCATGAGGTGGTCGATCATCGCAAGGAACAGCGCTCTAAAGATGAAGACAGGGCAGCATTTGTTGCAACGGTAAAAGATGGGGCCGCTCAAGCAGGATTGGGTCGCCGTCCATTGATCAAGCGAAGTCTTGGACTTGCTCTCGGACTTGTTGGGCTCTCGCCAATACTCCTACTACGTGATTTGGGGCCTCTTCCTGAGAATGACTTAAATGAAACCAATTGGAAGGCTGGCACCCGATTAGTTACTGACCCAGGCGACCGACCCATAAGACCGTCGGATCTAGAAGTAGGTGGAGTTGCTCAAGTTCAACCGGAGTTCCCAGCCGGAAAAGTTCGCCACCTTGATGACATCGCTCAGGACTCAGTGCTCTTGATCCGCATCCGTCCCGAAGAATTCAATCTAGATGCAGAGCGCCTCTCTTGGACTTACGAAGGAATTATCGCCTTTTCCAAGATCTGCTCCCATATGGGGTGTGCCGTAGCTCTCTACGAACAGACTACGAAGCACTTGTTATGTCCATGCCACCAATCAACCTTTGATGTAACAAGAGCGGCAAAAGTTATCTTTGGACCAGCAGCAAGACCGCTGCCACAATTAGCCATCACAGTCGATAACGAGGGTTACCTCGTGGCAAAGGCGCCATTTAATGAGGCTGTCGGACCGAGTTTCTGGGGGCGTGATTCACAATGAGCGCACGTGAGCGAATAGCTGGCGGTACCGCAAGTTTCATTGACGAGCGCACCGGTGCTGCGAAATGGATGAAGAAGACTCTTACTAAAGTCTTCCCAGATCACTGGTCCTTCATGCTTGGCGAAATCGTAATGTACTCCTTCGTAATTCTTCTCCTTTCGGGAACATTCCTTACCTTCTGGTTTGACCCTTCAATGCGAGAGGTCGAATACGAAGGTTCATATGAACCCCTTAACGGAATAAAAATGTCTGCCGCTTACGCCTCGGCGCTACATATCTCCTTTGATGTTCGAGGTGGATTGCTGATGCGCCAGATTCATCACTGGGCGGCTTTGATCTTCATGGCAGCGATGGTTGTTCATATGATGCGCGTCTTCTTTACTGGCGCATTTCGCAAACCGCGCGAACTCAATTGGATTATCGGAGTTGCACTATTAACTCTAGGTATCGTCGAAGGATTCCTCGGCTATTCACTTCCAGATGACCTTCTTTCTGGAACTGGAATTCGTATCGCTGAAGCAATCATCCAAGCAATTCCGGTCGTTGGCTCTTACCTCTCCTACTTTATTTTCGGCGGCGCATTCCCGGGCGAGATGTTTATCCAACGCATTTACGCAGTACATATTCTGCTAATCCCTGGAATCATGCTGGCACTGATAACCGCGCATCTAATGTTGGTCTGGTACCAGAAGCACACTCAATATCCAGGTCCTGGTCGAACTGAAAAGAATGTGGTCGGTTATCCGTTAATGCCGGTGTATATGGCAAAAGCGGGTGGCTTCTTCTTTATCGTCTTCGGTGTGACTGCCTTTCTTGGTGCCGTCGCCCAGATAAATCCAATCTGGATTTATGGTCCATATAATCCGGGCCAAATCGGAGCTGGTTCACAACCAGATTGGTACATGGGGTGGCTTGATGGGCTAGTCCGTGCAGCTCCCCCAATCGAAACTCACGCATTTGGAGTGACGATATCGTGGAATATTTTGATACCTGGTCTGATAATTCCCGGAATCATCTTTACTTTGATGGCTTTCTATCCCTTTATAGAACAATGGATGACGGGCGACAAGAGAGAACATCACCTTTTAGATCGCCCAAGGAATAATCCAAATCGCACCGCAATTGGTGCCATGTCGCTCACCTTCACATTGGTTTCTCTAATCAACGGTGGAAACGACCTACTAGCCACTCATTTTGATCTATCGATCAACCAGATTATGTGGTTCTCAAGAATCGGATTGATCGCGCTTCCCCCACTCGCCTTTGTTATTACCAAACGAATTTGTCTATCGCTACAACGAGCCGATCGCGAGAAGGTTCTCCATGGTCGCGAGACCGGCAGGTTAGTCATGTTGCCTCATGGTGAGTTCATCGAAGTTCACGAGCCGCTCTCCCCAGAAAAGGCTTATCTCTTAACTGCTCATGAGCAACTTCCCGCTTTAGATATCGGGGATGCTGATAGAAATGGCGTTGCCAATCCACAAGGGCTCAAGGGCAAGTTACGCGCCCGAATGTCACAGGCCAGCCAAGAGCAGATTGCAAAGCCAACAAAGAAGGAGATGTTGGAGCTAGAAGAGGGTCACCACTAGTTGCCGTCCTCGGCGTATTTCTTTAACCGCACAAGAGTTTTTGCAAGGGCCTTTTCAACATAGGAATATGACCCTCTGGCTTTGAGCCACCATTGAAGAGGCGATGGTCGCCCATCGAAGCTCTCGGTGACTTCAGTCTGGTTGGAAGATAGCTCCCTTAACTCATAGCGCCAGACCCAGCGGCCAAGGTGGCGCCAGGCAATCAGTTGGTTATCTTGAAATTCAACAACGATGTTGGTGATCTTGTATCGGATGCCTATCTTCATCCTCATACCAAATTTGGCCCCGAGGGATAATCGATCGGGTCCCCAATTGACGCTCTTAACGCTATTTGAGCCATCTATCTTTGGATGAAGAGCAGGGCGAGCGATGATGTCGAAGATCTTCGCAGCTGGAGCATTTATAACTATCCGAGCAGACTTAAGTTCTGCTATTCCAGTATTTAGGATTTCACTTCGAATTTCACTCATGAAGCGAATCTAATCAATGATGAGGTGAATTACTAGGGCGCTCGTACTCAAGGACGAAACCAAGAACTGAGATAAGCAGCGCTCCTACCGCAATAAGCGTTAACCACCAGCCGATAATCAGGCCAAGCCCAGCAGCGGTTGCTGATACGGCAACCGGAAGCGGCCACCACGAGCCCGGACTAAAGAATCCCAGTTCGCCAGCTCCATCAGATATCTCGCCTTGAAGATTATCTTCAGGTAGAACACCACCAGTCCTACGATTAATGAACCAGAAGTAATATCCAATTATCAAGGCAAGTCCTGCGCTCAGGGCTAGAGCGGTAATTCCAACTGGTTCATTGGCCATCTGCCAATAGACAATTGTTAGCGCTCCGTAGAAGAGAAAGAGAAAGATAAAGAGGCGATATCCAAACTTCATTTAGTGCGCGCCTGCCTTTTTATGGGATTCGATCGCCGCATGCTCTGGGTGATGAAGATCAAAAGCTGGTCGCTCTGAACGAATTCGTGGCATCGATAGGAAGTTGTGGCGCGGTGGCGGGCAAGATGTCGCCCACTCAAGAGAGGAGCCATAACCCCAAGGATCATTCGTATTTACTTTTGGTGCATTTCTTGTAATCCAGATATTTATAGCAAATGGAATCATCGATAGTGCCAAGAGTGCCGCCCCAACGGTGGAAACCATATTCATAAAGGTAAAGCCATCAGTTGCAAGGTAATCCGCATATCGTCTTGGGAAACCCTTAATACCTAACCAGTGCTGGATTAGGAAGGTTGTGTGGAAGCCAATAAACAGAGTCCAGAAGTGAATCTTGCCCAAGGTTTCGTTGAGCATTCGCCCCGTCATCTTTGGCCACCAGAAATAGAAGCCACCGAACATTGCAAATACAACCGTTCCAAATAGGACGTAGTGGAAATGAGCAACTACGAAGTAGGAGGCCGAGACCGCGAAATCAAGCGGTGGGCTGGCGAGTATTACTCCAGTTAAGCCACCCAGAAGAAATGTAATCAAGAAACCCATCGCCCACATCATTGGGGTTTCAAAGGTAAGAGAGCCTTTCCACATAGTGCCAATCCAATTGAAGAACTTCACTCCCGTTGGGACGGCAATCAAGAAGGTCATAAATGAGAAGAATGCGAGATCTACCTGGCCGCTTGCGTACATATGGTGCGCCCAGACAGCGACTGAGAGCGCAGCGATAGCGATTGTTGCTGCGATTAAGCCTTTATAGCCAAAGATTGGCTTGCGGCTAAAGACTGGGAGGATCTCCGTAACGATTCCGAAGAACGGCAGAGCCAAGATGTAAACCTCAGGGTGGCCGAAGAACCAGAAAATATGTTGCCAGAGCATCGCGCCACCATTCGCGGGATCAAAAATATGTGATCCAAATAAGCGATCCGACTCAAGTGCTAAGAGGGCGGCTGCTAATGGTGGGAAGGCTATGAGAATGAGGATCGCGGTAAGTAGCGTGTTCCAGCTAAAGATTGACATGCGGAACATAGTCATTCCGGGAGCCCGCATTGTGAAGATGGTCGTTACAAAGTTAACGCCACCAAGAATCGTTCCTAATCCGCTAACAGCAAGACCTACGATCCAGAGATCTGCGCCGATTCCGGGCGAATAAATGTGGTTTGAAAGCGGCGCATAAGCAGTCCACCCGAATGAAGCTGCTCCGCCCGGCGTCAAGAAACCTGCAGTAGCCATGATGCTTCCAAAGAAATACAACCAATAAGAGAGCATGTTCATGCGCGGGAATGCCACATCCGCTGCACCGATTTGTAGCGGCATGATTACATTTGCAAAACCTACGAAAAGTGGCGTTGCAAACATAAGAAGCATGATGGTTCCGTGCATTGTGAATACTTGGTTGTACTGCTCAGAACTCATGTATTGCAGGCCAGGTTGAGCCAATTCAGCGCGAATAGCGAGGGCGAGAATTCCGCCAATAAGGAACCAGAAGAACGAAGTTACCAAGTACATGTAACCGATAACTTTGTGATCAGTTGTGGTTAAAAGCTTTACTGCTAATTGCCCTTTAGTTAGTGGCTTACTTGGCTTAGGAGCGATTGGCTCAGCTGGGCGAGTTGCATACGTGGTCATGAGGTTGCACCCACCTTTAGCGATTGAATGTAAGTGTCATATTCAGCCGGAGTCACTACCTTTACATTGAAGAGCATCTGCGCGTGTTGGCGACCACAGAGAATGTTGCATCTTCCTGGAAATTCTCCGAGTTCATTAGCGGTGAACTCGATTTGATTTTCTACTCCCGGGATGTTCTGAATCTGGATCATGAATGCTGGAATCCAGAATCCGTGAACAACGTCAGAAGCGGTAATTTTGAAGCGAACTGGTTCGCCTTGTGGCAAATAGAGAGTGGGTGGCTGTGCTGGAGTACCTGTAACTGTTGTTCCAGGTCCAGCCTCTTTGTAAGTGAATTGCCATGACCATTGAATTGCATTGACAGTTACATCATGGACATTTGTGGCAGTTGCAGGCGATACAGCGGTTATCTCATTCTGTGCGCGAGCGGTATAGCCAAAGAGCACCGCGATGATCACAAAAGGGATTACGGTGTATGCAATCTCGGCGGGGATGTTGTACTGAAATTGTGGTGGGAATTTCTCATCTTTTTTCCGGTGAAAGATTGCGGGCCAGAGAATGAGAATCAGAGTAAAAGCACCAACAATGGCGGCCGCTAACCAGGCGCCTTGCCAGAGTCCAAATGAATCCTGATTAACGCTCGAGGTGTTCTCGTTGAAACCGATTCCAGTTAGCTCTTCAGATGAGCATCCACTTAAGAGGCCCAAAGCTGGTAGAGCGACTAGCGCCTTTAGCTGTTTTAGGCGCGCCCTGGATGCTGAAATACGCACGGGTTAAGGATAGTCGGCGCTCGCGCACGAGCCGAGATGGCGGTAGCGTTCCAAGGGTGTCTCCCATCACAGCGCATGGCGCCAGCACTTCTTCGGCTGGCGGTAGTGCACCTTTGGATTTTCAAAGCACGGATGGGCTCTCCGACAGTGCAAAAAACTCACTAGCAAAGGCTTTTGAAAGCGCCTCCCTAGATCCGCAGAAGCTCCATCATCGATCGGCTCAACTTCGCCAGCTTCTTCATGAGGCTCGCGAGAGCATTGCAGCCAATCTGAAAGTTCCTGCTGAAAACCTTGAATTTGTTGGTGAGTTGGGATTTGCCTACTGGGCCGCCATTTCTGGTGCACTTAAGAACTTCTCGGGGAGCTTTATTCATGGAGTAACCGATAGACAAGTTGTGCACGCCTTCGGTCGCGAATTCGCTCAGGCAGGAAATCGCACTATCACTCTTACGACGGACAAGTCAGGGAATTTGCCCTATGAATCCGCGCTCCATGATTCCATCTCAGCCAAGCAACCAGTTGTAGTTTTTTGGCAAGCTGCAAATCGCGAGACCGGAGTAGTGCAGAAAGAGATAGGGATTTCACTTCCTAAAAATTCCATGCTAGTTGCCGACATGACTGCAGCCATTAGCCCAAGTCAGCGACCAAATGATTATGGCGTTGCGCTCTGGGATCCGAGAATCTTTGGCGGTCCAGAGGGCTTGGCAATTCTTGCTATCAATCCTGATTCAAATTGGCGCTCCCCCATTCCGCCAATTGATAAGCGTCGCTTATTTGGCGCCTACTCAAAACCTCTACTCCTAATCACTGCTATCGCACTCGAAGAGCAGCGCAAAGATGAAACGAAGAGCTTGGCCCACTTGCAGGAATTGAATAGCGCTCTTCGTGCCCAGATAAAGAGTGAGATCAATGAGGTTGAGATTGTTGGAGATTCAACTAGTACAAATCCCCGCAGCCTTGCCATCGTTGCTAGAGGCGTTGTGGCAGAAGAGATTCTCCGCGCAATGGAAAAACGCCAAATCTTGATTGACGCTGGCTCTGCCTGTGGAGCAGGCGCTTTATCGCCAAGTCATGTATTGGAAGCTATGGGTTTTGGTGACTCCGGACATCTTCGTATAACGCTTAGAGCGAGCCATTCGGTCGCTGATCTAAATCAACTAGTCGGCGGACTTAGAGAAGAGATTGAGCGTTTTAGGGCCGATTAATTAAAGGAATCGCCGCAAGCACAGGATCCTTGGGCGTTTGGGTTATCAATTGTGAAACCCTGCTTCTGGATTGTGTCCACGAAATCGATTGTTGCGCCCATCAAATAAGGGGTGCTCATCTTGTCGGTTACGACCTTTACAGATCCATACTCAGCAACGCTATCGCCATCAAGAGAGCGATCATCAAAATAGAGTTGGTAGCGAAGTCCAGAACAACCTCCAGGTTGCACGGCGACGCGAAGGCGCAAGTCGTCGCGACCTTCTTGAGCCAAAAGTGAAGCGACTTTCTCGGCAGCAACCGGTGTTAGGACAATACCTACATCAGTCTTAGCGCCCGCTGTTTCTGTGCTCATTTTTACTCTCCATTTAGCTAGTGATTCACTGGGGAGAACTTTACTCTCATTAGGGAGATAATGTCGCAATGAGTAGCACGGGGAGCGTGACTGGCAGCAGCGGATTTGGCGAGCTTCTTCTTCTCGGCAAGGGCTCAGATTTATCAAGTGAGCGCGGAGTCTCGTGTACTGGAGAACTACCGCCGTCGAGCGCGCCCGATCTAGTCGAACGCGCTGAAAAAGCCCGTAAAGACCTCGGCGATAGAGCAATGGTCTTGGGCCACCACTACCAACGTGACGAAGTAATTCGATTCGCAGATATAACTGGAGATTCATTTAAGTTGGCGCAAGCCGCAGCAGAACGGCGAGAAGCAGAATTCATAATTTTCTGCGGAGTTCATTTCATGGCAGAGAGCGCCGACATCCTTACTTCTTCCGCCCAGAAAGTGATACTCCCAGATTTAGCAGCGGGTTGTTCTATGGCAGATATGGCTGCCGCTAATCAAGTTGATGAGGCTTGGAAATCACTCGAAAAGCTTGGCGCTACCAAAGGAACTATCCCAATCACTTACATGAATTCATCTGCAGCTATCAAGGCATTTACGGGCGCGAATGGTGGTGCAATTTGTACTTCATCAAATGCAGAACGAGCGATGCGTTGGGCTTTCGAACAGGGAGAGAAAGTGCTCTTCCTGCCCGACCAACATCTAGGAAGAAATACCGCAGTTTTGAAATTAGGACTAAAACTTGAAGAGTGCGTCCTTTGGAATCCTTGGAAACCTCAAGGTGGATTAACGGAATTGGAGATCAAGGCTGCCAAGGTGATTCTTTGGCGCGGACACTGTTCGGTTCATGGCCGCTTTTCCCTTGCCAATGTGGAAGAAGTAAGGGCAAAGGTCCCCGGGGTTCAAGTCCTAGTTCATCCAGAGTGCCAATACGATGTTGTAAAGAGTGCGGATGTAGTTGGTAGCACCGAAATGATTATCAAAACAGTAGCCAACTCTCCTGCCAGCTCTATCTGGGCGGTTGGTACTGAATTAAACCTAGTCAAGCGTCTAGCAGCATCCAATCCCGATAAGAAAATCCTCTTTCTCGACAAAACCATCTGTTATTGCTCAACCATGAATCGAATTGACCTACCTCACCTGGTTTGGGCTATGGAATCACTAGCTGCTGGCAAAGTGGTTAATCAGATAAAAGTGGCCGATGGGATTGCCCGCGATTCAAAAGTTGCGCTGGAGCGAATGCTCGCTCTACCTTAAGGCTCATGTCCGATAAAAAAGGTCGACCAACTCCTAAACGTAAGGAAGCGCAGGAGCAACGAGTTTTCCGCAGACTCGCCCCGGCTGCCACGAAAGAAGCTAAGAAGTTGCAGAAGCAACAGGCACGGTTATCACGCGCGGCGCAGCGCGAGGCATATATGCGCGGAGATGAGAACGCCCTACCCCTTCGCGATCGCGGGCCGATCCGTAAATTTGTAAGAGATTATGTTGATGCGCGTAGATCGATCGGCGAGTACTTCCTCCCCGTCATCGTTCTAGTGCTTTTTATGACTGTGGTCCCAGTGCTGCAAGTACAACTTGCTGCGATTGTTTTGATGTACTCAGTGCTTGCTTTTTCGATTGTCGATGGAATTTTCTTAAGTCGGAAGATCAAGCGCGAAGTCGCCAACCGCTATCCTGGGGAGAGCGTAAAGGGACTTGGGATGTATGGCTGGCTTCGTTCAACTCAGATTAGAAAGTTGCGCGCGCCATCGCCAAAGGTAAAGCGCGGCGCCAAGATTTAGTCTGATTAAGCGCGTGGATTCGGGGAAACCGTCTTACTTGGATCTCTCTCTGGGAGGGCGCCAAGAGCTCGATCAATCGCTTTCATCGTCTCAGTATCAAGCTTTATTCCGGCTGCTTTAACATTTTCTTTTATCTGTGATGGCTTGGTCGCGCCGATGATCGCGCTAGAAACATTTGGATTCTGAAGTACCCACGCGACTGCGAGCTGTGCGAGCGTCAATCCATTTGCGTCAGCAATCGGCTTGAGATTTTGAACCGCACTCAAAACTTCATCGCGCATCCATCGCGAGATCATATTTGCGCCACCTTTTTTATCGGTCGCTCGTGAACCGGCTGGCGGCTTCTTGCCCGGTAAGTATTTTCCAGTAAGGGCGCCTTGCGCGATTGGTGACCATACGATCTGGCCGATGCCATTTGCTTGGCATGTTGGAACGACATTACTTTCGATTACACGCCAGAGCATTGAATATTGAGGTTGGCTTGAGACAAATCTTGTGTAGCCACGCGCATCTTGAATCTTCAACGCGGCCTGTATCTGTTCAGAAGTCCACTCCGAAAATCCGATATAAAAAACTTTGCCTTGTCGGATTAGGTCGTCAAAGGCGCTTAAACTCTCTTCCAGCGGCGTTTCGAAATCAAAGCGATGCATTTGGTAGAGATCGATGTGATCGGTTTGAAGTCTCTTAAGCGAGGCATTTACTGATTCGATAATGTGCTTTCGCGATAGTCCTCGGTCATTTTTCCCAGTACCGGTTGGCCAGTAAACCTTCGTCAGTAGTTCATAAGATTCGCGTTTTACCCCCTTAAGGGCCTTGCCTAAAACCGTCTCCGCTCGAGTACCGGCATATACATCGGCGGTATCAAAAGTTGTTATTCCATTATCAAGAGCCGCCCGGACGCACTTGATCGCCGAGTCCTGCTCAACCTGGGACCCATGGGTAATCCAGTTTCCATAGGTTATCTCGCTTACATACATTCCCGAGCTGCCGAGTCTTCTATATTCCATGATTAGAAGCGTAGCGCCTGCTTGCTTGCCTGGTCGAATGGTGGTTTATTTCGCCCACAACTAAATAGTCGATGTGCTTGGGGAAGTCGGTGCAAATCCGACGCTGACCCGCAACCGTGAACGTCTCTTGACGTAAGTCGGATTACCAATACATCGATACTTAATTGACCACCCGTCGAGGTTTGCGGGGCGGAGATTTTTTTTCGCCATCGTGAGCTCTCTTTCATTTTGAAAGGTTCACATGTTTAAGAAGTTCTTATCGATTCTGATTTTTATATCGCTCTCCGCTCCACATGCTTACGCTGAAACTGGCTACAGATATTGGGGTTACTTCCAAGCACCATCCGGCGCAACTTCATGGACACCCGCGATGACAGGCCCATCAATTGAAGTTAAAGATGGCGATGTTGAGGGATGGACCTTTACCGCCAGCGCCGCAGATATTCCCGCGACATCCCCGATGATGGATCCGGACTTCGCAGAACTATGCGGGCAGACTTCAGAAGTTTCTGGAAAAGTCCGAGTTGGCCTTGTTGTTGATTTTGGCGTTGGAGAGATCGCTCCGGACGGAGAGACACCACGCGAATTCTTCTCAGATTGCGTTGTTGTTCCACAGGGTTCTGTCGGTCTTGACGTCCTTGAGGCGGTCTTAGATGTTCGGGCCGCCGATTCAGGATTAATCTGTGGAATCGCCGGTTATCCTGCGCAAGAGTGTGGCGCCGAAATTGATATGGATATCTTGACTGCGCCGATTAACGATATTGCCCCGGTTAGCGATACTGAATCGAGTTCCGGAAACTCGCCAGCTTTACTAGCCCTTGCTGTAGTTGCGCTCCTCGTAGGCCTAGTTGCGGTTCGTCGCCGGAAGAAGAGCTAGAAAATTGCAGATTCACCCTGCCTTTTTTTGGATTTGGGCCACTCTGTTGGCCACATCTGTAATCAGGCTGGGTGATGCTCTTTTCTCTAGCGCTGCGATCCTTGCAGTTCTAGTACTAGTTCAAATCGTGCCAAAAAGTTCTCTTCGCTCAGATGCATTCCGCCTGGCCGTTCGACTTGCGATTCTCGCCATTTGTATCCGGATTACTTTTGCAATCTTAATCGGCGTTCCGATGCCAGGTAAAACTCTCTTCACTATCCCCCAAGTTCAACTTCCCGAGTTTCTAGTTGGAATCAGAGTAGGTGGAGAATTGACGAGCCAGCGTCTTACCGGAGCGCTAAATGAATCGCTGATCTTCGCTGCCCTCATCTTGATATTCGGTGCTGCAAACTCATTAACAACACCAACCAAGCTATTGAAGGTAATTCCTCAGCGACTCTATGGAGTGGGAGTCGCAGCTGCCTTAGCAACAAGATTGACGCCCCAATTCGCCGAAAGCGTTTCGAGAGTTAAGCAAGCTCAATTTCTTCGCGGACAAGCAGCCCGTGGCTTTAGAAGTTGGCGGCGAATAGGTACTCCGGTATTGGAAGAGACTATGTCCCGTTCGCTAGACCTTGCCGCCTCATTAGAAGCGCGCGGTTATGGAATTATGCGAACAACTACTCGCTATAAAGCAGAAAGCTGGCGAGGTGTCGAGACAGTCGCGCTTTTGCCCGCGATTTATGTGGCAACTCTTCTACCAAGTCTCTCTATAAGCGTTCTTCTAGTAGCGCTAGTGCTCTTTCTCTCGACGCTCGCACCGGTGGTGTTGCGATGATTGAGTTCAAAAACGTCTCACTTATTTATCCGAACTCCGAACAGACCATTATTGAGAATCTAAGCTTCAAATTAAATGAGGGTGAGTTTGTTCTAGTAATAGGACAGACAGGTATAGGAAAAAGCAGCATCTTGCGGCTGATGAATGGACTGGTCCCCCATCACACTGGTGGAATCCTAAGTGGCGAAATAGAGGTAGCTGGAAGGTCCACAAGAATGCTGCGGCCAGGTGAGCTCTCTGATCTTGTGGGAGTTGTTCCGCAAAATCCCGCAAATGGCTTTGTCTGCGAAATCGTTGAAGATGAGATCGCATTCACGATGGAGACGCTTGGCATCCCAGTAGAGGTAATGCGAAAGCGCGTGGAAGAGGTTCTAGATTTACTCGCTCTAGCACCGCTACGTGATCGCAATATCTCAACTCTTAGCGGTGGCGAACAGCAACGCGTTGCGATTGCTGCCGCGCTAGTTACTCAACCAAAAGTCCTCTTATTGGATGAACCCACTAGCGCTCTTGATCCCATTGCCGCGGAAGAAGTCCTATCAATTCTGCATCGATTGGTAAACGACTTGGGGCTAACAGTCATAATCGCTGAGCACCGTTTGGAGCGAGTTATTCAATTTGTTGATCGAATACTCCTAATTAACGGTAGCGGAGACGTTCAGCTCGGCGAAACGAGAGAAATCCTGCTCTCTTCTCCTATTGCTCCACCACTCGTTGAGTTGGCTCGCGTTACTGGATTTGAAGAGTTACCGCTAACGATCCGAGAATTCCGACGTTCTTCGGTTGAAATCCCTGACCTAAAGAGAACTGCAAAGAAACAGAGAGGCGAAGGCTTAATAGAGATTCGTGGCCTAAATTGTTCGTACAAAGAGGAGAGTTCAAACTACGCCCTTCGTGAAATTTCTTTAGAGATTAAATCCGGTGAGATTGTCGCTCTAATGGGTCGAAATGGCGCTGGAAAGTCAACGCTTCTTAAATCCCTAGTGGGGCTATCACCAGTCATTTCAGGTACGGTGAAAGTTCTGGGTAGGGATCCCCGCACTTTTACATCAAAGGAACTGATTAGCGCGATTGGCTACGTACCTCAAGAACCGGGTGACCTATTAATTGAAACCACTGTGGGCGACGAGTGCAAGCAGGCTGACATTGATAACGGAGTGACCTCGGGAAAAACTTTTGAAATCCTCACAGACATGGTTGGGCCAATTCCCCAATCTATTCATCCCCGTGACCTTTCTGAGGGACAGAAACTCGCCCTAGCTCTAAGCGTTCTTCTCTCCGGAAATCCACGCGCCATAGTTCTTGATGAACCAACTCGAGGCTTTGATTACGAGGCAAAGCGCAAGCTAGTGAAGATGTTGAAAGAGATTGCCGCTCAAGATAGAGCAATATTGCTTGCAACGCATGATGTCGAGTTAGTTGCTGAGCTTGCAGAGCGAGTACTTTTCATAGCTGATGGTGAATTAATCTCTGATGATTCAACGGCAACTTCACTTACCGCATCACCGGCTTTCGCACCACAAGTTGCCAAAGCCCTTCCCGATAAAGGCGTGCTGACAGTCTCGGATGTCAGAAGAGCCATGGACCGTCAATGAAATTGGCTGCAACTAGTTTATTCACCACTATAAATCTATTCGGGTTGTTCATCTTTACCTGGCCATTATTCCTAAATACCGAATCGCTTGGACTCGCTTCGTTAAATCAGGCTACTTGGCTCGCGGCGCTCTTTGGAACTCTTTGCCTAGTGATAATTACGCTCCAAATTAATGCAAAGTTATTGGATAGCAAGATAGTGGCGATAGTGGCTGTTCTCGTAGCACTCATCTCAGCCCTTCGACTTTTAGGTGCAGGTGCAGTAGGAATTGAGCCAATGTGGTTCCTCATAATTCTTGCAGCCCGCGCACTTGGTTCACAGGTTGGTTTTATCATCGCCCTACTGGCAATTCTGGTTAGCTCATTAATAACGGGCGGGATCGGACCTTGGCTACCGTTCCAAGCGCTCGCTGCTGGTTGGATTGCTGCAGCAGTAGCAATAATTCCCAAGAATCTCTCGCAGCGAATAGAGCGAGTAGCTCTTATGGCGTATGGAATTTTCGCGGCGCTCTTTTTTGGAACGCTAATGGATCTTCAGTTATGGCCATGGCTACTTGGAAGCGACACTCAACTCTCCTATATTCCCGGCGCAGGAGTTGCTGAGAATTTTGGAAGATTCCTAACTTTCCACTTCGCAACGGCCCTCTCGTGGGATATTCCAAGAGCAATCATCACCGCATCACTAATTTTCATGACCGCTAAGCCAGTTCTTACAGCCCTTAAGAGGGCGAAATACCGATTAGATTCTGTTTCTGATTGGCGAGTAACTAACGAACTCGGGCCGGTAGAAAAGGTGGCTTAACAACTTTAGCCCCCACTTTTTTACCTCGAATATCAACGCTGATCTCCTCGTCAGGTTGAATCTCCTTCGAGATAAGCGCTAGTGCGATGCCTTGTTTTAGCGTCGGCGAGAAAGTTCCGCTAGTAGTTATACCAACGCGAATTTCCCCTTTAAAGAGTTCCATTCCTGCTCTTGGAATACCTCGATCTAGAAGGATCAAACCGCGCAAAATTTGCGCAGTTCCGCTTTCGCGCTCTTTGACAAGAATCTTTTTTCCCCAGAAATTCTCCTTCCGCCAAGCTACTGCCCAACTTGCGCTCGCTTGAACGGGTGAGATAGCAAGAGATAGTTCGTGGCCGTGTAGCGGGTATCCCATCTCAGTTCTAAGAGTGTCTCGCGCGCCCAAGCCGGCAACTAATCCACCAGAATTTAGCACCGCGCTAACCAATTCATCCCAAACTAATCTCGCATCCTCCCATTTAGGGAGAATTTCAAATCCAAGTTCACCGGTGTAGCCAGTGCGGCAGATTATTATCTCTTTTCCGGCAATCTCAGCTCCGGTGAAAGACATATAGTCCAGATTGATTTCGATTTTTAACGCTTTCAGCACATCTTTGGCAAGCGGCCCTTGTAGCGCAAATACTCCGTACTCTTCATGGAGATTATTAATAACGATGCTGCCGGTAATCGCGCGCTTCAACCGCGCAACCACTTCAGTTGTATTAGCTGCATTCGGAATCAAGAATAAATCTGCGCTGCTACGTCGGTAGACAATTAAGTCATCAATCACGCCACCGGTTGCATCATCGCAGAGTAAGTTGTACTGGGCCTGACCGTCCGAAATCTTCATTAGATCATTTGTTACGCAGCCATTTAGAAACGCCAGCGCGCCTGCTCCCTTAACTTCGGCCTTACCAAGATGGGAGACATCAAATAGACCCACCCGTTCGCGGACCGCAGCGTGCTCGTTTAGAACTCCACCTCCCCGCTCTTGGGGGTACTCAATCGGCATCTCCCATCCGCCAAAGTCAGCAAGTTTCGCACCCGCACTTTTGTGAAAGTCATGTATGGGCGAGCGCTTTAATGGCGCAGAAATCATCACTCCAATAACCTAGCGCAATGACCCCAACAATTCGCGCGACCGATGCCCAACTAACCTCTGAAGTATTAGTCCTTGGGCTCAGGAAAGATGAGAAGAAGAAGCTTTCGATTCAGACCAGCGGCATTAGATTTAATACTGCATCGATTCTTGAAGCGCTAGAAGATATGGGCGCAACGGGAGCAAGCGATGAAGTAATAAAGCTTCCCGGCGAGAGTACGAAGTTGATCCTCTTGACTGGTCTCGGAGCGGGCGACATTACGCATGAAGTCCTAAGGCGCGCTGCCGGCGCTGCGGCGCGATCACTACTTGGCCAAAAAAGTGCAACCTTTGCACTGCCTCATAAGAGTCGTGAAGAGGCTGCTGCAATAGCAGAAGGCGCCCTTCTTGGCTCATATGCATTCGATGAATTTCGTGGCGCAACCAAACCAGATCGCAAGTCTCCGCTTGCGAAGATTGAGCTACATACAAATTTTGCGAAAGATAAGAAGCTTCAAGAGGCGCTAAAGCGTGCCGAAGTGATTTCGAAATATAGCCATCTCGTAAGAGATTTGGTGAACACTCCCCCAAGTCATCTGAATCCGGTTTCATTCTGTGCAAAGTTCCAACCGTTGGCGAAAAAGCTTTCCTTAAAGGTGGAAGTTCTAAGTGAGCAGCAACTCAAAAAGTTGGGCTATGGCGGAATCATTGGTGTTGGTCAAGGTTCAGCAAACCCACCTCGCTTGCTTCATATTTCCTATCGACCAAAAGGAGCAAAAAAACGCCTCGCATATGTTGGCAAGGGCATTACTTTTGATACCGGCGGTCTTGCGCTAAAGCCTGCGCAGGGCATGGAAGCAATGAAGTCTGATATGAGTGGCGCTGCTGCTGTCTCCGCAGCAATCCTGGCAATTGCAGAGTTAAAGGTGCCGATAGAAATTGATGCTTGGGCGCCCTTAGCCGAGAACATGGTCAGCGATACCGCGACTCGTCCGAGCGACATCATCACCATTTATGGCGGCAAAACTGTTGAGGTGCTAAATCCTGATGCCGAAGGCCGCCTAATTCTCGCCGATGCGCTAGTTAAAGCAGCAGAAGTTGGGAATAGAAATGGCAAGTTAGATGGAATAGTTGATGTTGCGACTCTCACCGGTGCTCAAGTTGTCGCTCTTGGGACTCGCACCAGCGCAGTAATGACAAATAACGAGAACTTCCGAGATAGATTCCTGGAGACGGTGAATCGAACTGGCGAACAGTTCTGGCCAATGCCGCTACCTGAAGAGTTACGCGCCTCCCTTGATTCTCCTGTTGCAGATATTGCAAATATTGGCGAGCGGATGGGTGGCATGTTGGTAGCCGGACTTTTCCTAAAAGACTTTATCTCCCCAGATCTACCTTGGCTCCACCTCGATATCGCTGGCCCTGCATACAACGAATCAAAGCCTCACGGTTACACCACTGTAGGCGGAACAGGTGTCGCACTTCGCACACTTCTCGCATTTGCCGAGGACGTAGCTGGCCGGTGAAACTGGCAAGATAGGGCCAGTTGAGTGAATTACTAGTACTAGTGAAGTTGTGAGGTTAGCGTGGCAGATTTCGATCTCGTAATTCTCGGGGGCGGCAGCGGTGGATATGCCTGCGCACTTCGCGCATCCCAGCTCGGACTTAAAGTCGTCCTCATTGAGAAAGACAAGCTCGGTGGTACCTGCCTACACCGGGGTTGCATCCCAACGAAGGCGCTACTGCATGCTGGAGAAATCGCAGACAACACTCGTCATGCTTCGGAGTTTGGCGTTAAAGCTGACTTCCACTCCATTGATATGGCTGGAGTTAATTCATATAAAGATGGAGTCATCTCAAAGCTTCATAAAGGACTTCAGGGACTAGTCAAATCGAGAAATGTAACTTATGTAGAGGGTGCAGGAAAGTTGGTCTCGAAGAACACAGTCGAGGTAAATGGCGAGCGATATACCGGAAAAAATGTCGTGCTGGCCACAGGTTCTTATGCGAAATCACTTCCCGGTCTTGAACTTGATGGAACTCGAGTGATGACTAGCGACCATGCCATGCACCTTAACTATGTGCCTAAATCTGTAATTGTTCTAGGTGGCGGAGTAATTGGTTGTGAATTTGCATCAGTATGGAAATCTTTTGGGTCAGATGTAACAATTATTGAAGCGCTGCCTCATTTAATCGCACTTGAAGATGAGTCATCTAGTAAGCAATTGGAGCGAGCCTTCCGCAAACGCGGCATTAATTTTGAACTTGGAACTAAGTTCAAGAGCGTGGCAAAAAATAACTCTGGCGTCACGGTAACGCTTGAGGATGGAAAGAAGTTTGATGCAGAAGTCCTACTAGTTGCAGTCGGCCGTGGACCGGTCTCGGCAAATCTTGGCTATGAGGAACAAGGCATCAAGATGGACCGTGGATACATCATCGTTGATGAGAAGTGTCGCACTAGCGTTCCGGGTATCTGGGCAGTTGGCGATTTAATCCCAACGCTGCAGCTCGCTCATGTTGGTTTCGCTGAGGGAATACTCGTTGCTGAAGAAATTGCCGGATTAAACCCTCGTGCGATTAATTACGATGGAGTTCCTCGAGTTACATATTCAGAGCCTGAAGTGGCATCAGTTGGACTAACTACAGCCGCTGCAAAGGCAAAAGGATTTGATGTAGTCGAATTGAATTATGACCTAGCTGGCAATGGAAAGGCGCAGATTCTCAAGACTGCAGGATCTATCAAATTGGTCTCAGCAAAGAATGGACCGGTGCTGGGCATTCATATGGTCGGTTCTCGAGTTGGCGAACTTCTTGCTGAGGCACAATTAATCTTCAATTGGCAGGCTGACGCCTTTGATGTCGCACCACTAATTCACGCTCACCCAACGCTCTCTGAGGCGATGGGCGAGGCTCACCTTGCGCTGGCTGGAAAACCACTCCATGCACATGGATAATCGCGCCATTGTTTGCGAGAAGTCTTTAGGAAGAGATTAGGAAGAGAGAGGAAGCGATGACTTTTTCGGTGAAGATGCCAGCCTTGGGCGAGAGCGTCACAGAAGGAACAGTCACTCGTTGGCTTAAGAAAGAAGGAGAGCAAGTTGCTCTCGATGAACCACTATTGGAAGTCTCCACAGATAAAGTCGACACCGAAATCCCATCACCAGCCGCTGGAGTTCTACAGAAAATTGTTGTCGCTGTTGATCAAGTTGCCTTAGTTGGCGCAGAGCTTGCAGTGATCGCAGATGGCGCTGCTCCCGCCGCTGCACCGGCGGCAACTCCGCCAGTTCAAGTGGCACCAGTCCCAACTCCTGCACCAGTTCCACCTGCTGCTTCAGTCCCAACTCCTGCTCCGAACGCTAATTCTTCTTCCGGCGCAACTCTGGTTGTAATGCCAGCTCTAGGTGAATCTGTATCTGAAGGTACGGTTACTCGTTGGTTGAAGGCGGTTGGAGATCAAGTTAGCGCTGACGAACCACTCCTTGAAGTTTCTACCGACAAAGTAGATACAGAAATCCCGGCACCTACTTCTGGAACTCTGCTTTCGATTGATGTAGCTGTTGATTCAACAGTTCCTGTCGGAGCGCGTCTTGCAACAAT
>JACCDO010892352.1_pt1 | contig 20903 bp, 21 predicted proteins | sample 7446101 | NCBI WGS metagenome assembly JACCDO01 (sample SAMN15323440, study PRJNA562643) | freshwater metagenome | isolation source: river surface water | place: USA:Blue River Watershed | collected 2017-08-16
ATAAATGCTCAATTCGGCCACGCCAACAAAAACCGCCCTGCTGCTCACCCCGCTCAGGGCCAGCCAGCCCACCACCGCATTGGTTTCCATCAGCTTCACAACAAACCTGCTGTGTTTCAGGTGCTTGTCATCCCAAATCACCCAGTCAGAAGCACGTAAATCATAGGTCGCATTCCCGCCACGAATCCCTTGTTCAAAAATCTCAGCCACGCTCTCATAGTCGTTTTCCTCCATCGGAACGATGCGGAACAACTTAGAATCCAGCCTCTCCCTTGAGAACATAAATCAGTACTGTTCTTTTGCGTTTGGAAAATCCTTCGATTTCACATCCGTGATGTAATGCTCAACGGCACCTTTCATCAAATCGTATAAATTCGCATATCTGCGCAAAAAACGGGGCGAAAACTCATTGGTAATCCCCAACATGTCGTGAACCACCAACACCTGTCCGTCTACGCCAGAACCAGCGCCTATCCCAATCACTGGAATGGTGAGATTCTCGGCCACGCGCTGCGCCAAATGAGCGGGAATTTTCTCCAATACGATGGCAAAACAACCTGCCTCTTCCAACATCTTGCTGTCGCGAATCAATTTATCGGCTTCTGCATCCTCTGTGGCACGCACCGTATAGGTACCAAATTTATAGATACTCTGTGGCGTAAGTCCCAGGTGCCCCATCACAGGCACACCAGCGGTTAGTATGCGTTTGATACTCTCCAAAATCTCCTCGCCACCCTCCATTTTAATGGCATGAGCGCCACTTTCCTTCATGATCCGAATGGTTGATGCCAACGCCTCCTTGCTGTTCCCTTGATAGCTACCAAAGGGCAAGTCAACCACCACCAATGCTCGATTTACACCGCGTACCACCGAACTCGCATGATAAATCATTTGATCCAACGTAATGGGCAAAGTGGTTTCATGGCCAGCCATCACATTCGATGCGCTATCACCCACCAAAATCACATCGATACCCGCCTGATCCACCACCCTCGCCATCGAAAAATCATAAGCCGTTAACATGGATATCTTCTCACCGCGCGATTTCATTTCATGAAGTACGTGGGTGGTTACCTTCTTTTCTTCTTTTTTGTGTATGCTCATGGCCCAATTTTAACCGGTTAATTTGTCGAATTTCCTTTTTGAACAGAGAATTTCTAGTACAAATCAACCATCTTTGTATGATTTCAAAAACAAAAGTAGGATTATTTCCAAATGAAACACCAATTACACAACGCAAGAACCCTAGCCATTTTATTCTTACTTTCCATCGCCATGGTCTTTTCTGCGTGTGAAAATGAGGTGTACATCAATGCCGATTACAAAGAAACAGTGGTCATTTATGCCCTGCTTGATCCCCAAGATAGCATCCAATACATCAAAGTAAACAAAGCATACCTCAACGAAAACATTGGCGCACTAGAGGCCGCCAAAATTTCGGATAGCTTGTATTTAGACTCTACAAGGGTTGAATTAAAACGTTTGCTCACCGGCGAAATCATCGTTTGTTCGGCCGAAGAAGGCCCCACCAAAGATTCTGGGATTTTTGCCAATAACAAAAACATTTTGTGGGTTACTCGCGAAAAAATCTACCCCAACGAAGAGTACGAAATCACCGTCACCAACCCACTAACCAACACCAAAGCAGTTTCAACAACCAAAACCGTTGGTACCACAAAAATTCGCTCCCCTTTCATCGACCAAACCAACATATTCAGTGTGGGTCCAGAATTCGTGACCATATCTTACGTTGCGGCACCCAATGCGTTTGCATACGATGCCAGATTCCATGTGTATTATGAAGAAATCAACACGGCCGACACCAACGCAAAAAACGAAAAAATGGCCACTTGGCGCGTGGTGAGCAATTTCTTGGTAGGGAACAATTCAGTACCCATGCGTCAAATCCCGCGATTGAGTTTCTTGCAGTTTCTGCAATCGAGCATCACCGCGGCACCCAGCCTCAAACACCGCATCAAATGGGTCGGCATCACTCTCTACGGCGGCAATCAAACCCTGGTAGATTATATTTCAGTGAACGAACCCAGCATTGGCATCGTACAAAAACAAGCTGAATTCACAAACATCAATGGCGGATATGGCCTTTTCGCATCCAGATCCACAAATAAAGTATGGTATGTACCCATGGACCCTGCCTCCATCACCTACTTACAAAAGCACGAACTCACCAAAGCACTCAACTTTGTGAGATAATTTCGGCCTAAATCAGCAAAAACGACAGCCCGCAACAAAAACAGCGGCCCCACAACCCACTTTTTGTCAGCATTTATGACAATTCGGCACGCCAAAGCCCATGATTTTGCTGTGGTACACAGATTGCGAACTAAAAGCAAAACGAACTTAAAACCATGAGTAAAATAATTGGAATTGACTTAGGTACCACCAACAGCTGTGTAGCCGTTTTGGAAGGTAACGAACCTGTTGTAATCGCCAACAGTGAAGGACGCAGAACAACGCCTTCAATTGTAGCGTTTATGGACAATGGAAATGGCGAACGCAAAGTGGGTGACTCTGCCAAACGTCAAGCCATCACCAACCCCCAACACACCATTCAATCGATCAAAAGATTCATGGGTGAAAAATTCACCAACATGTCGGTTGAAATCGGTCGTGTTCCCTACGAAGTTGTGAAAGGCGACAACGATACCCCAAGAGTTCAAATTGGAGATCGCAACTACACCCCACAAGAAATCAGTGCCATGGTTCTTCAGAAAATGAAGAAAACCGCAGAAGATTACCTCGGACAAGAAGTTACCCGCGCGGTAATCACCGTTCCCGCATACTTCAACGATGCACAACGTCAAGCCACCAAAGAAGCCGGAGAAATCGCTGGCTTGGTGGTAGAGCGTATCATCAACGAACCCACCGCCGCAGCCTTGGCTTACGGTCTAGACAAAATTGATCGCGACATCAAAATCGCCGTTTACGATTTGGGTGGTGGAACATTCGACGTTTCAGTATTGGAATTGGGCGATGGCATCTTTGAAGTAAAGAGCACCAACGGTGACACACACTTGGGTGGTGACGATTTTGACCAAGTCATCATCGACTTTTTGGCAGACGAATTCAAACGTCAAGAGAACATCGACTTGCGCAAAGACCCTATGGCCTTGCAACGTTTGAAAGAAGCCGCTGAAAAAACCAAAATCGAATTGTCTGCAAGCACAGAAACTGACATCAACTTGCCATACATCACCGCGGTAGACGGAGTTCCAAAGCACTTGGTAATGAAAATGAGCCGTAGCAAATTTGAACAATTGGCTGCTTCATTGATCCAACGCACACTTGAGCCTTGCAAACAAGCATTGAAAGATGCGAACATGAACCCAAGCGACATCGATGAAGTGATTTTGGTAGGTGGTTCTACACGTATTCCAGCGATTCAAAAGTTGGTTGAAGATTTCTTCGGCAAAGCGCCAAGCAAAGGCGTAAACCCAGACGAAGCCGTGGCCGTAGGTGCCGCAGTTCAAGGGGGTGTATTAACCGGTGAAGTGAAAGATGTGGTTTTATTGGATGTAACTCCATTGAGCATGGGTATTGAAACCATGGGTGGCGTAATGACCAAAATGATCGAATCTAACACAACCATCCCAACCAAGAAAACTGAAACTTTCTCTACAGCCATGGACAACCAACCTTCTGTAGAAATTCACATCTTGCAAGGAGAACGTCCGATGGCCAACGACAACAAAACCATTGGTAAGTTCATTTTGGATAGCATTCCTCCAGCGCCCCGCGGTGTGCCACAAATTGAGGTAACTTTCGATATCGACGCAAACGGTATTTTGAGTGTACAAGCCAAAGACAAAGCAACAGGAAAAGAGCAGAAAATTCGCATCGAAGCTTCTAGCGGATTGAGCAAGGAAGACATCGAAAAGATGAAAAAAGATGCTGAAATGAACGCCGAAGCAGATGCCAAGCGCAAAGAAGAGGCAGACAAAATCAACGCAGCAGATGCATTGGTATTTAGCACTGAAAAGCAATTGACAGAATACGGCGACAAAATCCCAGCAGAGAAAAAAGCCACAATCGAAAACGCTTTGGGCGAATTGAAAAAAGCCTTGGGCGAGAAAAACTTCGTTGCTGTTGACAGCGCAACCAGCGCTTTGAATGAAGCATGGCAGGCTGCCAGTCAAGACATGTACAACGCCACTGGCGGAAACCCTGAAGGGGGTGAGCCCGGCGCAGGTGCAGGTACTGGCGCAAACAATGGCGCTGCCGGCGACCAAGTGCAAGACGTAGATTTCGAGGAAGTGAAGTAAGCGAGCGTCATCGCACAAACACCATTTGTTATAGTTAGTGAATAACACAAAGGGTGCCCAATTGGGCACCCTTTGTGTTATTTTTGAATCTCAAACCGATGAAAAACGCCCTTTTCACCCTTCGCAGCCTGAAAACCATCGCCACAGTCATAGTATTCGCTGGAACACTATTCAGCTGCAACCCCACGAGCGAAACGAATCATTCAGACAGTAGTACAACAAACCCCTATACCAACGCCACACCCGGCAGTGAAACCCCGGTGGGCATTGCTCCACCCAAATATTCAGATACCGTTGGAATTACAGACCCAATGGCCAAAGACAGCATCAAGTTAACCATTGCATTCCAAATGGCTGCCAATGAATTGGGTATGGCCTATATCAACAAAGACCCAAATACATACGCCAAATACACCCTACCCTCCATCGAAAAGGCTGCGGGAGGCAAATCGGCGTACTTACAAAAACTCCAATCGGTATTCAAAGACCCCAACAACCCAACCTATACCAAAATCCTCTCTGGCCCTATACAAAGAACACGTGCCCAGCTCGATGATCAAGGTTATTTACAGGGTTGGTATTGCTTGATGCCCGTAAGAATGTTTAGAACTGAGGCGGGCAAAACACTGCAAGACATCAAATGGATGGGCGGACAATCACTGGATGAAGGCAAAACCATTTATTTCATCGATATCACCAACATGCCACCAGAAAAAATCATGCAAATCATGCCCGACTTAAGAATCGTGCTCACCCAATAAACAACCCTATTAACACCAAAAGAAAAAGGCGCCGATGGCGCCTTTTTCTTTATCCGGAATTCTAGAAATCCCAACAATTATTTTTAACTCATCACGCTTACCGCGCGCAACACCAATTACTTGGTGGTCAAACGCATCTTGCGACGAGTGGTTTTTTCAACCTTCTCCTCATCCATGGCAGCAATACCAGTAATGGATTGATCCACGAAAATACGACCACAGTTTTCACAGTCGATGATGCGGTAGTGAGCACGAATGTCACTGTGTCTTTGAGGTGGGATTTTGCTAAAGCAACCACCACATGAACCACGCATGATCGAAGCTACTGCAATCCCGTTGCGAACGTTACCACGAATCCTGTGGTATGCACGGTGCAAACGAACGTCTAATTTAGACTCCGCAGTATTGCGCTCAACCATAATCTTGTCAATCTCCTCGGCATTTTCCTTCTCGATTTCAGTCAACTCAGCCTTTTTGTATTCCAAATCCTTCTGACGAGAGGTCAAAGCGTTTTGGGTATTCCCCAACAACTCTTCTTTCATTTCAATCTGACGGCCGAATTCGCGAATGCGCTTCTCAGCAGACAAAATTTCCAATCCAGCGATTTCTTTTTCCTTGTTGATGGCGTCATACTCACGGCTGTTTTTGATGTTATTCAACTGGTCATCATACTTTTCAATCAAACGTTGAAAATCTTTGATGGCGTTTTTCTTGTTACTGATCTCGTGGTTATACTCCGCAATCTCATTGGCTATATGAGACACACGGGTTTCCAAACCTGCGATATCATCTTCCAAATCGGCAACTTCCATGGGCAATTCTCCCAATACAGCGCGAAGGTTGTCGAGTCTTGAATCGATCTGCTGCAACTTCCACAGATCTTTAAGTTTTTTGTCGATGGTTACGTCCATGTTTATGTTAAATAATCAATAGGGTTGGTGATAGTTTCTGCAAAAATGGTTGCAAATTTAGGGAATTTCGCTGACAATATGTTAGAAAACAAATCAATTGTATATTTCTCGCTTTCGTAATGGCCGATGTCGCACAGCAACATCTTCCCTTGAGCATCAAAAAACTCGTGATACTTCACATCCGAAGTAATAAATGCATCCGCCCCAGCGCGCATCGCATCGCCAATCAAAAAGCTACCAGCACCACCGCAAATCGCCACCGTATTCACTTCCCTTACGTCACAACGTGTATACTTCACCACATCCACGCCCATTTCCGACTTAAGGTGTTGCAAAAAATCCAATTGCGACATAGGCTTTGGCAATTTGCACAAAACTCCGGCACCGTATTCTATGCTTACATTATCCAAAGCAATCCAATCGTGGGCTACTTCCTCGTAGGGATGCGCAGCCACCATCGCCCTAGCCACTTGAGCCTTCAACCAAATGGGCACCAACACCTCCAACTTCTGCTCTTGCACCGTTTCACGCAATCCTGAAACGCCCAAAGTGGGATTCGCCAATTCATTGGGCCTAAAAGTCCCCAACCCCTCAGTTGAAAATGCACATTCATCGTAATTCCCGATGCCGCCAGCCCCCGCCGCAAACAAAGCATCTCTCACGCCGTTGGTATGCTCATTGGGCACATACACGGCCAACTTCATCAAAAGTCCTGCAGCCGGCCTCAAAACACCACTCACCGCGAATCCCAGCTGCTTGGCGATGCGCTCATTCACCCCACTGCGCAATACATTGTCTAAATTGGTATGACAAGCATAAATGGCAATGTCATTCTTAATCGCCTTCATCACCGCTCGCTGCACATAATCGCCGCCAGTAAAACGCTTCAATCCGCCAAAAACAATCGGATGATGCGCAATGATGATGTCGCACCCCTTGGCAATGGCCTCATCAACAACCGCCTCCGTACTGTCCAAGCACAACAAAGCCCGATGAACCTCCCCATTCACATCGCCAACAATCAAACCAGAATTGTCGTACGACTCCTGCAAACGGCTCGGCGCTATAGCCTCAAAGCACGCAATGATTTCGTGTATTCTCAACATGATGATTCAAATTTCATAGAATTCCCCCAACTTTGCACCACAGCGTGAAAAAAGCAGTCCTAAAGCCCGGAAAAGAAGTCAGTTTACTCCGAAAACATCCTTGGGTGTTCTCTGGTGCGATCCAAGAACTCGACGATGCCTATGTTGGCGATTGGGTCCAGGTCTTCGATAGCCGAAACAAATTGTTGGGCACCGGACAAGTGGGAGACGGCAGCATCGCCATCAGAATGGTTGCTTTCGAGGCCATCGAACCCACCGTAGAATTCTGGAAAAACAAACTTCAAAACTGCCTCAATCTCAGAATCCACTTGGGCTTTGGCATCAACACCCCAACAACCGCATTTCGCTTGGTGCATGGTGAAGGCGACAACCTTCCAGGATTGATCATCGACATTTACAACGATTGCGCGGTGATCCAAGCACACAGTTTGGGCATGTACAACAGCCTCAACCACATCGCTGAAGCCCTCGAGCAGCTCAATCACCTGGCGCTAAAAACCATTTATAACAAAAGTTTCGCTGCGATGCATGGCACCGTAGACGAAGACGGATTTTTACTGGGCGATACAGCCGAAACCATCGCCAAAGAAAATGGCATGCTGTTCAAAGTAAACTGGGTAACCGGACAGAAAACGGGCTTCTTCCTGGATCAACGCGACAACCGAGCGCTGCTCAAACAATTCTCGAAAAACAGATCCGTACTCAACACTTTCTGTTACACAGGAGGATTCTCCGTGGCCGCATTGGAAGGTGGCGCAAATCGCGTGGTGAGCGCCGATATCAGTCAAACCGCCATCAACCTAGCCAATGAAAACGCCGCTTTATTGACCTTACAAAAAGATCAAACGCATGAAGGCCTAGTGGTGGATGTGATGAAATACCTCAACGAAGACAGCGAGCAATTCGACATCGTTGTGTTAGACCCTCCGGCATTCGCCAAAAGCTTATCCAAAAAACACAAAGCCGTGATGGGTTATAAAAGACTCAATGCGATGGGCTTGAAGCGCGTGAAACCCGGCGGGCTGTTATTCACCTTCAGTTGCTCTCAAGTGGTAGACGATGTGCTTTTCGCCAACACCGTAACCGCCGCAGGCATTGAAGCCGGAAGAAACTGTAGAATCTTGTACCGCTTGGGCCAAGGCGCCGATCACCCCGTGAACTTATATCACCCCGAAGGCCATTATCTCAAAGGCTTGGTGATTCAGGTGGAGTGATTCCCACCAATATATTCCGCCAGATTGAGCCCTTTGGGGAAATTTCAACCCTATTTGGCATAGAATTTTCGGTCGAAAAAACCAAGGAGGCATCCCCTACTGTTGCGCAAAACGATAAAACACGTACGCCACGGGCACAAACAACACATTGGGCAGCCAAACCGCCAACCAAGGCCATACCACCCCTGAATTTCCCAACGACACAAAGTATTTGCTGAAAAACAGGAAAAACAGAATCACAAATATCCCAACGGCCAAGGAAAACCCGAGTCCGCCCCGGCTCTTCCTACCCGCCACACTCACGGCGATCAAAACCAATATGAACGTACTAAAGGGCGATGCATAACGCCGATTCAATTCGGTCTCCAAGAGTTCTACATTGCTCGACCCCCTCATTTTCTCCTTGGCAATCATGCTGCGCAATTCATTTTGATTCAAACTTTGCACATCCTCCAATCGAAAAAAGAAATCTTCCGGATTAAACGGAATCAATGTATCCAATGTAGCGTGATATTGAATGTCCTGATTCCCAGTGGCCAAAAACTTCCGCTGCCAAACCATTTCTAGACGCCATTTTTTCGCCTCGGGCGACCATCGAATGAATCGACCAAACAGAGAGCTTTTCAGCTGCTTGCCCTGATACTCCTCCACTGTAACCCCAACCCCTGAACTGTCGTTGTTGTTGAAATACTCCATGTACAAAATCACACCGGGCTTGATTTGCCTAAAAATGGTGGATTTGGCTTGAGAATAATAGTCGCGCATGTAGGCATTCTCAAACCGAACCCTGGCCTTATCTGTAATCGGTATCACCCATGCATTCAACACGTAACTGCCAAACGCAAGCAACAAGGCCGTTCCCATATAGGGCATCAAAATGCGCTTCAACGACATCCCCCCAGCAAGCATTGAAATGATCTCCGTTCTCGATGCCAAACGCGAAGTCATGTACAAAACAGAAATGAAAATGAAAATCGGTGAAAAGGTATTGAGCAAACTCGGCACAAAATTGAGATAGTACACAGTGAAAATCTCATTCACTGGCGCCGATTTCTCCAGAAAATCATCCAACTTCTCGGCAACATCAAACACCATGATGATGATGATAAAAAGCAAAACGGTTACGAAGAAAGTCTCTAAAAACTTTTTCGAAATATACCAGTCTAACTTTTTGATTTTCATATTTGGGCAACCAACGAAGGGTGCAAACTACGACAATTTTCGCGACACTGTTTTGAGGATACTTTCTTTCCAGAGGTGGAAATCGCCCTGTAAAATGCGCTCTCGAGCTTGTCTCACCAACCACAAGTAAAAACGCAAATTTTGAATACTGGCGATGATCGGACCCATCATTTCATTGGCCTGAAACAAATGTCGAACATAGGCTTTACTATACTCCGGCGTAAGCAACGAATCCAGGGGTTCAAAGTCATCGGCCCACTTCTTATTCTTGATGTTCACGATTCCCTCACAAGTGAACACGTTTCCGTTTCTGCCGTTTCGGGTTGGCATCACACAATCAAACATATCTACCCCCAATGCGATGGCGCTGAGCAAATTCTCTGGCGTACCAACTCCCATCAAGTATCGGGGCTTATCGTACGGCAAAATATCCGTCACCAACTCCGTCATCCGGTACATATCCTCATGAGGTTCTCCCACACTAAGGCCACCAATGGCATACCCTTTGGCATCGTGTTTTAACACATATTCAGCACTTTGCTTGCGCAAATCATCGTAAACACTGCCCTGTACGATGGGCATCAACGCTTGCTCATGTCCGTAAATGGGCTCCGTTTCATTGAACCTCGAAAAGCATCGATCCAACCAACGATGGGTCATATGCATCGATTTTTTGGCATACTCGTAATCGCAAGGATATGGTGTACACTCATCAAATGCCATGATGATATCGGCACCAATCACACGTTGGATATCCATCACCCGCTCTGGGCTAAACATGTGCTTTGAACCATCGATATGACTGGCGAACTTCACGCCTTCATCGGTGAGTTTACGCGTTCCTGATAGCGAATACACTTGGTAACCACCGCTATCGGTGAGCACTGGGCGATCCCAATTGCTGAAACCATGTATCCCACCTGCTTTTTGCAAAATATCGAGGCCCGGCCTCAAATACAAATGGTAAGTATTGCCCAAAATGATATCGGCGTTGATATCATTTTTGTTCAAAAGAAAGTTTCTATGTACCCCTTTCACCGTACCCGCCGTGCCAACCGGCATGAAAATAGGGGTTTGAATGCGACCGTGCGCAGTATCAATCACACCAGCCCTTGCTTTGGTGAAAGGATCTTTATGTTGTAATACGAAATTCAATTCTGTGCCATCAATGAAATGCTAAACAACCGCGGATATATCGAGGCCATACTACCTGAATAGTAGCTGTTGGGCACACGAATGAGCGCATTGTTTAACCCGTTCGACATTTTTAATTCTAAAGACAAATCCACGAAATCCAATCGAAACTCCATCCCCGCTCCCACTTCGTAATAATATGTATTGGCTTTGAGCGCCACCAAAGGCTTTGACTCACCAATCACTAGACCTTGATTGCTCTGAAAATCGTGAGACCATCGCACACCACCCAACACGTACATGCGGGTATTGTTGGGCATATCGGACCGATATTTCAAAGTGAGAGGTATATCAAAAGAAATGGTTTCAATTTTGATGTTTGGTCCCGGCGTATGTTGCCAAGCATATTGAATATTGCGCTGATGCAATTGCAACATCGTCAATGTTTTCAACTCCCAGTACTTCCCAAATCGGTAAGCCACTGAACCACCAAAACCTCCGCCTGCCTGTCCTTGCGGACGAATGCTCTGAATGGAATCGGTGCGCTGCCAAAAAACTGGATCCAACTCCATTTTCATTTTGGCATAGGTACCAGCAAAAGCGATACCCCAAAAGAAATGCTTGCGATAATCCCGATTGTAGTCGCGCGGCTGAGAAAACGATTTTCCCGCTACAACCAACAACAATATGAGGACAATTATTTTACGCATGTATACATGGTACAAATACCAAATGTAAGGGGCTTATAGGTAACGTGAGAAAATCCCACAGATTTTGCTTTTTCAACAAATTCTTCGCCTTCAGGAAAAGCAGCTACGCTCTGAGGCAGATAGGTATAGGCATTGGTACTGCGCGATAGCAACTTACCCATCAAGGGCAAAATGTTTTTGAAATAGAACCAATACAATCGAGAGAAAATTGGATTGGTAGGCTTACTAAATTCCAACACCACCATTGGGCCGCCGGGCTTGAGTACGCGGTGCATTTCTGCCAAACCTGCCAATAAATTCTCAAAATTACGCACACCAAAACTCACCGTAACCGCATCAAAATCACCCTCTTGAAAAGGCAATTTTTCCGAATCCGCCTGTGTGAGTGTAATCCGTTTGGTGAGATTTTTTTGATTTAATTTGATTTGTCCAAAATCCAGCATTCCTTGACTGATATCCACGCCAACGATGTTGGAACCTTCGATTTTTGTCATTTCGATGGCCAAATCCGCCGTGCCCGTTGCCACATCCAAAATGTGTTTGGCGCCAAAGGAATTGACATTTTTTCTCACTTTGGTACGCCAGGAATAATCCACGCCCAAGGATAAAAAATGATTCAAAAAATCATAGCGGGGCGAAATGTTATCGAACATCTCTTCCACTTGCTGCTTCTTCGAAGCATCTGAGTTGGGATTGGGTTTTACTTGGCTAGTCACAATAATGTTACAAATATAAGCAATTTCAAGGGCAGTGACCGACGAATCGATACGCAAACACACCGATATTTGCCAAAGTAAAATCGCAACAAATGGACATCAATACTGCAGAATACATTGGAAGTTGGCAAAAGAATGCGGACATGCCTCATACCGAATTGCCCGAATTCGCCTTTATCGGACGAAGTAATGTGGGAAAAAGCAGCTTGATCAACATGCTCACGCAGAGAAATGGTTTGGCCAAAACAAGCTCCACACCGGGCAAAACCCAAAGCATCAACTTGTTTTTACTGAATAAAAAAATCCAATTTGTGGATTTACCGGGCTATGGCTATGCGAAACTCTCCAAAGATAAGCGCGAAATTTTCGGCAAAATGATCAAACATTATTTACATGAGAGAGTGAACATGTATTGTTTGTTTGTCCTGATCGATTTGCGCATCAAACCACAACAAATTGATTTAGATTTCATCAACGAATGTGGTGAGCACGACATCCCAATGGCCTTAATTGGCACCAAGGCAGACAAGTTGAAACCAGCAGAATTGGAGGCCAACAAAGCAGCGATTGATGCCAAATTATTAGAAGTCTGGAATGAATTGCCGCCATTTTTTATCAGCAGCTCTGAATCCAAGATTGGCCGCGATGAGATCTGGGAATTCATCAAAGGCACCTTGCCGAATTAGTGCAATGGTCGTTTTTTGATCATACCGCCCTTCGTATCCTTTACTGCATGTTGCACCACAAATGCATCTGGATCTACCTGCTCAACTTCAAACAATAACTTTGTGACTTCCAACCGCGTAACCACAAAAAACAATACCCGTCCTTCTTCGCCCAATTCGCCCCGCTTACCAAACCCTTTGTCTGATTTAAACACAGTCACTCCTCTACCTAGTTTTGAAATGATTTGATGCTTGATTTCTTCAGCTTTGTCTGAAACCACCATAACACCCAAATACTCTTCGATGCCATGGATGACAAAATCGATCGTTTTAGAAGCAGACAGATAAGTCAGCATTGAATACATGGCTGTTTCAATTCCTATGAGGCTTGCAGCCAACAAGAACAAGACGGCATTGAAGATGGCAATAAAATCGCCCACGGACAAACTCGTACGCCTACTCACCGCGATCGCCAACACCTCTGTTCCATCGATTACAGCGCCACCTCGGATTGTAAGCCCTATTCCCGCGCCCAAGAAAAAACCACCAAAAACGGATATCAATAATTTATCATTTGTAATCAAAGGCAAACTCAAAAAATGAACAATCACGGCCAAACAGATGATCGCCAAAACACTTTTGACCGCGAAATCCTTTGAAATTTGATTTGCTCCGATAAACACAAAAGGAAGATTTACCAAAACAACCAATACAGAAAGCTCAACACCCGTGAGCAATTTCAGCAACAAAGAAATACCCATCGCACCCCCGTCTAAAAATTCATTGGGTAAAATAAACCCCTTCAAACCCACTGCCGCCATCGAAACTCCCAGAAAAACGAATAGGATATCTACACCCCGCCAATTCAACACCCCCTTGTCCTGCATATCACCGACCTTTACCATACCCAAATTTACGATGATTGCTTTGTAAAAGCTTTTTAGCTTCTTAGGATTTTTTCCATCTTCCGCCCTTTTGCCAATTCATCCACCAGTTTATCCAAGTAACGAACTTTCCGCGTCAAAGGATTCTCAATTTCTTCAATTCTGTAACCACATATCAAACCTGTGATGTGGTTTGCACTGGGGTTTAGTTGAGCTCGCGCAAAAAATGCTTCAAAGGTTACGTTTTCGTCAATGAGTTTCGAGATCATATCATCGTTAAACCCAGTGAGCCATTCAATCACTTGATCCAATTCCTTTTTTGTACTGCCTTTTCGCTCCAACTTCGCCAAATAAAGCGGATAAACCGTAGCAAAGGTCATTTTTGCTATTTTTTCATTGTGTGCGGCTGTGGGTTGCATAAATTTAAAACGTAAAATTGTCTTCGCGAAATAACGACACACGACTCGTATTGAGAAATAGGGCACTTACAACATTAAAAACATTATTTTCCTTTTCCCAATTTATGATTTGTCTCTTTTCATTAACGATGTGAGAGAAAAGAAACACAAAATCTATTGACCCCAGAAAGACTAACGGAATGATTATAATTGATTTTTCAGTTTGTTTAATTTGATTTTATCTGTTAGATAAAAAACAAAATAAACAACAATGATCCAAGGTGAACAAAATACGAATGCAAAAATGGCCTTCAAAGGCCAACCTATCCCCATAATACTTCTTTGGATACTTTTCACTTTGTCAATATTCTCAGGAATAACATTTCCATAAAATTCGGTTTCATTCTTTCCGTCAATATCATACCCATAATGTTCAAGTAGCATTAAGTCAGAAGTATAACTCCACCATGCAAATACAAATACAATTACTGCATTTAGAAATAAACCAATTGTCAAATAGGCAAGAAATTTATACCTGATTTTTGTCGTTTTTATTTTTCTCAATAAAAGAATCGGACATAAAAGAATTCCAACAAACAGCGAAAAAGAAACCAATGTGATTAATTTTTCCATTGAGATTCTCTAAAGTCGATTTTCAGTCTCTCGATTTTTCGACAAGCTTCGGCAAAAATCAACCCATCTTGGGAAACAACCAACCCTTGGCCGAAGCAATCAACTCCTGCATCGGAACCACCTTGTGATTGATCTCGTAGGCAGCCAAAAATGCATCCACCTCATGTTGTAATTCAGGCGCAGTTTGCATTTCACGTTGCTTTAAGGCAGCCACCCCACACAGCCACTCCACCGCCAAAATATTCTCAACGTTCTCAATAACCCTCAACAACTTGGTCGCCGCATTCGCCCCCATACTCACATGGTCTTCTTGTCCGTTCGAACTCATAATGCTATCCACCGATGCCGGTGTACACAATTGCTTGTTCTGCGATGCCAATGCCGCTGCACTATATTGAGCAATCATATATCCACTGTCCAACCCTGCACCATCGGCCAAATAGGGCGATAAGCCCCGCTGTCCGCTCACCAACAAATACGTCCTCCGCTCACTAATACTACCCAATTCAGACAATGCCATCGCAGCGTAATCCAAGGTCAAAGCCAAGGGCTGACCGTGGAAATTACCCCCGCTCAACACACAATCTTCCTCTTCAAACACATTGGGATTGTCTGTCACCGAATTCAACTCGGTTTCCCACACATCCAAACAATGATCCAAGGCATCGTAAGAGGCACCATGAACCTGAGGAATACAGCGGAAACTGTAAGGGTCTTGCACTTGTTTTTTGGGCTGCTTAGCGATGGGCGAATTTTCCAAAATCGCGCGAATCTCTGCTGCCGCTGATATCTGTCCAGCATGAGGCCTTACGCGATGTATTGGCGATTGAAAGGGGTCCATCCTGCAGTCAAAAGCATCCACGCTCAAAGCACTCACTTTGGGTAATTGCTTGAAAATTTGCCTAATTCTGCGGTAAGCTTCCACCGCATGGGCCAGCATAAATTGGGTTCCATTGATCAATCCCAACGCCTCTTTGGGTCCAAGTTGCAAAGGCTTCCAATTGTTTTGGGCCAGCCATTGCTCACCTGAAATTTCACCGTGCTGGGGGTGTCTCAAATATCCCTTTCCAATCAGGGGAAGCACCATTTGAGAAAGGGGTGCGAGGTCGCCAGAGGCACCGAGCGATCCCTGCTCCGTTACCACCGGAAACCATCCTTGGTTGTACATCGCCGATAGTTTTTCGAATATCTCAGGACGAATCGCCGAATACCCCTTGCTCATGTTGAGCATTTTGAGCCAAAGCATATTTCGAACCAGCTCAAACGCCAAGGGTTTACCCACGCCAGCAGCATGTGTGATGAGCAAATTTTCTTGCAGGGCCGACAAATCCTCTCTGGAAATTTCAACATTTTGCAAAGAACCAAAACCCGTATTTACACCGTAAACCGGTGAAGTTGCTTTATCTAAGTAAGATTGCAAAAATGCCACGCTGCGATCCATCCGCTCCCGAACATCCGTCGACAATTCAACGGGCTGCTGCAATGCCTCAATGGCTTCCTGCAAAGTATAAAATGATTTCATTTTGTAATTTTAATCGTTTAATAAAAAGTCTATTTCAATTTATATCGAAGCCGCAATGAACGCAGTGATTTCCTCCACTGAGCCTGCCACTTGTTCACCCGACACCAAATTCTTGAGCGCTACTTTATTTGCTTGCAACTCCTCGTTTCCGATGATGACCGCAAAGCCCATTTTTTTGTCGTTCGCATAATCCAACTGTTTTTTCAATTTGGGCGTACCGGGATACATTTCAGCGGTAAAGCCCTTTGCGCGAAGCGCACGAGCCACTCCAGCACCAAACACCTCACACGATGCATCCATCGCGCAAACCAAAACCCCTCCAACCGCTTGTTCCATCGCATCGAACAATCCCGCCGCCTCCATCGTATCGTATACCCGATCCAAACCGAAACTCACGCCTACCCCAGAAACATCCTTCAAGCCAAAAACACCCGTTAAATTATCGTACCTGCCGCCGCCACCAATGCTTCCCAATCTAAAATCCGCAGGCAATCGAACATCAGTAGCTTCAACTTCGAACACCGCACCTGTGTAATAACTCAAGCCCCTGGCCAACGTGAAATCCAATTCCACATGGGTAGAATCACCCAACAATCCAAATATCTTCTCCAACTCACCCAAGCCCTTCGCCAAAGCCTCGCATTGCAAAAACTCGGCACCGCTTGCCAACAACATTTTCTCAGCATTGCCACTCACCGATTTACTATCCCAAAGCCATTTCCAAGCCATTAACGCCATCGATAAACCCTTTTCCTCCAATTCTTTAGCAACACCCTCAAACCCAATTTTATCGGCCTTATCAATGATGACCATGAACGCATTCCAATTCTCTACCGTTCCCAATACACCCATGAATGCATCCAAAATTCCGCGATGATTGATGCGAATCTTCACGCCCAAATCCAATGCGGCAAACACCTCCAAATACATCTCTACCAATTCTGCCTCTGAAACCACTGAATTAGCCCCTACAACATCTATATCGCACTGCCAAAACTCACGATACCTCCCCTTCTGTGGGCGATCTGCACGCCAAACCGGCTGCATCTGATAACGCTTAAATGGAAACACAATTTCGTTGCGATTCATCACCACAAAACGAGCCAAAGGAACCGTTAAATCATAACGCAGTCCACGATCCGAAATCTGTGGCGTTAACCCTTTGCTATCTTTGGCAGCCAACAACGCGGGATCTGCCTTCGACAAAAAATCACCGGAATTCAACACTTTGAACAACAGCTGATCGCCCTCATTGCCATATTTACCTTGCAAAGTACGCAGGTTTTCCAACGACGGGGTTTCCAAGGCACCAAAACCATGAGACACAAACACACGCTCCATCACCGAAGTGATATATTTTCTGCGCTGCATCACACGGGGTGAAAAATCTCGGGTTCCGGACGGCAAACTGGGCTTTTCCATGTTGCGAAGTTAACACCCAACAACCAAAGCCGTAAATCAGTTGCGATTTTTGCAAAAAATGAATCTGTTTTGGCACCAAATTTGAAATACTTTTGCCACGATGAAAAAACACATTACTTCTTTTCTGTTCGCCCTCATGGCATTTGTACCACAAATGTTCGCTCAAGATGCCAACCAAGATGCACCTTCAGTGCAAGTGAAAGACATCGATGGCGCGCCCATCAACTTCAATACAACCGTTGAAAAAGGAAAAATCACTGTGGTATCCTTTTGGGCAACTTGGTGCGGACCCTGTATCAAAGAATTGCAAGCCATCGACGAACTTTACAGCGATTGGCAGAGCAAATACAATGTAAAACTGGTAGCAGTGAGTATCGATGACGCCAGAAACAGCCGCAAAGTGAAGCCCAAAGTCTTGGCAGAAAATTGGCAGTACCAAATCATCCTCGATGAGAACATGGATTTGGCCCGCGCCATGAACGTGAACAACCCGCCCATGACTTTCGTGTTCGATAAAAACGGCAAAATGGTTTACTCACACCAAGGGTATACCCCAGGCGCCGAAGCGGAACTAGAAGCGCATATTGCCGAATTGGCCAAATAATCAGCGCCCTATCAACGCATAGGAACCTCAACCACCAATACATCTGCATTTTCAGATGCGATGATATTCAGTTGATCTACCTCCCAAATGCCCAAAGCATCGCGCCGCCCCAAAGTGTGACCATTTACTTCCACTGAGCCTTCAATCACAAAAACATAGGCACCTTGGTATTCCCCATGTAATTCGTAATCACCTTGAGAACCCGCGGTCATCTCGCGGCGAACAAAATACGTATCTTGCTGAGCCTTGATGGAACTACCACCCTCGGGGGTAACCAAAAATTGCCAAGCATCCTTTCGGTCCGCTGCATCAAAATATCGCTGATCGTAACTCGGCGTTAAATTGTGAGCCCTTGGAAAAACCCAAAGTTGCAACAACTTGCTCTCTTCCACCGAACTGCTATTTACCTCGCTGTGCATAATACCAGTTCCCGCCGTCATGTGTTGAACTTCGCCCGCCTTGATCACTGCAGTATGCCCCATGGAGTCTTTGTGCTGTAACTCGCCCGAAAGCATGATGGTCACAATCTCCATATTATCATGAGGATGCATCCCAAAGCCCATACTCGGCGCAATAACATCATCGTTCAATACACGCAAAGCGCCAAAATGAATCTTTTGAGGGTCGTACCAATGCGCAAAACTGAAGCTGAATTTTGAATCCAACCATGCCATTTTGTTAACGCCGCGCTCAGCAGCCGGGTGAAATTTGTATTTCATGCTATCGCCAATATTTGTTGAAACAAAAATACATTAAAAACTTTTGCAATCTTGTTTCAACCCAATTTGAAACAATTACAAAATTTCCTCTGGCAAAGGGATTCTGGCGTTTGTATCGATCAAAACACCATCCACGCCCGCAGCCGCATCCAAATCACGCTGCTTATCGCCCACAATCAAACACGACTCTGCAGACAAACCAAATTTATGCAGCCCTTTTTCAATCATCAAACTGCCTGGCTTACGGCACAAACATCTGCCGTTGTAATCTGGGTGGTGTGGACAGAAATAAAAATGAGCAATGGAAAAACCCGCTTGCACGCACAATCCTTGAAAATACTGATGCATTGCATGAACATCGGCCTCCTCGTACAAACCCTTCGCCAATCCCCCTTGATTGGTTACCACGATCAGCAAATAACCCAAATCATGCCATACTTTTAACGTATCAATCACCCCAGGCAACACCGTAAATTCAGCCAACGACTTGGTATAATCGCCCGGATCGTGGTTGATTACACCATCCCTATCGAGGAATAAAGCTTTTCTTACGTTCAGTGATTCACCCATTTTTTTCATTTCCCTGCAAAATAACTTAATTTCGCTCACCGAATCGCATGTCGAAGTATCTAGTTATCATTCCAACCTACAACGAAATCGAGAATATCGAAAGAATGGTCCATACCGTAATGGCCCTAGAGAAAGACATCGACCTGTTGGTGGTTGACGACAATTCGCCCGATGGCACTGCCAATCAAGTGGATGCGATGATGTCTCAATACAACACCCAAAGAACCAAATTGCACATCCTAAAACGCCAAGGCAAAAACGGATTGGGCACCGCTTATATCGCAGGTTTCCATTGGGCTTTGGAACGCAAATACGAGTACATCTGCGAAATGGATTGCGACTTCTCTCACCCCGTAGATCAGCTGCCAAACCTCATCGCCAAGTGTGAAGGCGGCGCCGATGTTTGTGTGGGTTCTCGCTATTACGGCGGCGTGGTAAACGTGGTCAATTGGCCCATGGGTCGGGTACTCATGAGCTACTATGCAAGCAAATACGTCCAATTCATAACTGGCCTCAAAATTGCCGATACCACCGCTGGATTCGTGTGTTATAGGCGAACTGTGCTCGAGACCATTGGCATAGACGATATCAAATTCCGTGGGTATGCCTTTCAAATTGAAATGAAATTTCGTTCCGATTGCAGGGGCTTCAAAATTGTTGAGCACCCCATCATATTTACAGATCGCACCGCCGGCACGTCAAAAATGAGCACCAAAATTTTCCGCGAAGCCTTGTTGGGTGTGATCGAGTTGAAGATCAAGCGCATTTTCGGAAAAATTTAATCGCGCCAACATGTTGAGCCGCGTACTTTCCGTTTCAACAACACGTACCCTCTTTATCGCCATTGCCCTGTTTTTGTTGGCCTTGGGCACCAACCTCATTGGACTGGATTTTTTGAGTCTAACGTCTGACGAATGCTTCAGCATCTACCATGCCCAGATGTCGCCCCGCCTCATCTATCACCACCTTTCTTCCGGCAACAACCCGCCACTATTTGAATGGATGCTTCACTACTGGATGCGCTTTTTTGGCGACAGTGCTTTTTCTGTTCGATTGCCTTCGGCGATTTTTAGCAGCCTTACAACGGCTTTGATTTACGTGTTGGGAACACAGATTTCTGCGGCTCGCTCCAAAGAAAACGTTGCAAATTCAAGCCTTGGAATGATTGCTGCGATTCTATTTTTATCGAGCAATTACAGCACTTTTTTGGCCCACGAGGCGAGGACATACAACCTCACTTTGTTTTTGGGTGTACTCACCACCCTCCTGTTTGTTAGGGCGATAAAAAACGAATCTCGGTGGCAGTTTTTCACATTCGGACTAACCGGCGGATTGTTATGCCTTTCACACTTTTTTGGTTTGTGGATTTTAATTGCGATTGGGTTCTTTTGGGTTCTTAACACGAAAGGCAAGTACCCCTTTATTCTATTTATTGGCTGGGCGATGCTAGGGTTCTCAATGTCTTTTGG
>JACCDO010779161.1_pt1 | contig 20900 bp, 4 predicted proteins | sample 7446101 | NCBI WGS metagenome assembly JACCDO01 (sample SAMN15323440, study PRJNA562643) | freshwater metagenome | isolation source: river surface water | place: USA:Blue River Watershed | collected 2017-08-16
AGAAGCAGAGGTTGGACTGCCTTCTTTGATATACGACGCATTTATATCTATTGATGAAGCTTGTTGCAAGAATGAAGCAACGAAGTCCGCGGCTGTCTCGGATAAAGTCATATCGATCAACAAGAAGCTGTTGCCGTTGACAATATCGCTGGTGAAATACATAGAGAGTTGCCGTCGAGGAAATACCGCGGCCTCCTTGGCAGACACGATGGATGCAAACCTCGTGTATTCGTTAGGTCCTTCGCTAGATTTATACGGCAGCTCTGTTTTATTGTCGTGCACGTACATGGCAATCGACGATGTCTTTAAACTGCTTAGCAAAAGCAACATGCAAGCAGATACCGACGGCATCCAAGACAGCGAAGAAGCCATGCTTTACTGCGACGAGTTGATTGCGTCTCAAGTAAGCGAAACGCAATTAGATTGTCCTCGTAAGAAGATGCTTTACTTGTATAATACCGTTGAAAAGCAGTTGCTAACTTTGCAGGACGCAGTCATATCCATTTCGTGCCTCAAGTTATTATTGACCATCTCAAAAGGCACGAGGCTACTGAGTAGGTGCTGCGTGGTATCTTGGACGCTTTTAAAGTCCGTTTTCCCCGAAAATATTGATATTTTCACCTACAACCATGGCGACATTGGAATGTATCCGCTGTGGTCTGCGGCTGTCAGTCACGTGAGCACCTGTCAATATTACAGGCAAGTTCAAATAGAGTTGAACAACTTTGGTAAGTCCAAGAATAGGTGCTCAATGCTGTTTAAAAGTGTCTTCGGCGCGGTGGAAAATGGCTTGAAAGCAGCAGCAAAGCCTGAACACTTCATCATAAAAATATTTTTGCTCATTTGGTGGTGCCACGAACAGCCTACAGTTAGGTTGTATGGAGTGGCTGCTGTGCTCAAGGAGGTTTTCCGGCGATTTATAGGTGTCCAGCTTACTCCCTTGGCGAACCAAGACGCATCCAAGAAGGCAACACGAAATCGTCGAGTTTCCACAGATGTTCTATCTACTACAAAGCCGAGAAAGCAAACGGATAACGGAAACGTTGCCTCTGAAGCAAGCAATGCAGACGTATCGCCAGATTACTTTGCCGGCATGACAAATGAGAATGTTGAAACATTTTTTACCAGTGCACTTTCACTAATGCCGTTACTATTCTTCAATGCGCATGCTGACATAGCTGCTCTGTCAAAAGATTCCGGTGTAGTATCCCCATACAAGCCTTTGATACACACGTCGCTTCTATATATCATAACTTTACGTGGAATTACCCAAGCAATAGTTGATGGTGACAAGGCAAAGCTTCTATTGCGTATTATTTTAACCTGCGTCAAGGCATGTCGAGCTGCGCTAGACAGTATTGATTATGCCGCGCTTTCATCAATCAATTGGAGAAATAAATCAAATATGAAGGCGCAAGCCGACGATGACACAGCTTCAGTGCACTCAACAGACGTTGGATCGATTGACTACTTGGCCGAGGCATTGGAGTGGACGCTGTCGTGCGTGCAATGGACTGTGCGTTTTACAGAGGCTGTGAAAAGTAAGTTTCTTCATTCGGGGGCGTTCGTGGTGCCAAAGTCTTTAGTGAGATCCATCCCGCAGCTGCAGGTTTCCGCGGAGAAACTCGCTGGTAGGCTGCATAGATACGCTAAAATATACAATGTTATGCTTGACGAACCTGAAAATACCTGCAGTGCGTGGGAGCTGCAGTTAAATGAGACTATTTCCAAGTACATGACTTACAATGCGACGTACTTGAGCACGTCCGAGCTAAAAGAGGACTGTTTGAATGCTCGAGAAATTCAAGCGGTTGTCATGGAAGGAGATGAAATCATTGACTTGAATAAATCCAGCAACTACGCCAACGACGGCAACGACAATGATGATTACAATGACTTGTTCTCGTCAAGATTTGCCGACGACGATGAGGTAGTTGACCCGGCAGATGAGCTCGAGCATTTCAGTGGATGGGGCATGTTCGTGCATGGCGAATGAATAGAGTTTGATTGTTATGTTTACACTTGTTATTATTATAATTTACTGATACATCATTACATTTTCCAGTCCAATTGATCAATACTAGTCTTAGCCGCTCCTTTTTGCCCATGTAGCTGCTGACTACTAATCCCCATGTTGGAAATATTCATGGCTTTGCCACCTGCAACTGGTGGCGCAAATGGATTTACAGGAACATTAGTTTTCGAGGGTACAACAGTTGCAGGTGGATTCGTGGAGGGATTAAATGGCACAGCAGGTTTCTTCACAGTTAAGCTTGCAAAAGGGTCAACGATGCCCGAAATTGCCTTGGGACCACCAACGGGTTTACTAGCAGTGTTGCCGTTGACTGAATTTGCCGTTTTGTTATCGGGAAGACTAAAATCAAAATTGATTAATTTTTTCGGGACATTTAACTTATCAGCAAATTCCGATTCTTTGGAATTGCTGTGAGTACTGTTACTGGTAATAGGTTTTGGCGCAGCATCAATCAAAGCAAAGGGATCCATTGCTGTGTTACTTGACTTAGTAACAGTAGGTGCGACAAACTGGTCAAAATTATTTGAATTTACTTCTCTTGGATTCGGTACTGAGGAAAATATGTCTACCGCTGGTGTGCTACTTGTAGTAGTAGTGGTAGATTGAGTGCCATTGTAGTCGCTCAAAAAATCGAATACCTCAGATTTTGCCGGCTTCGCTGAAACATCGGACATTTCAATAAAATCATCAGTTGTTAATGTAACGCTGGTAATTGTAGATTTAACCTCTGGTTTAGGCGCCTCTTCGGCAAACGGATCAAAGCTGTCTTTCCTGTTAGTAGTTGCAGCTTCAGGCACATCAAATGGGTCAAAACTGCTAGTTCGGTCTCTATCATTTTGTGCAACCTTATTTTTAGTCTTTATCGTGTTTTTCCCTGTATTCCCGTCATTTCTCTGATTATTGTCATTAGTATTCTTAGTTTTAGCTGTTCCTTTGTTGTTATTGGTGGTTACAATCGTAGCGTTAGTATCAACGTTAAATCCATCTATTTTATTATCACCACCTAATTTCTCAGGGTAACGCCTTTCGCCTCTCCTCCTGGGAAAATTATTGAAACGTATCCCATCAATGGAAAACAAGTAACTATATTCACCCAATATTGGGAAAAAACATTCAATTCTATAAACATGTAATCCTGCTAATGCGTTCCATCCGTAAGAAAATTCGGTAGCAAGTACATCTTGTGAGCTTGTTATTTCTACACCATTTTCATAAACTGTCTTTTTACCCGATATGATTGAATGTACAAGTGTCACCTCATGATCTATATCACTATCAGACCAACCGAATTGCCATTTTATTTTTCTCTTTGTACCTGATATATTCTTCCCTTTATCAATTATTTCAGTATATATTTGATACGGTTTGCCTAAATTTTCTCTGAACTCGCCTATTTCGAGTCCTTTCTTCATACTTTTATCTTTAAAATAGTAGACTCGTCTCTCACTACTCCGTCCTTCTAAGGAATTTGGATTTACCGAATCAAAACAGCCGCGCCGCGGCCCTGCCTGGTTGTGAAAGGAAAGAGAAAGACGAACTAATTACACGAATTACATAATAATATTTCAAACTTTGACTTTTTTCCCAACTGATTCCTCGGAATCAACAGTCTCATCTTGATTGTTGGCTAAATCGTTGGACAAACCTTGCACATTCACTTTCATAGTATGATGAATCTTATGCTTCACTGCTCTATTACTCACGCTATCTGGTATAGAGCCAAGCAATCTGGAACTTAAAGTAACTTTATTACCGGACGCAGTGTCAGTATATTTTTTTAAATGCTCAAATGGTGTCAAAGTTGTTTTTGTCACACCAGTGAGGATATGTTCTGGTTTAAGAATAATCTTTATATTTGTTAGTGCCATTTTATTTAACGGTTTAATATCTTTCAAGCATTGTCGTGACAAAATATCCCATACTCTCATACTGCCATCCATACTTACTGAAACTATAGTATTATTATCTATTGACGCTGCAAGTGCAGTAACTGCTCTGGTATGACCAGACATAGTAATGGTATTAGTTGATTGCGAATCATTATTATTTTTATAACCATTGCTGTGTATATTATCTTGTACTATAATTTTTGCATGAGCAGCTGATATACCAATTGCAGCTATTGATAAATCAAAAAGATAAATATCTCCATTTGAAGCACCGCTAAATACAATATCCTGTGATACATTAACACATAAACTTTCAAGTGGCTGCGGAAAGGCTGCCCTATAACATTGTTTATTTGAGTGTACATCAAACATTACAATAGTTTTATCTATGGAACATGACACTATACGAAATGTGGAAACTACACCTATTACAGTAAAATCTTTTATGGCTAAAGTATGAGGATTCCATGATCTATAAGGCTGTATCATTTGTCGCTTTAAACTTCCTGAATTAAAATCACCTATAATTGTTGCTAGCTCCCATACTTTTATTGCTCCATCTTCCGACGAGCTTATACAGTAATTACCACATCCTGAAAACATTAATTTTGTTATCGATTTAAAATGACCTTGCCAACTATATAATAAGTTTCCTGTTGATAATTCCCAGCAATATAACCATCCTTTTTTTGTGCCTGCTATCAAGTATGTACCACATGGATCACATACCACTGATGTACTTATTTCTTGTACATGGCAAGTATAATGAACTTGAGCTTTTCCCCATTGCCAAACATTAATAATAGGTTTTGCTGCTTGGCAAGCAACTATATAGTCACCACTACTGCAACCAACTCCACTATAACCCGACGTTCCACCAACCACACATACACCATTTGGCTCGGTAACACAATTCTTAAAGTTTGAGCACATATTGCTGCCAGTACGAATATCAACTACAGCAATGCCTCCTAAAGAGGAGTTGTCTTTATTCGAGCAAACTATCGCTACTTCTTCCATTCACTCTTCTATCGCCGTATTATTTTATTTTTTTTTTCTCAATTTTTTTTCTCCAAAAATAAAGCCAAGGCGTTCACTGGTACATGCAACTTTGAGTCTGATGTCGCTGGAGACACTTGGCATTTACCGCAATGTCGAGTTGTTGCCCTCACCATGCGTGTTATTCACGGATTATAATAATCATTGGTGTCCGCTGAGTCATTTATATTGGTCAACATCTAGCAACCTGTTGGTCTCGCGACATCCAGAGAGTATAATTGAAGAGGTATTGTCGTCTTATTGTCCGAACTGTTTCACAAAGTTAATGGAAGATGAAGTGAATACATATTGTAACACATGTCCTTCCTGTTTTCTTTGTCCACTATGTGAGTCAACTTTACAATATATTCCTATAAAGCCAGATCAGACTATATTACAATGCTCCTATTGTAATTGGAAATCAGATGATGCATACGGATTATTGGGAAAAGATAAAATGCAAATTATAGCAAAAGTAAAGATTAATAGAGAGAAGTTTTCAACAAAAAAACAATTTCAAAGTCTGTTAAAGCATTATAAAGATTTATATGATAATAGTACAGTTACGAAGAAGGCAACTGATACTTCAAAAGAGTTAGTAGAGAAAGCTTGGAGATTGGAAGACGTTGAAATTATGTTAGATAAAAAGAATATAAATCGTGTTCCTAATTTGGATGAACAGCCTCCTGTTTCTACATTGACGAAAGTTGATCAAGAAGGTGATAATGAACATGTTGTACCTTATAATTTAAGAGGGGTAAGATTAATGAATAAACGGACTATAAGGTGCAGACATGATGTTGAAAACGGACTGTTAAGTATATTGGTGCAGCCCAAATTATTTCCCTTGGATGGCGACTCGTCATTAAAAGTATCAAAAGGTAAATGGTGGGTGAAGGACACCTCTGCTGTACACGAGATACCCCGTATTATAATTACCAAGCTCCCAACATTAGATAACCTATGCCATAATTCAAAAGACTACTTATACCTTCAAATAGAAAATCCCAAAGACTCTCAAGTATCAATTGAATTAGAATTTAATTGTGAGAATGAATTCGAAAAGTCTGAAAAATTTCCATTTTCCTTGTCAAAAGTGGTATCACTTATGCCATCATCCAATAGTAGCAATCTTAGAGTAGAATTCGGTGCGTACGAAGATATCGTACTAAAAGATGCTGCTTTAAACGATCCTTTTTGTCGTAGTAACATCGATCCATCTCCTGATTTTGCATCATTTTTTTCCAATTATAGTGCTATTGATAAATTAGGATGCACCGAGTGGCCTTATCAAGTCGTGGATCATAAGTGTAAACTAGCGATACCAGTTAAATTTGTACCTAGTAGTAGCACTGAAAGCATACTATCTTCGCCCCGAACAGAATTATCATCACTTATTTTACAATTAAAATTGAAATATAAAATTACAGGAAATAGTCAACATGTAGATACTGATATTATAATTGGTTTTCATTGTATTTAATCCAATCTTAACTTTTGATACATTTTTTCGGAAGGTAAATTAGCTTCTTCTTCAGCTATAATTTTTTCTTTCTCTTTTTCTCGTTCCTCTTTTAATTGTTCTAATGTTTTTCCAAACAATTTTTCACGATAATAAATCAACCAATTACACAATTGTGCTCTTCTTGTTTTATTTGGAGTTAACTCTGCCAATTTATACCCCTTCCATCCTACTGATTGTAATTGTTTGACACCACCCTTATAATCTCTCGGTATTGATCGCATTAAATCCATAGAAGCATTGCGAACATCTTTATCTATTTCAGGCCTATAGTCACGTTTTATACCAATAACATCTGGTGGGTTGGGATACTTTGCTAACCATTTAGGAAAAACTTTATCACTGCCTTCGAATATTTTCTTCTCTATATTATAGCGATAGCCTAAACATTTCCATGCTATATAATTACATTCAGTATCAGTTGCTTCTAAATTTACAATTTTTACAATATTTTCATCTGCTAACTCATCTGTAGATGGTTCACCTTGTAATTGAATCTTTATCAAACCGCGTATTAGTGGGGCTGACTCACAATTAACTTTATCATCGCAGCAATCATTATTATTTGTTGAAGATTTTAAAATAATTTTTTTACCAACTTTTAAAGTGGGACGTAAGCCCAGGACTTGGTACGTAAGCAATAGAAATGTAACCAGTAGTATCAGCGTTGACACCATTTTCTTTTGGTTCAACTTTTACGCACTCCGAGTGCGGCACTCGAGTCTCGATTTTTGGTTCCGGGACCGGCGGTCCCGGACCCGGGCGTAAGAAGAAAACCGTCAGATGTGTCGAGTGGGCAGATCTGAATAGTCTATTCACGTTGGAATGGAACCTGAAGTTTAATATCTTTCCAATAACGTTGAATAGTCTATCTTTAAGTGTTAGGGTTTTTTTAAAGCTTATACAAATCCCTAAAAGGCCCCCCTCAACGAGCCCCATAATTTTTTGAAACTATTGCGAAGATAGCGAAGCATTACGGGTGTGTGCTAGAATATCGTTGTATTGACAATATTTGGATCCTGCCAGCAGATATTTTGATATTGTTCGTGCGATAACGATAAGAAAGTTTAATCACTGTAATAGCGGGTGTAGTATAATACTAGATAGTATTAAAGATCTTGGATTTTAATAAGCTATTCACGGGATTAAGTATATATACAAGTTTGTACATAGGTCGTAATAATCAAGTTTAACATGTTGTATTGGATACTGTTGTTTTTTAGTATACTTTACAGAGTAATTGGTGATGCAACACCTGTAGATATTGCATTAACTACTCTGAGTGATACATCAGTGTTAGTCGAATATAGTCCACCTGACGATACTTTTGTCTATAGTTATAAAGTAGAGTATGATACTGATCCAGGTGTACAAGAAGTACAATCTATTACAACGTCTACTTACACTTATGCCAATGAAATACAAAGTGTAACAATAAGTGCTGCGGATATAAATGAAAAACAAAAGATTACAACTTATGCGGATTCAGTAAGTGAAGTTCAAAGCATTTTGGTTACTAGAGCAACTGGGGGTTATTTCTTTCTAGAATTAGACACATCTAGTGTAGGTGGAAGCTTGCAATATTCAGGATATATTGATGTTGGTTTTCCCGCTAATAGCTCTACCGATGGTAAAGATGTTGCCAGTATTATATCTTCGATGAAGAATATACTGGATGATGTCACTGTTACAATGCAGACTTTGAATGCAGAGAACTATCAATATACCATAACATTCCCTCCATCTATGGGGAATGTTCCACTAATGATACCACATTTTAGTGATTTGACTCCAGCAAATATTGCTACAGTGGAAGTAGTAAATGAAGTTGAAGGAAATGTCCTCAGCGGTTCATTTAAATTGTCATTTAATGGCGAGATTACTTCTGATATACCGTATGATGCTACGGAAGATACGATGAGAAAAGCTTTGGTAGCATTGAGCAATATTAATTCGGTCGAAGTTACGCGGTCTGAAGTAGATTATCAACGTGGTTATTCTTGGGTTATTGAGTTCATTTCGCCATTAAATGATGGGGATTTACCCGAGTTAGTTGTAGCATCTAATGACCTCTCCGTTTCATCTTCCGGTGCTGGAAAAGGAATAAGTATTGATACACTGAAGGATGGAAATGAGATCAATGGATTTTTTTACATTGAGTACAACGGGGCTAAAAGTGGGGCAATTGCTTATGATGCAAGTTCGGAAGAGTTCAAGAATGCATTAGAGGCTACTTCTGGTAATGCTTTTCCTAGTGGTTCTGTGGCCGTATCTAGAACTGGACCTGACGGTCAACTTGGATACACTTGGTTAGTTACATTTCTACAAGATTCTGACGGAACTTTTGAAGGTAATGTGGGCAGTTTAAGCGTTAGCGATGCAAATGTTACAGGAAGTAATATTACCTCTTATGTTAGTACCATTAATCCAGGTACTGTACAAGAAGTTCAATCAATCAGTGTTACTGCAAGTAGCGCCGTGTCATCTACAACTTATATGCAATTAGAGTATAATGGTGCAAAAACAATTCCAATTTTAGTGAAACCAGCTAATGGTGTTTGCATGTCATCCTCAATCGAAGTTCAAACTATCACCACGTCCACAGTTGATTCGACGGGTTCTGGAGGTGATTTCGACGTATCGATGTACCTTAAAATGCGTTTGAAGTATGGTGAGGAAGAAACAGATTGGATTGACGCCAATCCGGATGGAATTAGTGATTGCACGAAAGCTGCTGCCTCCATAGAGTCGCAATTATCAAAGTTTTCTGCGTTTGATTATGTAGCGGTGAATGGCTCGACAGCTGATACTACAACTGGGTATATGGCTTGTGTCTGGGAAGTGCATTTTTTGACTTCAATTGGAAATATAGATCAGTTAGAGATCCAATTATACAACCCAGTAATCAAAGTTATGAGTGAGTATGATTCGTCTGCAACTGCTGGTGACGACACTGCCGTCGTGGAGACTATTGTTGATGGCCGTAAAGATGCTATTAAAGGTGCATTAGAGTTATTAGATAACATCGATATAGTTACCGTTACAGCCGTATCATCTACACAATCAAGTAATGGAGAATGTATTTGGCGTGTCACCTTTAACGAGAACGCGGGAGATTTGCCGTTAATGCAAGTATCTATTTATGATACTTCTTCTGCAAATGCCGCCACCACCTACTCAACTAGTAGCACATTTGGCACTACGAACATCGCAATCGCTCAAGTCCAGGCTGGTACCAGCAAAGTTATTGGGGGAAGTTTTGCGTTAGCATTTGGCGGTGAACGAACGGTATATTTACCATATGATGCTGATGCTAGAGATGTTAAAGTGGCGTTAGAGTCATTATCAACTATTACTTTGGTAGAAGTCACTAGAGAGACCGCAGATTCAAGTAACGGCTATGTGTGGTCTGTTACCTTTTTTTCTGAGTTAGGCGATGTTGATAGCATTATATTTGACGCTGCTGATTTAAGTGGTACTTCAGTCACTGGAATTGTTGCCGAAGAAGTTAAAGGAGTACTTCCTAGATTCAATTCGAATAATGGTATGCCATTTGGCGATCTTGTTGTTAGTAACAGCACGACACAAATTGCTGTTACTTCATTGGAAGCAGACACTAAGTATTATTTCCGTGTCGCTTGCATCCTTGAAAATGGCAATGGTGACTACGGATACGCTCCTATACCCTACATTGTTACTAGTATTCAGCAACCTTCAGGTCCAGCTAGTGTGAAATTATCACCTAAAAGTGGCAGTTCGCTTGAAGTAAGTTTTACCGAGCCATCACAAAATGGTGGAAGTGACGTCAACTTTTATAAAATTGAATACGCAGAATCTGAGCTTGTTTACGAGGTACAAGAAATCTATATCGGTAGCGATACTCGTAATGAAGTTCAGTTAGTGAGTACCACAACCAATCACGATATCATGGAAGTGCAGCAGTTATATATTGGAACATCATATAATGGAGCTGCATCTACTGAGGTACAAGAAGTGGTATGTGACGCAATTGGTGGAAGCTTTCGCCTTCAATTTGATGGTGCTTGGACCGAACCTATTGCATACAACGCTGACACTGATGCGTTAAAAAGTGCTCTACAGAAACTTGCAGCTATCAATACTGTTGTTGTCTCGTTCACCGGAAGTGTAACCCAAGCTTGTAATTCAAGAACTGACTACCCTGGTAGCTCATTTTTGGTTACATTTACAAGTGTTGTTGATATGGCCGGAGACCTACCATTAATGAAGGCGAATACGAATAATTTGCAAGGTTTGAGATACGTAGACATTTCTGAAAGCGTCCAAGGCGCAGCAAATCTTGGGGGATCATTCAGATTATCATTTCGTGGGTCAATAACAGATCCTATTTCTGCATCACTTCTGACATCAACTTATTTAAAGAATATGTTGGAATCGTTGGATACCATTCCAAGTTCTGGAGTAGATGTAACGGTAGCGACTATAAATACATATAGTTACTTATATCGAATCACCTTTACCGGTAGCGATTTGGGAGGTGATATCGAGGCGATACAAGTAGTCGATAACTTCAATTTGTTGACTGGGTCTGACGTTGTACTCGAAGTGTTCACTGATGGAACAGAATCTAACACGGAATATGCATTACTAGGATCTCGTTCAGTCAGAGGAAATGAAGTAAGCGGTAATTTTACTTTAACATACCGTGGTCACACCACAGATACCATTGAGTACTCTGCATCTCCAGAAGTAATGAAGAGTCGGTTGGAATCATTACCCAATATCAACGAAGTTGCTGTGACTCGTGTTGGTCCATCTGCATGGAAAGAGTACTCATGGAGCATTACATTCCTTGATTTGCCTGGAATATATCCAAAAGGGTCAGGAAATATGGTTGAAATGGTACCAAGCTCGTCTAAATATGGACTAGCAACCTTGCTCGGCAACGAAACCGCGATTGCCGTTACTACTGTCGAAGAGGGGTCGAATCCTATCAGTGGAACATTCTCATTGTCGATGACCGTTTCTGACAGCTCAGGTGTCGTCAGCGATCAAGTAACTGGAATTTCAGTAGATGCTACTGCCGAAGAGATGGAAGATCATATCAATTCCTTGTCAACTGTTGGTTTGGTTTCAGTCTCTAGACTATCTGTGGATAATAGCGGATACATATGGCAAGTAACATTTGATGGCTGCAAAGTTGTCAATGGAAATGATGTATGTAGTACAGTTGATGTTCCTATGCTAACATTCAACGACGTCAACACAACGGTGAACGGAACATCTGTACAAATGTGGATAAATGAAACTACCAAGGGCAACGGACCGGGAGTACAGGTATGCAACTCCTCTACCACCGCTACATGTTCACAAGTTGCCTATGTGCAAGCAAATAGTGAGAGCTCCGTGTACTCCTATACTATAGATTCTCTTACGGCTGGCACCAGTTATTTTGTTCGTGTCTCAGCTCATAATATCATGGGCTACGGTTCCAATGCCTTCTCCAGTCCAGCATATTACATACCTGCATATAACGCACCTGCATCACCACCTCCTGTAAGATTAGTATCAAGCAATGTTGATTCTTTAGAAGTCGAGTGGGACATGCCTCGTGACAATGGTGGCGCAACAGTAGTCGGTTATGAATTGTGGATGGATGAATGGAACGGCGGTAATTATCGACTAGTATATGATGGAACAGAGTATTCGGAAGTATTGAAGTTTACAGTATCTGCCGCTACATCAGTTCCTGTCCAAAGTGGTAAAAGTTACTCTTTTAAAGTGCGTGCGGTCAACTATTGTAGTGCAGTTAATGAGTCTGATGCTTGTTACGGCGATTTCAGTACACCTGCTGTGTTCACTGCACGAGCTCCTAGAGTCCCTCTTGCTCCACCTTTACCATATCGCCACTCTACTTCGAATCAAGGAACTCAAAATAGTAATGATGCCACTATTACAATTCGATGGAAAGCGCCTATAGATAATGGAGGAAACTCAATCACATCGTACAAAATTTACTACGCTGTACCAGGATCATCTTCGTATATTGAAAATTCTTTGGACCTTGACACACCTAATCAGCAACTTATGGAATATTCACTTAATTCGTTAGGTGAAGGTCGTGTGTATAGATTTTACGTAGTTGCCATTAATGATGTAGGAAGATCAGTTGCCAGCCCTATATTGAGTACAGTTGCCGGGGCCATAGCTGGTCTTGACTCTTCACTAGATAATACATACGGCAATTATCAGCCTAGGATTACTTCTATATCCAGTGATTCTATTTCCGTTGCGTGGAACATGCCTTTCTCCAATAGCACCGGAGCAGTGCCTATTACAGGCTACAAAGTATATATGTACAAAGATATTGCGTTCAATAGTTTGTTCGACCCAACTCCAGTGAAGCAGGATATCCAAGTAGTTGAGACATCTATATCGGCTAAGGAGCAGGAGGTTCAGCGGGTTACTTTGGTTGGAGCAACAAGCGCTACTATTTTCCAATTTTCTGCCAATGGAATTATTGACAACACACAGTTATCTCTAACTAGCAGCTCAACTCAAATTGCCAATGCTTTACAAACTTTGTATGTTAGTGGAGGCTACTCCGGCATCTCATTTTCTGTCAGTGCGTGGAAAGTCTCTGGATCGAACAGTTCCTTCGATGTCACTTTTAATAATGTAGATGGGCCTTTAGATTTGCTTGTGCTAAAAGCCTCAAATCCTTCCACACTAACCCATTCAGTTACTTCAATTACCAAAGGAACTGAACCAATTCGTGGTACTTTTACATTGTCATATAATGGTTATCTAACCACCGATATGAGCTTTGATATTAGCAACAGTGACTTGAAAGCCGAGTTAGAGGACCTTCCTGGCGTTGGCGTCGTTACTGTGACGAGAAGTATTAATTATATTAACGGTGTGAATAGAAACGCGTATATTTGGACGATTACATTTGATTCGTTTGCGGGTACTATGCCATTATTAGAGGCCACTGCGGGAAGATTAGAACCAGTTAGCTCTGGAGTGTCTATAACCGTGAAGAAGCTTGTCAGCGGATCGGAAGCTGAACTTGTTTATGATGGAAGTAGTATTCCTGATGTAAGAAGTTTTACTGTCCCAAATTTGAGTGCCGGTAAGACTTACGCATTCAAAGTTGCACCAATTAATGCAATCGGCGATGGCATTTTGAGTAGAGCAACCGATACGGTAACTCCTTCATTAGCATCTAGTGCTTCTTACACGGTTGCTGTTGGGTCAAGTTTAGCTATTGGAATCACGGGTGAAATTAACGAAGAGCAAATGATTACATTAGATAACTGCTTAACCAGTACTAGCTTCATTATCTCCTACTCAGGGCTTTCGCACACAATAAATCACGTGTTTGATGAATCGGAGCTTGAACAGATATTTTCAGACTTCGGTGTTGATGTTATTGTCCAATCCTCCAACACTTCATCGTCGTCAACAGTGTATCGATTAGTCTTTCAATCAACTGGTGATGTGCCATTAGTTTCAGTAGTAAGTTCAAGTGCGACTTGCATGGTAACCGTTGAAGAGTTTTTAAATGGTAACAGAAATGAGTTTATTATTGAGCCTAAAACAGCAAGTGGAAGTTCTTTGATGCCCATTGGTTCGTCCCAGAGTGATAGCGCATTAGGCGCAGACTTATTTATTACTGAGACGTATACGACTGATGGAGTATGGGTAAAGGACCACGGTGTCGCTGAGTTCACAGATGCAGTATATGAAATTCAACAAATTGTGATACCAAGCTCTGTATCGTCGTCAACAGCAATAACCTTGTCGATTGCTGATTACTTAGAACCAACCTCGTCGGAGACATTTACCTCTGGATCATTCACCAGTAGCTCATCGGCCTTAGACGTTCAAAATGCGATTCTTGAGTTAGAGAATATCAAAACAGTTTATGTCACCAAATCAGATTCGGGATCTCTAACCAGTTTCGCTGTGACATTCTTGTCTAATTTTGGTGACGTTCCAACACTTCAAGCCTCTGTTTCTGGTGTGTTAGTTGAAGAATTACAGCAAGGTATTTGTGAAATTCAGACGGTGACTTTAGCAGCCGACACAAATTTCATTGAGGAAGTACAAATGTTCCAGATCTCGACATCCTCGTTGCAAAGCACTTATTATATCACTTTCAACTCCTCTGATCCTGATGAGACAGCTAAAAGTTTCACATTTGGCAACGATGCTACAGCTTTGACTGAAGCACTTGAATCGTTCTACGATTACTATTCGTCGCCAGTTGAAGTTGAAGTTACGTACTCTGATGTCAATGGATTCCGAAATTTCCGCGTCAAGTATTTGACTCCTGTTGCAGATGTTCCAACCTTAAAAATCGTCGATGGTAGTAGTAATAGTGTTAGTATTTTAGAGTCAGTTAAAGGTTCGGCTCCTTTCCAGGGCACATTTACAATTGAGTACGAAGGTGAATACACCAGAGACTTGTTGTTTGACGCATCTGAAACTGATGTCAAAAGTGCATTAGAAGAGCTAACATCTATTAACACTGTTGGTGTTCAAAGAGAAAGAGTAAGAAACGGATATAAATGGATCGTTACTTTCGTCGAGAATATGGGAAATCTGAAGTTATTGAACGCATTACCTAGTCGTTATGAAGTACAAAGTGTCACCGTTTCTGGAGGAGATGTTGATCCAATTGATGGCTACTTAGTCTTCAATTACTTGGATGATTCTATCACCGTAGCGCATAATATCAGTGCAACAGAATTAGCTGCCTCGTTGAGCTCAATAGCTAGTGTAGGAAAAGTCCAAGTAAGTAGAGAAAATTTATCTCGAGGTAAATTTGAATGGTTAATTACATTTAGAGATCATGTTGGTGCCAATGCGAAGCTAGTAGTAGATACTAGCTTACTTACTGGAACAACTCCAAGCGCGGTAGTAGAAATTGTTATATCTGGTAGTACTAGTAGCCTTACTGGTGAAAGTCCAAGACTAACAGTAGTAGAGAAAGTTGCGGGACCTCCATATTATACTGGAGAGTATACCCTTTCGACTCCAGGAAATTACATAAACAAAGTAGCTCTGTTAAAACAAGGTGGACTGAAGGCACAAGTATTCAGTAATCAATGGTTCTATGGAGAGTCAGTTGAGCGAACTGATGAAACTATAGATTTCAACTGGTCAACAGGCCTTGTCGTGGAAGATAGAGCTGATTATGTAAGTATCCGATGGAGTGGAAAGATTAAGGTCGACAAGTCCGATGTGTATACTTTCTACTTACAAGCTGACGACACAGCTAAGTTAACCCTTAACCACACTGTAGTTATTGACCAGTCATCCGTCAATGTAGAAGGTAGAGTAGAACTCAACTTAGTTGCTGGTACTTATTATGATATAGTCATTGAGTATGCGGAAATCGTCGGCACTGCAGCTATTGTATTCAAGTATTCCTCCGGTTCTATCAAGAAACAAGTAGTTCCTTCAAGCATTTTGTATACCAGCGAATACATATCGAATGGGGATATATCTACTACTGTTGTTCCTGGAGCCGCTGACTTCCCTAATACCATTGCTTACGGTGATGGTCTTACTACAGCAACCGCTGGACAAAAGGCAACATTCTTTGTTCAGACGAAAGACTCGTTTGGTAACAATAAAGACTCGGATTATTCATTATCAGATCCAATCGATCTATTAACAGTTCTAATTCAAGGAGGCGTCAGTGGTACGACTGAGTATCATCCCGAAATTCAGTATATCGGAGATGGATTGTTCCAAATGAGTTTCTTACCACTACATTCGGGCGAGTATTCTGTTTCAATTATGTTGGGTGGTATGGATATTTATTGCGGACTTGGCTCAAGTAGTAAGTGTTCACCATTTACTCTCAGCGTAAATCCTGGAGCAACTGTCCCTTCAATGTGCGAAGTTGAAAGTCCAACTACCGAAGCTATGGATTACCTTGTCGAAGCTGTCGCTGGTGAATATGGATTCTTCTATATTCAGGCAAAGGATGCTTTCGGCAACAACCAAGTCGCTGGCGGAGACTCATTTAAAGCTCTATTCGTGAGTAATGACGACGAAAGCGTTCAATTCATCGGCGACGTGCAGGATCACAACGACGGCACATACACTGTCCTCTACACTATTCCAGTTTCTGGATATTACTCATTATCAGTGACTCTTTATACTGATAGCGATAGTGGCGAAAGCACTTTGATGTGTCCTGGTGCTAATGCTCCATATTTACATAGCAGGTATTACAATGGATTGGTACCATATACTCATCCATCATTCTGTTCAGTAGCACCTACTACACTTCAAGTCGTTCATGGCGATTTAAGTAGTTTGAAGAGTACTATAAGCAATCTTGCCGTTGAAACAGTAGCTGGACAAGCTAATACTATCACCATAGAATCCAGAGACGCCTTCGGTAACCTGCGCAGAGGTGATCATACGACACATTTTTCTGGTTATGGTGATGGCAAATCTGACTATTTTGTTGCTGAATTTACTCACGATGGTAACGACGATGTAGTCCGCGCCACCTCAGCTATCGATCACATCGTTGCTGAAAATGTAATTGACGGTGTTTTTGGTTTCTTTAGATTGTCTTTCGGCGGAAAAACAACGTTGGACATACCATCTACGATTTCAGCGAAAGGCTTGGAGGCAGTTTTAGAGGGTTTATATGAGTTCCAACTGGACGTTTCAGTTGAAAAAGTAACTGCTACCGGAACAGCAGGTACCACAACCACAACTTGGAAAGTTCAATTCTTAAATATGTTAGATATTTGGCAATCCAGGGCTTCAGTTGGAGACAATAGTGGATCGGAGTTAAAGCTTGTGTCACCGTCATTAACAAACCTGCCTGGTATAGCAACCAACATTTTTTATGACTCGATGTACATTACACGACCAGTCAGTCTTGGGCTATACCCAGTTACATTTACTTTGTGGAAAACAGGTATTTATTCTGTCAAAGTGAGTCATAATGGAGTTGATGTAGCAGGCAGTCCTACGTCTATCAGTGTCACTAACGCCGCTGTTGATGCATCGGTATCCTTAGTCCGCACCGAAAGTAGCACATTTGTTGGTGTAGCGGGTATCCAGAACTCATTTATCGTAGAAGCCAGGGATAAACGAGAGTATGATGTTCAGTATCTGATTTCATCGGCTACAATTGTTAATACCGTGAAAGAAGTACAGAAATTGGTTGTAAAAACAAGTTCATCGTTTACGTTGACATTCCGTGGAAGCACAACCAGTTCGTTGACTGTGTCTTCAAGTAGTTATGGCCAACTTATCACGGCATTAGAGGCACTGGGCACCCTTGGAGATTTTAGTATATCGGCTAATAATGTTGCTCAAAGCTCTTCTAGTACTACTAAAGTTATGAACAACGACGAGATTTTGGTGACATTCGACTCTTTGAAAGGGTCTCTGCCTCTGTTTTTATCCAGTCCAACATCTGCGATGACAATTAGCACCGAGACAGTTGGTGATACTCCATATCGCAAAGAAGTTCAGGTAATTACGTGCTCATCATCCTACAATGATGAACAATATGTCCGTATTAATGGCAAGACCTACAGTTCCTCTCCACTCAGAGCTAATTATGGCTTGGAAGATGTCGCCAACAGCTTGTCGGCTATCGGTTATGGTACAGTTTCTGTCACTACACCTGATAGTACATCATCACTTTGTGGCGTTGTTGGAGCTAGACTTTTTGTTGAATTTATCGACGCCAAAGGCGATGTACCATTAGTAGAAATCGTTTCTACTGCGGACGATTCAGCTGATGCATCACCTTACCTCTCTGTCAGTTCTGACGAAGATTTGGGTGCATTCAATGGCATATTCCCTATCTACGGCACGTTCACCTTGAGCTTTAAGGACGAAGTTACTCCAGCTTTGTCGTTCGATATATCCGCAGCAGATCTCGAGGTTGCGCTAGAAGCACTCTATTCAATTGGTGACATTGAAGTTCATAAGGATTTCTATGGTCGTCCTATTAGCCAAAACGATCAAGCTTTCACTCCATTTTTTGATACACAGGATGAATCCGCTCAAAACATTTTTTCAATTTGGACAATCAAGTTCAACGGATATCCTGATTCTAGCATGTTCGATGAGACATATCCCGCATCGCTTGGCGAAGAGCCATTATTGGTTGTAAACACTGACAATTTACAGTTTGCGCAATCTGTGCATGAAAATCAAGCAAAACCTGTGTTGACAGTGATGAAGGCAGTGAAAGGACACGCTGGTAATGTAGTTACTGACTACGATGTGAGAGACAACATCCTTGTGACATTAACCAACTCAATTGAAGATTACGAAATTGGAATGAATGAAGTGCAAACATTGTATTGTCAAGTGTCTGTTGTCGACGCAAGTTCTCACTTCTATCTGGACTTCATGAATGACAGCGTCAAAGTGTCTTATTCGTTGAATGCACAACAATTAGCCGATCTATTGAACACGGAAAGAGTTGGGTTGGATAAACAGTATGAAGTTAGTATCAATGGAACAGCGAGTATTTGTTCAGCAGGAGGAGCTTACACTGAAATTTTGTTCACTAAGCCTTCCGGTACTACCTTGCCTACGATGTTAGTTACTAGACCCGTCGGCGTAGTCGCCTCTGTTGACCCAGTTATCGATGGAATTGATGCTGTTATCGCTCAATATGATGATAACAACCGTATCAACGGTTTATACGAAATCAAGTATACTCCTACGTATAGTGGGTTGTACAACCTTGTGGTTAAAATTGGTGGTGCGGACGTGAGCACAGACCTCAGCCAGCCAATCTTCATTCAACATGGAGCAGAGTATGCTGCGACATCTACGCATAATATTTCTCAAGTTGTCACTGAAGGCGTTTCTGAATATTTTGCAATAGTCTTGAGAGATAAATTTGGTAATAGAATAGATGGTGCAATGTCCCCAAGCAGTAGTATTGTTGCAACAATGACAGGCGTTTCCGATGAATGTGCGAATAACGATGTCTTGTCCAATGAAATTGTTGTAAGTAAATTGACGACTGAGCCATACTCAGACGGCATTTATACCATGACATACGTCCCTACTGTAGCTGGGTCATACGTGCTTTCAACCAAGCTTGTTACTCGTGGTGGATTGTTGGCTACATACTATAAGACTATGAATTTGACCAATCCTGTGCTTGCTTCGTTATCACACTTACACGATGGTAAATACTACGATCCTTATTGGTGCGACGGCTTACAATCAGGAAACTTCTCTGCTGCTTGGAAATTTGGACCAGCTGAATTTTGCGACCAAACTTTGTCAGATTGTGGATGCGATTCTACTCGATTAGACACCAACTTATCGTTTGATTGGGGCAACAAGTCGCCATTGCCTTACGACGAGCCTTACAGCGGTCGATTCCCTACCGATTTTTTCAGCATCAAATGGGAGGGTTTCATCACAGCACCTGGAACTGGAGAGTATAAGTTCACATTTTCATCTGATTATGGTGTAAAAGTCGTACTCAACGGGGTTACATACGTAGATGCCGTGCCAATGAAATCCGGAACGATGACCTTTAGTGTCAACTTACCTGCGGGTGAACTCAACAGCATAGCAATATACTACTACCATCAACGAGACGATGCGATGTTTAAAGCTACTTGGAGTGGTCCTAACATCCCCGAGGACACGGTGTTGTCTGGCGATTATTTGTCTTATGGTAGACATGTAATGAATAGTCCAATTGCTGTTAATGTTTACCCTGGTGACATTGATTCTGCTACCACATCAGCTGATGGCTCGGGATTAACTATCTGTTCCGCGCTTGAGACCTGCAACTTTGTCATCCAGTCTAAGGATGGTTCAAGTAATAATATATACAACTTTGGCGGTTATGCCGACAAGTTAGTTGTTACTATTGAGGGAATTTCTGATTGGGCTGGAATCAACAACTCTACTAGTATTGTCAATGATATCTTTGTTGATTCAGTGCAAGAAGTAGAGGCATCAATAAGTATAATGGATGACTCATGGACTTTCATTGGCACTGCTAACGTTTCATTCGGAGATTCGTTTGTGCATTTATTCAATAGTGCAAATGTAAGTAGAGGTGATACTATCAAGGTCGGTAGTGAATTGATCGTTATTAGTACCGATTCTGCAGACACTTTCACCTCCTCGGGCCAAGGCTCGGTGATCCCTTTAAGTCGCCCATATCTAGGACAAACTTTGACATCTTTCGAACTGTACAAGGTTACGCCTTGCGCTGCTGGTAAGTACGTTGTCACATATACGCCTAAAGTTAGAGGATATTACAGTTTAAGCATTAAAACTGAAGACGGAAACCATATTAATGGTTCGCCTTATTTATTAACTGTAACCCCTAGTTCCAGCGATGCCGCCATGTCAATGGCCGCAGGCAAAGGGCTAGTCACAGCGGTCGCTGGATCAA
>JACCDO010897392.1_pt1 | contig 20897 bp, 12 predicted proteins | sample 7446101 | NCBI WGS metagenome assembly JACCDO01 (sample SAMN15323440, study PRJNA562643) | freshwater metagenome | isolation source: river surface water | place: USA:Blue River Watershed | collected 2017-08-16
CAATACTGCTGCAGATGCGGCATTATTGGTATCATATACAAACGACGAGGACTATGAATATTCTTATTGGAATCTATACTCGCAATTGTCAGACCTTTCCGAAATCTACGCCGTTACATTTGTTGTTGTTTACGACACAAAATATGAGGCAGTTTACTACTACATATATTCGCAATGGTGGACGAATCAAACCGTCTTGGCTACCCCTGATAACATCAATGGGGTCTTTTCTTATGGAATGGAACAGCCTTTAGCTGTCTCCTCTACCTTGGCAGGTATAGGTTTGCGATCGGTCGACTTGTATGTAGAGGCTTACGCCGAATCTAGCAATGCTGACGACTATTACATGGACGCTACGAGCAATGATGCAGCCTCTGTGAATGCACCCACTATAGCGATGATTGTTATTATTATCGCGCTAGTTTTCCTCATTTCTATCGTCGTTGGATGCTACTATTACCGTAAGAATAAGATAATTCATGCTGCATCATTACAGACCCAAAATGCCAATCCCATCCAACCTCAAGGGGTGACAACTCAAGTTCAAGCGTAACTCATGGCACTAGTATAGACTGTAATTACATAAAAATACAAAAAATAATTAACAGACACTGCATTTACATCGGCACTGCCTGCCTTTCATGGAACCAACCAGCAAGTGCGATTCTAGAGCCCGCCAGCACCTCCTGCACCTGATGGGGCAGGGAGACACTATCGAATAGTATCAACGATCCCGCGACAGGTAGGAAGTCAACAGTCGTTGATCCTGAGGGGGGCAAATCCATTTTCCATTTTTCATATTCTTCAATCTTGTAGAATTTTGATGCACCTAAATTCCGATCGATGAAGAACTCCTCGTAGTTCCCGTTGGATTTTTTAATGTCAAAATTGCGAGTTATATATATGGTTTCATTGTTTTTCCGGATGTAAAGTGCTGACTTATAGTCATCGTCATCTAGAATCCAACAATTAAGGTACACTGGTTGCACGCAGTCTGTGGATCGTAACCAGCCAATCTGCAAGTTTCCTTGGTGGCTACCACATTGATTTGTGGAGTCCAATTGAACACGAATGTTTTGGGGATAAGTCCTTAGTGCGCCCCCATTAGATGTAGTCCATTCGTCAGGGAAACTTAGATATATTAACCAACTAATAGAGCGTCTACTGTTTGATAACCATCCAAGTCTACCCTTGGTTTCTTCGTGTCGCTCATCCACATGGCGAGGAAGCAGCGTACCAACTTTCCCCAGTGATAAATATGTTTCATGATCGAGGTTTTCCTTCATCGACTGTCGATCAAGTATATCGCTTAATTCAAATCTCAATTTCTTTAATTTACTATGGACCTCAACTAGTATTTCATTAGATCCAGATTCATTTAGTGCAAGTGGAGCAATTTGCCTGTCTTTATTATTAAATTTATTATCTTTTACCGTTCTATTGGATAAGCCACTGGGTTTGAATAACCCTTTTTTTATTTGTTCCTCTGTTTCTATCCGTAATTTTTTGACAAACTCTGGAGATATAAAATTAGGCAGATAATATGCATGTCCTGATTGTATTAATTTCTTAATATCACTACTAATTTCAGTCGATAATACTGTTTCATCATTTGCTCTTGCAGCTGATGCTGAGACAAATATTAATCCAACTGATGAAATCACGCGCTGGATTCGCTGCTGCCACATCGACCGGAAGGACACCAGCGAGCCACTGGACGCATAAATGCTCAGTAAAAGCACCGAAAGGACTAGGATAAAATTCATCTTTTCTTTTTTGGCGATTTTTTATCTTTTTGGGTGTGGACCAATTTTTTGGGCAAGAAAAAAGGAGAAAATAATGTTGTTTCGGTGCGTTTCGGGTTCTAATCAAGGCACCGTTTGCCTGCGAGGCTTGCGCACCTTGAGAGATTCCATGCAGCGACAAAAAACGAATCCAATCAAGGCTTCATCATTCAAAGTGAAATGGGAAGATGGAATGAAAGAGAATGTGGGGAAGAAAAAATCAATTAAAGACGCTATGAAGGAAGAAAAGGGTCCAGTGCGTACTTCAAAGAATAAGTTTCAGCAAGAAAAATCGTCTAAGTCTAAGATGGGGGCGGGTGATAAAATGAAAGATGATACTGGTATCGATATTGATAGATTGGCAAAGTATTCCACTGTAACAAAGAAAATGTTTACACAGCAAAGTAAAGAGTTGCTGAAACAACTTAGTGGTGTTAGTAAGAGTAATAATATGAAGGAGAAAAATGGAGTTGTAAAATATACCAAAAGTAACGATATAATTGATAGTAAAGCGACTAAATTGCAACAAAATGTTGAGATAATGATGAAATATAGCTCTGCCCCTGATTTCCTTCAGCCGAAAAAAGAATTTAAATTTGAATCCAATCAAATGCTAAATGGAATAACGGAATTGGTGAAAAACTTGAGGACGATAAACGATTATTACAAGTTTATGGTTGACTGTTTAGAATTCAATAAAGACAAATTGACGTACGGACAGAGCTCATTAAATGCACACGACGATGCAGCGCTGTTGCTGTTACATTCCTTGAAGAAGCCTATACTATTACAAGGAACAGTAGAAGATAGTGAAGTAGATATATCAATTGATAAGCATAAGTATCAGCAAGTAAAGCAGGATGAAGGGGTGACAATAATGACGCGATTGCGACGACGAGTAATGAATAGGACGCCGGTGGCATACCTAGTCGGCTGCTGCTACTTACAAGGCCATTTGTTCCATGTAGCGCCTAATACCATCATTCCTCGGTCATATATCGCCGAAGTTTTACGTGAGTTGGGGGCTAATCAGAATGATCCGGAGAATATGAGCATCATTGACGTATCCCAGATGCGCAAGGTGATGGATTTATGTTGTGGTGGAGGTAGCTTAGCTATTTTGGCTGCAAAGTTTTTACCTAAAGTTGAACGTGTTGATGCCATAGACATCGACGACGACGCCTTGTTAAACGCCAATGAGAATATCAAGCGACATGACATGGTATCAAAGATTCACACCTGCAAGAGCGACCTGTACCAGGCGCTATCTGGTGAGAAAAAGTACGACTTAATCATTAGTAATCCGCCATATGTGGAAAGGCAAGTGGTGCCGCTCGTGCCCAAGGAATACCAGGTGGAGCCCACGAAGGCGTTTGACGGAGGGAAACACGGCATGGAAATAATCAAAAGAATCCTTATTGACGCTCACAAGCACCTGAACGAGAACGGTCACTTGTTGATGGAAATAGGATTGACGCGGAAACATTTTCCAAGATATTTCTCTAAAGAATTTCTGCATCGTATTCTGTGGATTGACACGATCAGATCAAAGGGCGAGGTATTCTTGGTGAAAAAAGAGGATTTGCGATTATTAGCCATTAAGAGGTAGTTAGTGTACAATTATGTGTATTAATCATTAGAATGCTTCGTAATAATCCTTGCTGACAAAGCGCTGCCATTTCACTAGTCCCTCCATCACCTCCGTCCATCCTAACTTCCCAATTATTGCATTTCTTTCACTTATTAAAATGCTGCGATTGATGCCATCTTTCCCTTTAACGGCGCCACTATCGACGAGATGCAGCAACTCATTAATGCACTTCAACGCGCTGCCAAGCAACTCTTTGTCCTTCAATCGCCCTATTTGCACTTGCCAATAAGCGTCGTTGGCCACATTGTCCCATTTACTAATTTTCTTGAAGGTTTCTTCAAACTCTTTGGTCGTATCAATTCGTGCGTCAGTGGTCGCAGAACTCTGTCGAATCTCTAACAGCGTCTTGCCTTTGGCGTTCAAGGCCTCAAGCAACACCGCCTTTTTCTTTTCAACTTCCTTCACTGTCTTCATTAACAAAGCATTTTCTTTGTCCGCATTCGTACCCAGTATTATCGCTATTTCGTTCTCATCGATGGAAGAAATAATTCTATCCGCCGCATCAACAATCAAGAATAAATGGGCATTATCACTACCCGCTTTGCTTTTTAGAACGTGGCTGAGATACAGCTGCTTGATGAAGATGTTGTCGCTGTAGTCAGTGACAAGCGTGTGGTACAACGGAAGGAACGTATCCGGTTTATCAATTTGCGATTTGAGGTATGATATTTTGGCTTCGCGGATTGAATCTTCAAGTGTGGCGACGGCAGCGCTTTCAGCTGTCTCTGCTTTCGTTTCTTTGACTTTGGTGTCCACGTACACATATTTGACCGCGTATCCACCTGGTCGAGTACCAGCGCCAAGCTCTCCTGCATTCTGTTTCAAATACGTCATTGATCCCGTGAATACGTCACCAGTACTGCAATTCTTGGGCAATTGATCGACGGTTGGCTCTTTGATGTACACACCACAGCTATTATCCACCGCGAGGGCGATGGTCCTTATCTTGTCATTACCTGTAACCGTATCACATTGACTGCGATAAAATGATAAAGAGATTGACGATTTGAGTTTACGCTCAAGACATAACGGTAAATCATTTAATGGCTCCAACGCGGGTACGGATGAGTGACGAACAAGCAGGCGCACTGTGTATTTACCTTTATTCAGCTTTAAATACGATGGCCAAGCATCGCCAACTCCCATTAGTACCTTCTTAGCATCGTAAATCATATAAAATTGTGCATGGAAACACGATTCATAGAGCACTCCTTGCAACGCAGGGAAGCGGCATACAATGTCGAAGCTATCAGCGAGATCTATCTCATATTCGAGAATCAAACTATACAAAATTTTACCATCTGGCAGTATGTCGCGTTCACCTAGTGGAGAAATTTTCCCAACTGCCACAGGTTTAATCACCGAAATCCATTTGTCTAATTTACCAGAGGGAGATAAATCCGCCTTGTGCAGCACGGCGCTTACTCTAATAGGCTCGGAGAGCTTACTGCCCCCATGAATGGTGACACTACTAGGAACAGGGACCACCCCACGGAAAAAGACTGTCGCATTGAATGCTGTGTAACCGATAGTATTCCATGAACGAGCAAAGCACAGTTCCAACGTTCGAGTATCATCCACGGCAAAGGAGACTACGTGACTGGATCCAGGAGAAAGACGAATAGCATCTTCTTTCTCATGATCGCGATAAGGAACCCCTTTGTATATCTGTAATGAATGAAATACAATGTTTCTAGCGGAATCATTCGTATCGTCAGCGGCAGAAGTATTATTTCGCGCATCACGAATGACGACATCAATGAATTGACATCCTCTCGGTGGCACTATAAATCTGCGGTAACGTTGAGCCTCGTCTAATGCCACAGTATCGATAGCGAATGAGGTAGTATGTTCACCCATTGCCTCTGGCTTGATAATTGTAATAGGAAACTCAAAGATTGGTCCAATTTTATAGCGTTCATCGTATCCTTTCAGCATCGTCACATGAACCCCCACACCCAAGTTGCGGGGATCGACTACAACATTAAACGTCTTACCTTGAGCGTTGAGATAAATATTCTCGGGGCATTGAACATACGAGGCGGAGCACTCAAGACGGACTCGGACTTCAAATTTAATTTTTTCATCAACTGGAATGCCGTCGTGGAAGATGGGATCAACGGTGATGGAGAAAGTGTTGCACGTACTGACTTCATTAAGTTGTCGCAAGTAGATACCTGTCGGGTACAGGCAGGAGTAAGAATATGGAATGATTGAATGAATGAATAAGAAATGATTACCTCGACTGAATCTCTCGCTGTTCACCTTAACCGAATAAGGAATGTCCAGCCAATCGTTGGCATGCTCGGAGGGCAGGGAGGAGTCCTCAAAACTCTTGAGTTTATACGCATTAAGCACTTGAATAAGACCCGCTCCTTGACCCAAAATATCAACATGATCGATGAATTTAGCGCTATTTTTAATGTAATTTTTAATTCTAGCCGGTGAAATCTTAATATTCTCTTGCTTGGCAGCACTCAGTAACAAGGTAATGCACCCACATGCGTTAGGAGAACTCATGGAAGTTCCATTCATCAGCATATTTCTAGATACAGTCCAGTTAGGAACTGAGGTGACAGCACCACCTGGAGCCATAATAGACGTGCCAAAATGGCCATCTGGACACGGAGACATTGAAGACCACGTATAATTTGTACTTGATAAAGTTTTATCGCTTAATGAGTATGCCACACCCATTAGACTTTCCGTAGCATAAGCTCCAACACCAATAGCGCAAGAGGAATTACCAGGGCATCCATTCGTCGATAAAGCAGGACCATTATTGCCAGCAGACGCAACAAATATGATTCCATGCTTGTATACCATCTGCTCCGCTAATTGGATAAATGCCCCTTTATCTTCGATTGCGGTGGCCTCCCCGTATGACATATTTACTATATCAACCTTACGCTTGATTGCTTCGATGCAGCCACGGATTAAACTAACCCCGGTTTCCATAGATCCTAGCCTTGTATCACCAATTTTAAATGATATAATTTGAGCGCCAGGAGCTATTCCATTCAACTCTGGTTGGTCTGGATGATTTGCTGCAACGATTCCAGCAACGTGACTTCCATGTGCCCCGGCATCAGTGCAAATGCTTAATACTTGACCCTCATCATAAATATTGACACAATAAGTCAAAGCATCAATATCAGTGAATTGGCCACATTGCAAATGTACCCGATAATCAGTCATACATTCTAACTTTGACATATTACCAGTTTCTGAAGTATCAACTACTGCTTGATACATAGTGCCATCGTGAAAAACTACACAGTCATACAATGGCCCACAGTCGTCATACTCTTTTTCATAAGTTTTAAATTGGGCAAGTTTAGTCTTGATATCTTCAAGTACTGCCTCTTCCACTGCTGGTTTCTTAGATGATATTTCATTTAATTCTTTCACTAAATTAGCTTCAATTACTCGAAATTTTGCATCATTACGTTTCTTTCTTTCCTCTTGCACTCTAGACTTCAAAGATTTGGGATAAAGGTCATACGCTCTCTTAAGACCAACGCGATATAAGCCAGTTGGATTCTTCCAATTTGGATTAATGATAATATTTCGATTACCAACTCCTGTCAAAGTACCATCAGCATTCAGTGCCTTCTCAGCAGACATTACAACATCTCCACTACCAGAGCAATCGATTATATCAATAACTTTGGGCAATCCAGTCGTGGTCTTGTAGTTAAGTCCCACAGCTTTTGGATCAACACCAGTATCAAAAATTCCAACAACAACTCCCCGACCGTCATAGTGAGGGTACTTTTGCACGAACTCCAAAGCTTGTGTTTCCTCCTTGGGCAAGAGCCCCATCCACTTCGCGGATCCGTCACTCATATCGTTTACAACTAGGAACTTCTACACACACGAACGGGAATCGCCAAAAAGACAGGCCGCTTTTTTACAACAAAAATCAGAGCCAAAATTTGTCAATTATCCCTCAGTCAAAAGCGATTATTTCGTGCTAATTACTGCCTTGGCCGTCCCCATTAAGCAAATGCTATGCTTAATATACCAATTTTTGAAAATTCCAAAATTGTGGTGTGGATTTAAGAACCCTCATTATTTCATAGATATTTAAAGTGAGTTAACAGCTTGAATGGGGTCAAATTTGCCCTTCATAATGCAACTTAGTAATCTGCGCTACTTACTTAGTTAGTTAGTTAGGCAGTCTGTTCGTTGTCAATATTTGTGGAACGCCGCTGCGAGTAATACAGAAATAGCGACCGAAAGAGCATGCTATCATTGTGCACACTCAGCATCAAAACAGCTCTGCAAGGTAGTGATTGATTATTACTCGCTTCGCACTATAATCCCGAGTCCATGGCATTTCTAGACACCGGTACCAAATTGTAGAAGAGAAGTGAAGAAGAAGACTCTCATAGAAGAAACTTTCCATTTCTTTTTTGTTGCTTCCAAGTATTTCCAGCTCAAGCGAGTCCGAACAAAGGAAGTGATGAGCGCCTTTCAGAGCGCTACTGCGAGCGCCAACGATCATATCGAGAGATCGTTTAGTGACACCCGTGAGTATCGCTGTATTAAGCTTCCGAATAATTTCGAGGCCCTTCTTATTCATGATCCTACCACAGATAAGGCTTCGGCATGTATCGACGTTAAAGTAGGCAGTATGAGCGACCCTGTAGTTGCACCAGGACTTGCGCATTTCCTAGAGCACATGTTATTCCTTGGAACTAAGGATTATCCAATTGAAAATCAATATTCTAAATTTTTATCTGATCACGGTGGACATTCCAACGCATACACTTCATTGGAAGATACCGTTTATTACTTTGATATTAACCACGAGCATCTCAACGAAGCATTAAAAATGTTCTCTTCATTTTTTATCTGTCCATTATTTAGTGAGTCGGGAGTAGAGAGAGAACTAAATGCTGTTGATAGTGAGCATTCAAAAAATTTACAATCTGATACATGGCGATCATTCCAGCTACTTAGATCAATGGCTCGCACTGATCATCCGTTTTCAAAATTTTCGACTGGTAATTTAGATACATTAAAAACTATACCCGAAACATTAGGAATAAAAATTCGTGATTTAGTTATACAGTTTTATGAAAGTTTTTACTCCGCCAATGTCATGAAGTTAGTGGTGTACGGCAAAGAGCCGCTGGATAAGCTCGAGGAGTATGTAACTGCTCATTTCAGTGCGACAGCAGACAAAAATTTAGACATACCTAAATTTCCTAGTGAAGTTTTTTCCAATGATCAACTAGGCAGTATTCTATACGTCGTACCTGTGAGGGATGTGCGCATATTAGATATTTCCTTCCCTATTTCACCAATAGACAATTTATACCTAAGCAAACCTACCAGATACCTAGCTCACTTAATCGGTCACGAGTCTAAAGGAAGCATTTTAAGCGCGTTGAAGTCGAAAGGATTAGCGGACAATTTAAATGCTAGTGTGGGCACATCACTCAATGATTTTGCGTGTTTCTCTATTAGTATTGAGCTCACAGACGAGGGATTTGAGCGTTACCATGATGTCATATCTTGCATATTTGCCTATATCGGTTTATTGAAGCTTGAGGGACCGAAGGAGTGGATAGGTCAAGAAATTAAGGATTTAAGCACAGTTCAGTTCCGTTATTTAAGCAAGACCAACCCTTGTGACTACTGCGTGGACCTAGCCAACGGCATGCATACCTATATCCAAAGGCATTTTCTAAGCGGAAATAAAATGATTTTTGATGTTAAAGTGGAAGATAGTATTCCATTCTTGGATATGCTGACTCCTTCGAACGCGATATTTGTATTGCGTCACAAATCGTTCACTAACAAGACGATGCGCAAGGAGAAGTGGTACAAGACGGACTACAGCATAGACAAAGTCGATCCGAGTTACATGAGCCTGTGGACCGAGGCGCTAACAAACGGCAATGAAAACTGGAAAGATTTGTTGAAATTGCCAGTGCCAAATCCATTTATTCCGCAAAACTTTGATATAAAAAAGCCTAAATTCACTGCTGAGAGTGATGGTCTCGAGCAAAGTTACAATGTCAATCCAAGCGATGGAGCTGTCCGCAAGCAAGACTTAGTTCGAATTCCGCGATGCGTAATGACCATGGGAACCAGCGCCGCGCCATCGCCAGCAAATGGCACAGCAGTGGAAAACGCTCCACAAGGTACTGGCAAAAATGGCAATTCTGCAAACGAATCATCTGTCAGCCCTAACGGCGATGGCGTAGACAACAACAACAAGAATTTCACGCCTCTTCGAGGCAAGTTGCTCACTGGCTGGTTGATCGAAGAGGATATTTGGCAGTTGCCCAAGTTTAAAGTGATCGTATTAATTGAATCTCTATCCATGGTGGCTACTCCCGTCGCCTCTGTTTTGACCGAGCTATTAGTTAAAACCGTTAAGGAAGTGCTGAATGATGTCTCATACTATGCGGATTGTGCAGGGCTCTACTATGACATCAACGTGTCGAAGGGCGGTATTGAGCTAAGCATTTCTGGTTATAATGACAAATTGCCAGTATTACTCAGTAACGTCTTAGCAGAAATAAAACGTGTCGGAGAACCAGGTTACGTCTCCGAAGACATGTTTAACCGTGTAAAAAGCAAACTATCGAGGGATTACTACAACTATTTATACTGGCAGCCTTACTACCATTGTATCATAAGCACCGCAACTTGTCTGGAATCCCCGCGCTGGACGTACGTTGATAAGTACTACGCATTGAGCAAGATAACTTTGAATACATTAGTCACTATGGTCCCGTTGCTTCTATCCACCGTACACGTGGAGGTTCTAGGTCAGGGAAACATGGTCACCAATGAATTTCGATTATTATTAGAGAAAGTTGTATCAGAGTTGGGCGCATCCCCTTTGCCGTTACAGGATATGCCGATCCGCAGACAAGTGAGACTGTTGCCTGGAATTGAATATATCCATCGCATGCACTCGTCCTCCTACAACAAAGAGGAGTTGAATAGTGCGGTTGAAAATCTATACATTGTTGATAAATTTGCTCTTCAAGACTGCACTGGCGACTCTGAGCAGCTGCTTGCGCTAGAAGCGCTCTGCCACTTAGTCGCCCATCTATTGACCGAGCCAGCATTCGATGAATTACGTACGAAGGAGCAGTTAGGGTACATCGTATTCACTGGATTCAAGCGTATGGAGTCCTATTTTGGTATCCACATCATAGTCCAGTCCAATCACAAGAGTCCGGACTACTTGAATGAGCGAATCGAATCGTTTTTGCTGTCATTTCGTGACAAATTGACCGAAGAAGCGATATCAATGAACATCGCAGCGGTGTGCGACAGTTTGTTAGAGAAACCCAAGAATATGGAACAGGACTCGCAGTCATTTTGGAACGAAGTGGCGAATAAGTCTTACATCTTTGATCGCAAACCAAAGCTTGTGCAGCATTTGAAGAGTAAAGTTCAATTGAGTGACGTGTTAATGTTCTACGACCGTTACGTGCTTACATCTACCACCAGAAAGAAATTTTCATCACAGTTTTATGGCGCTGGTACTAGTTTCCCAGATGTAACGCCTAGCAGTGCTATCATAGTCGAGGATCCCGCGCATTTCAAGGAATGTATGTCCTTCGAATCGCACAAGTGACCGTTTTGGCGTTTCACAGCAAACAAGATATATATTGCGTACTTAATATAACAATCTAACATAAATATACTCGTAACTCAAGCAATTGAGCTCATTCCTTCTTGCCCATAGCGGCTTTTGTGTCTATTTCAAATAAATCGATGCATTTCACAATCCTATTGTACGCTTGTCCCAAGTGAGCATCATTGACGGGCTTCGCATTACTAACTCTATTGAAATCCTCCACTATACTCGGGCAAACGACGCTTGCCATGCACTTCTGCAAGGCGATATTCGCTTGAATACACTCACTATCGCTGCTGCAATTAGCTAATGCTATTTTATTCTGTTCACAAGTAGACTTGATAGCTGTCCAGTTCGTCTTGATGCGGTCAAACTTGTTTTTCTCCGCATGAAGCATATCATTCGTAGGGAAGAAAGGCAGCGGGCTGTACTTAGATTTATCAATGTTATCTGTTAGTTCTAAGAACGGCATGCGTATAACTCTATCCACAACGGCTTCAAATGAATCTAAAGCGGGACGAACATCGACTTTGATTGATTTCATAGCTTTCATGTCCTTGAAATGTGACGGCAACTGGTCATGTTGCACACCACTTTCGTCGTGATAATAATCAATGATATATCTAACTTCTTCACCACCTCTATCAACGATCCAATCATGACGGTCAAATGGTTCAGGATGACCAAATAAAACTTTTAATTGTGCTTTTGGTGATAATGTGGATGGTTTTCCTTGAAATCTTAGTAATTTTGGCTCTTTCCCCAAACCGTCTTTAGGATGAAATTTCTCCCAAAATAGTATTTGCTCCCATGTGGCTTCATTCATATTATTATGTATTGATATAATTGCATCCATATCATCTTCCGCTGCACCTTCCGTCTTACCTTTACGAACTAATGCATTCCAAAACATTTGAGGTGATGGATAAACCCAAGTGCTATCGGTGCCTCCTTTAGGTATTGATGATTGTACCCGATGAACTGATAAATCTTTCGTCTGCCCTTCGGCTTTTTGTTGGTTAGCAGTTGCTGGCATTTGATTTGTTGGATCAATAACTTTACTGTATACATTATACTGCTTCGGATTCATGTATTTTTCAGAAGCCGAACTGCCTGCCTTCATTGGACACCCACTGGCACTGTCCACTGGCTTCGATGCTGGTGGCGGGACGGGATTGCCGCCTCCCTTCATCGGACACCCACTGGCATTGTCCACTGGCTGCGATGCTGGTGGCGGGACAGGATTGCCGCCTCCCTTCATCGGACAACCGCTATTAGCGGCGCAATGAGTCACGTTGTTTCCCATATCTCTACTCAAAACTACCAATTCAACCAAATTACCTTCCTACCAACTGGTACCGGTATTATTTTTCGATGATCGACCCTCGTACCGGTTAGCCGGTATAATCCGGTCTCAACGGATACACAGTCAGACGTTAGTATGGCTCGTGATTACAGGATTGCTGCGAGAACAATAATTTCTAACTTGAAATGAAGGCTCTAACTTAGTCGGTACAACTGGTTCGCTAACTTATGATGTGGGGCTCCGGAGAGAGTCCGAACGCAACCAGGCTGCATAGAAGAAGCAGCGTCTACTACCATCATTATCATTTAATTTCTATTTCCACCTGATCCCGTCGTATAAATTGAACCGATAATAGGTTAAACCCACTGGCTCATGTGCCGGGGGCCGGTAGGCGTCGCTGAAAAAATAAAAAAATACGTACACAAACACAGCAGAGTAATGCAGCGATTGTTGTCGGCGCTCGCGCTGGCCTGGTTGGTTTCAACCGTGTCGGCATTCCGCTTTGGAACCCCTGCGACCACGCGTCACATCACGAGGCTTTTTGATGTAAAAACACAGTTAAACACAGACATGAAAAATGCAATGAAAAATAAAGAAAAAGACAAATTAAGTGCTATTCGTGCAATTCAAACGGTGATCAAGCAAAAAGAGGTTGATGAGCGAATCGAAGTAAATGATGAAATTGCATTTCAACTGATGGCTAAGTTAGTAAAGCAAAGAAAAGAGTCGATAAAATCCTACCAAGATGCAAATCGAATGGATTTAGTTGAGCAAGAGCAACTCGAATTGGATTTTATACAATCTTATATGCCAAAACAACTGGATGCCAAAGAGATTGAAGGCATTGTTGATTCAACAATAACAAAGTTAGACGCGAAAAGTGTCAAAGACATGGGGAAAGTTGTAAGTGAGTTGAAAATTCTCTTGTCTGGCAAAGCAGATATGAGCGAAGTAAGTACAATGGTGAAAGGAAAACTAGGAGGAGGAAAGTGATTTATATACTGTGTTTATGATAAAAATATAGCCATACATAAACAAAAGCTTTGTAGTGGTGACATATTGTAAAATTCACAATCAAATGTGTCTTCGGAAGCTTTACTCAATTGGAACATTGGGATATGATTGTTATACATCCAATCATATTCATCGTCATCTGTTACACAGCTATCTACTATGATATTCTTTCTACTGGGTAGCCGAGTAGTATTCTTGTAAGTCTCGGTGTACGTGAGGAATACTTTTCCTGAACGCGATATGTATTTCTTTGCCGCCTTGCTGCAAAAATAAACATACTTTGAGCTGTGGATTGATGCGGAATCTAGAGCCTCTTGCACATTACTATTATTCTTCACATCCAAATAAAATGAATTCCCTTTAATACTTTTCATTATAATACTGTCTTGTTCATCACCAAGTGCCTCCATCACACCCTCCACTGAAATGCATTTTTCTGCGCCAGAAGTACCTAATTTCAATATAATAGGATTACAAAATGAGGATGAAGAAGCATATTCTATGATTGGCAGCCCTATGAATATATTATCACTCTCTTTGATCAACTTGCCAACTGGCGCTTTATCCTTCAAGTCTCGCGATTCTGCAGTGTAAGGATATATATTATATTCATTTTTGATTTTACCGCTGGTGCTAAAAGTAAACATAGGATGACTGTGAACTATACTCTTACTATCGTTCATTGTGCGATTCAGTAAATGCTTCACAGCGCATGTCTCTACCAAGGTCATATGGTAGACACTCGACATTGTTGACTTCTGCCTCGTTATAGTAGTAGTATAGTAATATTTTACATTAGTTGGTGCTAAATAGTCAGTGAAGTTAGGCACTTCTGTTGCCTTAGAGATATATTCTACTAAAACTCCATTTTCTTCAATTGCAATATCAGCTTGTAAATCCTCGATACGAACCTTTTCCTCATCAAAATTAAGCTTTGATATACTTGGAAAGTAATTATAATTCAATCGACGTGTAAAATTTTGAGTTATTGGATTCTCTGCTGAAATATTATTAGAACGACAAAATATTTCTAATTTAGAGGCTAAATATGACTTTTCACGATAATTTATCGGTACATTTTCTAAGCTATGTAACAACTTATACAATAGTTTCACGGCCTCTTCTTGTTTCGATTCGGCGTCTAATCCGTCAACGATAGCTGCGTTAGCGATGAAGTCGCTTATTATTTCACGCATCAACGACATACTGCCGTCTGCTACCTTTCGATCCTCGATAAATAGCTGTAGCCAAAAATCTTAAGAAAAACTCGCTATTTACACGCTATCGACGCGCTACGTACCGATTAACACACCTATCTCTGTGTTGGTTTGGTCCTATTTTCTCTTTTCGTCGATACCGTAGGGTGTGGAAAACGTTTTGGCGAACGCACAAGCGACGGTGTTGGAGGAAGAAGTAATTCCCACGGTTGCAGATGTCGCGACAATACCTAGTCTCCGGGAAAGTGGTTGAGGCAGTGGTAGTTGGCAAAAAAGCCTTCAAATCCTATTGCTCAACCATTAAAATTGGTAAAATTGATTACTTATTGGCGGCAGAAACATTGAAGTACTTGGGAGTCATTAAGGAGTTGCTTGAGGGAATTAACGTGAAGACAGAAAGCGAGAGGGACAGGAACCAATTGGGAGTCAATTATGGAATATTTCTTGTGATGATATATGAATTATTATTCGGGAAGGGAAAAATCAATGGAGGTGGAGTAGTAAAGCGAAAAGTTATGGAATATTATGAGAAGTTGAAGTCAGTATTAAATGATCATATGATCAGTAAAAATGTTAGCAGTGCAATCGAGCTTTTGCCTCAAACGACTCAGCAAGCAAATAATTTATTTCTTTATTTACGTGTAAATGAAATTAAGATGAAAATTCATGAAGGATTAAAGGAAGTGAAACGTGTTGTTGCGGATGCAAAAATTGATGAGCATATTCCATCTCTCATAGTATTACCGCGTGGATGCAATGTAGGTTTCGGTAACCATCAATTAGTCAAAGATGGACAGTTAATAATACAAGACAAAGCTAGCTGTATGCCATCACAAATATTATTTGACGCTTGGGAATCGTTGGATATTGGTGGCGACTTTATAGATTGCTGTGCTGCACCGGGAAACAAAACGTCGCATGTAGCTAGTTTATTGCATACCTACATGAAGAGCAGCAAGTGCAAAGGACGGAATAGTAAGATTTTTGCATTTGATAAGAGTAAGGAAAGGTCGGTGTTACTACAGGATCGCATGCGCTCTGCTGGTGCTGATAGTATCGTCCACGTCACAAATCAAGATTTCCTAGCCATTAGTCATGATGATGAGAAATATAGTAACGTAAAAGCAATACTTTTGGACCCATCGTGCTCTGGTAGTGGTGTCGTTCGTGCATTAGAGAGAGTTGTTGAAAGAGAAAAATCAAGAAATTTTTTTCAACGACGTAATGAAGAGGAAGCAGAAGATAATCGTATTGACAAACTTCGCAAATTTCAGATATCTGCCTTAAGGCATGCTATGGGGTTCCCTTCAGTGCGCTACATTGCGTATTCTACTTGTTCCATCAATGAAGCAGAGAACGAGGGTGTAGTAAGCGAGGTGCTGGCTAATCAATACGATACTAATCATAAGCATATTGGAGAGTGGGATGTAGCAGCTCCCCCAAGACTGGCTAACTGGAAACGTAGAGGCCTGGCATCCTGCACTTCGCTGGAATCAGAACAGCTACAGAAACTTATCCGTTGCGACCCAGAAGATGGATTGAATGGATTTTTTGTGGCGTTACTATTTAAAAAAGATACTGAAAATATTGTAGATAATGAAAATAGTGTGACATCAGAACCAGCCGGGGCATCAGCGATAGATAGTAGTAGCAAGAAACGAGTGGCAGCTAGTGCCGTGTTAAGCACAAACTCCTCTGTGTTCAATTATTGGCAGCCATATAATAAATATCCGAAAATATATTAGAATGTACAGTAAATAAAAGAATACAAAGCTTGATCAATATTTTTTGCTTTATGAAATGCGGAAATCAGTGATTGCGGGATTCACTGCAAGACCGTGTTTCTTTCTAAGGGCAACGGATTCCTCTGATATAATTTGATCTAATGAGTCCTTGTATATTTCTCTTCTACTCTGTGATTTTGCATTTTTACGCTGTTTCGACGCCCTTTCAGCGACTAACCGATCTGCTTTAGCCGTGACATTTGCTGCCGTTCTCTCTAATGCTAACAATGCTTTCAATCTAGTTTCTTCTTCAATAATTGCTCGTTTTTCCCGTCTTAGGGTATCTAAATCGGAAAATTCTGCTAATGCTTTTAATATTATTTGGTTTTTCACTTTTTGTCTACGTTCTTCTATGGTTTTTCGACGATACTCTGCTTCTCTTAATCGAACTTGATTTTCTTCATATATTCTTTCATCTTCAGCAACTAAGTCAACTGCAAATGGCGAATTTTTTGTTTTACTTAACCAAGTTTTAGTCCTTTCTTCCCTTGTAGCAGCTAGTATCCTTTCACTCTCTTCTCGCTGACGAACCATTTCTACCTTTGTCTTTTCTCTTTGGGTTAAATTCTTCGCAAGAATCATCGCACTTTCCTTTCGAACCCATTGCTTCCGTTCTGGACTAATTCGGTTCGCAGCACTTACTGGGTCTTTCTTCGCATACAATGTTTCCGTGAACATGGCAAGTCCGTGCGTATGGGCTCGAGTTAGTTAGTGAGTCCTAGTCAGCCAGTGAATGAATGAGTGCCAGCAACTCGCTTCTTCGCTATTCTCTTCTTCCGTTTCTCCACGACAATTTATTTTACCGGTAACCGGTAACCGGTACCGTGCGGTACTTCCAGAAAGTGTTTGATTAGGATGCGTCCGTTAGGAAGGCGCGAGTTGGTAGTGGCTGGCTGGGCAGCCGGCAATTATTAAATCAACGAGTCTATGATATCTTTACGCTCAATGAAATTATACTAGCTTTTTAAGGATAATTATCTATTGAGGTAAGCATTCATGCGATAGCGAGCCCGTTATGCAACGATCGAGGGATGCATTAATAATACAATCTGTCAACGGCTACGTAAAGATGCTATACTACCCAATAGAGTTACTACACATTCAATGATTAACAGGGCCTACGACACCGGTATTATATATTTTTTTTGTGTGAATCACACTGTGATACGACGAGTAGATTGCACTAATTTCCATCGCAGAAAATGAGTTTCGCGCTGGAGGACGTGGCCAACACGCCGTGGCTAGAGTATCGCACTGAAGACGATGTGGCGTACTACTTCAATAGCGCCACGAATGAGACCACATGGTTTGTGCTTTATCACTCCTTTCGCATATTTTATTGACTTAATACACAACTTACTCCTCCTAACTTCTAACGAACTTACTGTTAACATTTAGGGACGTCCCGATTGAGTTTAAAAAATGGAAAAGCTCGACTATAGATCAATTCTTGAAGAAATCAGCATCAACTTGGAGAAGATATGCGCATGAAGATGGGAGGGACTATTACTTTGATAAAAACACTAAAGTAACCCAATGGACGCCACCGGAGAATGTTGTAATATTCGAAAAGGATCTAATAGCTTACATGATTGAGAAATACACCGCATCGTACTATCAATCAAACCCCGAAATAGACTCAAGTAATAGGAACGAAATAGACTCAAATAATAGGAATGAATCTTCACATTTCGATACAGCGGTTGATGATGTTCCAGCGACTAAAAAGGCTAAAATAACTGAACATGATTCAGAAAAAGACATTAAAATGGATGTCGCAAGTAATGTAAACAGCACTCATACTGTTACAAGTACTGTAAACAGTACTTATACTGTTACATCGACTACAATATCCACTGAAGCCAATGAAGTTATTGCACCCATAATCCCATCGAAGACACGAGAGGAGGTACAGCGCGATAAGCTGATGGATGAGTTAAGTAAGCCTGACTCGGTTTTCGAGCCCAACACATTACTAATTCTGCAGGAATTAATGGAATTAAACGCAAGCACATCAACTATTGCAAAGACTATTGCCAAGTCATACGTCGGCAGCGCCCAGGCGATTCCCATTCTAGTGGCCTGGTCAGATTTGGCGAAAGCATTGCAGGGTAAGCCTAGTCACACACACCATTCATCCGATGACCAGGAATCAGTGCGGAAAATCTGCAATGATGAGTTGAGTATATTGATCAAGCAGCGTTTCAGTAAGGAAAAGGCTGACGTCATTTTGTCCAAGGTAGAGTCTAACGCAGCTGGAGATGCCGGCGACTTAGAGTGGTTGGAAAGTCTTCTCGAGGAGGCCATATTCCGCAACATATTTATTCATTTGTACAACGTCAATATCACGTCCAAGTTTCTCTACACAGTCATCAACATGATCAGTGACAAGGTATGCATCAATCGTTAGAGTCGTTGTGCCAATTCATTACCGTTTACTTTTGTAGGGTTTTAATGACGAACTAGCTGATGGCCTGAGCCACGTCGACAACTTCCAAGTGTTTAGTCGCATCGTCAACGGCTGCATCCACCGGGTATTAACCGCCAACGACGTAGAAGTGGGCACCATTATCACCAATTTGCAGCGCATTACGTATCAAAATGAGTTTTATTTCTTGTACCTAGTGAGTTTATTGACCCATTTAATACAGAAAGTGAAGGCAAACAGGGGTATTGAGCTCGAAAGCTTCGTGAGTATCCAGGTATCAGCGCCAACTCAAGAGGATCTATTCGGCGACAACGAAGACGTCGAGAAGGTGGTGCATTATAACGCGGCGACGCATTTAAATGCTTATTCCATGCTAAAACGACTGTATCAAGAAGTTATTTATCACAAAAATAGCACGATGTACAATGAAATGTTTGCCCTGCAAATAGTCGGCACGTACAACAGCAGAAGCAGTAGCAGCGATCGACCAGACAAGCTGATCATGTTCGAATTGTATGACATAGTGAAATCGAACGCCGTGAACATAATGCAATGTCAAAAGCTTAGTGCTTTCTATAGCGATAGCAGTAACTTGGAGTACGTAAGTCGCCTACAAGACCAGGTTATCCTCAATGCATTGATTGATGCCTTCATTCACCCCAGCAAAGCATTCACAGCTGCAGCAGCGAACGGGCATTTAAGTAAATTGATAGCATTAGCATGTATTGACACACTATCACTCCACGACTCACAAGCGGTGACAGCTTTTGAAAATGAACTAATGACAGCCAAGCAGTACTGCACTGATATCATAGTGGATATCAACCTGTCATTCGATGACCCAAAGATCAGTGGCTTGAGTGGCTTAATTGGTAAGCATCGCGTGGTGTCAGAGATGGTCATCAGGTGGATCTCGTACTACGTCCAGGACCCCTCGTTCTTATCAATGACCACCAAGTTTTATTATCCAATATTTTACCATTTCCTCGTTGTTGCTATTGACGAGTATCCGTTGCATCACCCGGAGATATTCCCTATCCTGAAGAAGATCATATTAATTAGTAATGCTGACAGTGCGGTTGGTTGCGTTGACTCAGATGTTGATAAATTCACGAAGGAGACGATGGCTAATGAACTAATCGTCATACAAAAGGACGCTATCGATTGCATGGTGTACCTGTTCGGTCGTGGCTACGTCAACGTCGCACTAGATTTCTTCATGGAATCTATGAAATATTTGAAGACAACCCTTCTCTTATACCTCGTTAATGCAGTAGTAAACGCTGTGGCAGCGCCATTGTCCAAGAAATTCTGTGAGAAATACATCAAGTTCCTCGCGGACTCCAACATCCTGGCCGTAATCACGAATAAAGAGTTCCAAAATGTTAATTTAGAGCGAATAAACTCAATTCTTGAGTACTGGCACCAACATTACCAAGCCGATGAATACGTCGGTTATTACAATGCTATCAAACAAGCTGTCGACGATTGCACAGGGAAGTAAGCTAGTATTTGTGCGTGCGACAGACAAGGAATTGCGCGTATAGTTAGTGGAAATAGAAAGTCAAATTGTTCTTACTGTAAATTTATATTATCGTACAAATCTGACAAATCTTGTAGCTTGAAGCTTGTTCTTCTAAATATCGCGTTTAATCGTGTTTGCAAAGCCCCGAAATCACTGACAGGTTGCTGCAGTGGATACACAAAGACTGTTTTATCTACTAATGCACGATACTGTACAACCTTTGGATCCTTCTTGATGAAAAATTCAAAAAATAAGGAAGAACCAGCAGGTTGCTTCGGGACATTCTTTTGTGCACCAATAATGTAGTAATTGTTATCAATTTCTTTTGATTTAAGTATAGTAACACCCTCAAGTTTCAATGAATCTGTGAGGATTGTAATAGCATCTTCATATGATTGCTGATAGATGTAAGGAGACACGGACTTGCCCGGAGTAATTGAAGATGTACTAAAACAGTTTTCGTTCGCTTTACACGATCTCAGTCTACTACCATCACTGCTGTTGATCAGCCCCAATTCACGACAGAACTGCACCGTGCTTCCGGTGATTGTGCTAGTCTCTGACTCGCAAGTG
>JACCDO011800638.1_pt1 | contig 20893 bp, 21 predicted proteins | sample 7446101 | NCBI WGS metagenome assembly JACCDO01 (sample SAMN15323440, study PRJNA562643) | freshwater metagenome | isolation source: river surface water | place: USA:Blue River Watershed | collected 2017-08-16
AATGATTTTAAATTTATTAATGGCACAATCAAATATGTTCCCATAAGAAAAACATTTAATCATTTTGAAATGGATTATTCAAAAAGTACTGATATCTATAAAAGTTTAAATGATATGATTGTCAATAAAGAATGTAAAGATAATTTAATTAATAAAAGTTTTAAGTATACATTCATTCCAATTATTAGTGTCATGGGAGGTTTAGTAAGTAATGAAGTTATAAAGCTTATTACAAATAAATATACTCCTATTAGTCAATGGTTTGATTTTAGTGATTTTGATGTAATTAAAGATTATATTAATATAGAAGAAGAAATTATTGAAATTAATAATAAATTTATTAATAGTGATATTTTAATGGTTGGTTGTGGTGCTCTTGGTTGTGAATGGTTAAAGATCTTGGCATTAATCGGAGATACAAATATTACAATTATTGACCCAGACCATATTGAACGTTCTAATTTATCAAGACAATTTCTTTTTCGTAGCAATCATATAGGCAAATCAAAGTGTTTAACAGCAATTGATACTATAAATGATATGATTGGAACAACAAAAATGAATGGAATAGTTCAAAAATTAACTTCAAATGATATTGAATTTACCAATCAAGTATTTAATAATAAAAATATCATTATAAGTGCATTAGATAATATTGAAGCTCGTCGTTATATTGATAAAATATGTTTTGATAAGTGTCTTCCTATGTTTGAAAGTGGAACGATGGGTATGAAATGTAATACACAACCAATTATTCCATTTATTACTGAAACATATAGTAATAGTAATGATGAAGATAATGATGATAATCAATTCCCAGTTTGCACTATTAAAAATTTCCCAAATAGTATTCATCATACAATTCATTGGGCTCGTGATTATTTTGAATTATTCAATAGAGGTCCGACTAATTGCAATAAATTCATTAATAATAAGAATTTTCTGGATGAATTACCTCCTAATGATAGAACACAAGCTATAGACGATATTAATTATTTTTTAACTGATGTTCCTACTAAATACGAAGAATGTATTAATATGGGTGTTAAAATGTTTGAAGAATTATTCGTTTTTAATATTCTTCAATTATTAAAAAAATTTCCATCAGACCATATGGTTGATGATAAATTATTCTGGTCTAATGGTAAATTATGCCCTAGAGCATTAAATATTAAAGATAATGATATAATAATTGATTTTGTAATAAATACTGCTAATATTTTATCTAATATTTATGGTATTGAAATTAATAAGGATTTTGACGCTGAATTTGAAGAAGATGAAAATGAAGAATATGAAATAGAAGAAGCTAATACTGATAAACAAAAAGAATTATTGTCTATTATTAAATTAAATAATATTAATACAAATAATATTATTTTGATTCCTCAAGAATTTGAGAAGGATTCACCTGAAGACAATAACAATTATCATATTGATTGGATATCTGCTGCATCAAATTGCCGGGCAACTAATTATGGTATTAATACAATTTCTAAATATGAAACTAAAGGTATTGCAGGAAAGATTATCCCAGCAGTAGCAACAACAACTTCAACAGCTGTTGGATTAATTGCTCTAGAAATGTTAAAATACTTAAATGGTATTCATAAGATTGATAAATATCGTTCATGGTTTATGAATATGGCAGATAATACTGTTATTTATTCAGAACCAAATCCAATTGCTGATATAGTTATTAATAATAAAAAAATTAATGGTTGGACTAAATTTAAATATCTAAATAATACAACATTGGATGAATTTATTAAATATTATAAAGAACTATTTGATGTCGATATTGAGATGGTATTATATAATACAGCTATAATTTATGCAGGGTTTATGGATAATCATCTAGACACAAAATTATCAGATATATTTAAAAATGAATTTGATATTAATATTTTTGAAAATGAAATAACTGTTATTATGATGGGTTCAGGTGATATCCCAAATATTAATATTTTATTGGAATAATTAAAAATTGATATATTAAAACCATTTAAACTTTTTTTATATAACTAATTAATATGGAACTAACTTCACCTTCAAAAAATATTATTCAATATACTAGAATTCAAATACCACCGCATATGATGAATAGTGATATAGAAGACAATATGAATATTGTATTACAACAGAAAGTAGAGGGAAAATGTAATAGATATGGATTTGTTGAGAAAGTTCATAATATTGAAGAATATAATGAAGATATTATTTTGCCTGAAAATTTTTCAGGTTGCGCTACATATAAAATTTCTTATTTATGCACTATTGTTATCCCAATAGAAAATACAACTATTATTGGTAATATAAAAGCAATGAATCCAGAATTAGTTATTGCAGTGAATGGACCTATTATTATTTTCATTCCAAAGGCTAATATTGATACTAATATTTGGGATGTTAGTAATGATTTCACAGATAAAAAAAAAGGTATTGTATTAAAACAAAATGATAGTGTAAAAATACATTTAGAAAAAGTAAAAATAAATCAAGGAGATATTCAAATTAAATGTATTGGACGATTATTAGAACGTGTTACTGACGAAGAAATTACTGAATATTTTGGAGCAAAGAAAGAATCAAACTTTATTATTTAATGTTTCAGTTAAAATTCTATTAATTTGACCTCTACAAGATTTAGGACACCATTTTAATATTTCATCAATTGTTTTATAATTATTAGAATCTTGATTATCATCATTATCATCATCTTGATTATAATAACATCTGGCTAAAGAATAAGTAGATGATGTATTAATATCTTCAATATATACAGGTAAAAGCATACCTTTTTCCTTACATATATCATCCATATTAATATCAAAAAACCATAATTCACTATAGCAAGCAACTCTATCTGATTTACAACCAATAGAATAATATTCAATCATTTCATAATCTTCTAATATTTTATCACATCTATTTTGTAAATTCTTCTGGACTTGACTACGGATAAAATCATTGAAAAATGATTTATCTATGCTACCTTTATTAATATAAAACTTATGATTATATTTATTGTCATTCTCTAATTGTTCTTCCATTATTTTAATAATTATATAAATTATAATTATTAAAAATCAATTTTTAATGTTTATGCTTTATTGAAGAACAGATTTCTTCAACATTGCATATTTATTCTTGTTTTGGATGGATAGAAAAACTTAGTTTTTCTATCCATCCAAAATATATCAACCTATGGTTATAATATCTCGCTTCAAATAATTAAAAACTTTTAGTTTTTAATTGGAGATATTTATTCTTGTATTTCAAATATTTAGCATAATATACTTTATCCATATTGGTAAATCTCTGTTGACATACAGGGCATTTAGTTTCACCTCTGGCTAAATATTGTTTAGCACAAGTTTTACACATCATATGACCGCAAGGTGATAATCTAACATCTTTTATATTTGTCACACAAATAGGGCATTTAATCATTTCTTTTAACTGGTCTACATCTTTGGTATCTACGTCTTCGTCTTCTCCATCTAAGTTTGGACGAGCAGTTGGTGGTGTGGTACGAAGAGCAACCATAGGTGGAGCAAACATATGTGGAGCAACCATAGGTGGAGCAGCCATAGGTTGTGCTGCTCTTTCTAATCTTCTTTCTTCACGTTCCGCGGGTGTTTCATATTGTATACGCTGAGGATTTTCTCTAGGTATACCCGCACGAGATTGTACTTCTCTAGTAATCATTTCTCTTAATTGCTGTTCAGTAATAACTCCTGAATTAAGAAGTCGATTTACTTTAGCATCTATTTCATTTGATAATTGTATCTCTTCTGGACTACCTGGTCTCAAATAAAAATGATGTCTAATATCGCCTCCTAAACGGCCTAATTCAATATTATAATTTTGTGCCATAATATAAAATATTTTAGAATATTTTATTTATAACAATTTTTTATAATAATTTATTTAGAACAATTTGTTAGAATAATTTGTTTAATACATCTTGTTCTAATTTTGATATAATTTCCTCATCATAGTTCCCAACCATCCAATCATCAATATTTATTTGATATTTTTTTAGATACTCATCTCTAATTTTAACGATATTCATACTATAATTTCTTATTAGTTTTTTAAAACTTTTATTTGAAAACTTCATATGTTTTATTAATTCTTCAGCTAATATTTTCGGTTCAACATCTTTATTTTCAATTCTTTGTTGAGCCCACCATACACACCATACAGCACAGAAACCATTTGGATCACCAATTTGTTTACATTTGCTTTCTTCAATTGTTTCATACATTTGAAAACCAATATTTGGTAAATAATCTTCTGGAGCAATATAATTATAATCAGGCAATAATTCATTAAATTTATTTTTTAATAATGTATTTAATAAAGTTGGATTATAAAAAAACCCTCTTGGTGGGTTCATTCCATTTGGCTCAAATCTTTCAACAGTTTTTCTATCTATATCTATTATTATCATATTACTATGAGACCCATTTCCTACTTCTATACCTAATGGTATTGTTATAAATTTTGCATTCTTAATTCTACTTAATAAAATTGAGTCAAAATTAGTTGGATAAATTAATTTCATGAAACTCCATACTATTTCAATATTCGAAAATTCCATTTTGAAACTATAATTTAAACCCATTTTATAATAATAGTTTTCAATCTCCTTATTATGAGTTAATGGGTATTCTAATAATAAAGTACTATTAATGTTGTTATTCAAATATAATAAACCAAATAATATATCAATTGTTGAACCAGTATAATAGCATCCTTCCATATAAATACCAGTATCAATATTTAAGTTAAGTTCTTTATATGTTGGAATTGACCTTTTATTTTCAATTATTAATTTTCTAATATATTCTTTACAATAATGTTTAGTGTCTTTATTAGATTTTTGTTTATTTAATATTTTTAATAAATTAACTAAATCATCGGTCGAACAATATTGTTCCCAAGCAACAGTTAGTTTATCTTTATTTTTCTTCAAAATATTATAATAACTATCTACAGCTATATTAATAAATTCATCCTTATCTGATGTTATCATATCCAACACATTAAACCCTTCTTTGTTTGTAATAAATAAATTCATATGGGTAGTCCCATTAATTAATATTTCTTTAATTTGTGGAATTGTAAATAATTTTTTCATAGCTATATAATGCAAAGGAGTAAAACCATCCATATTAATTATATTAATATCAGTATTCTCAATCATTTTTAATAAATAACTCATAACTTTAGAATTATGATTAATATCTTCTTCTAATAATATGTGTAAAGGAGTATTACCATTCATATTTGTTTGAGAATATAATAAATTATTTTTTGTTAAAAGTAATTCAGTAATTTCATAATTTTTTTCAATAATAGAATAGTGTAATGGTGTATTTCCTAAATAATCGCCTAAATTAATATCAGCATCATTCTCAATAAGCTTTTTAACAATATCATTATAGTTTAAAACAATACATTGATGTAGTGCAGTTAATCCATACTCATTTTCTTTATTATTCACAATTTGTTTGAGTAAATTAACATTATTAATAATATAATTAATAGCTTTCATATCTTCAAAATTAATACTCATTTGTAATATCGATACACCCTCGTTATTTATAAAATTATAATTCTGTTTTTTAATTTCATTTTCTAATAAATATAATAAAAATGGTGTTCTTTTATATTCTAAACATAATTTATAAATATCAGCATTAATAGTAATCGCTTCTTTATTATATAATAATAATAATGCTTTTAGGTTATTATATTTTATAGCATAATGAAGTCCAGTATAACCAAAATTATCTTTAACGTCTAATAAATTCATCCCAATATTGTTTTTATCATTGTCTATTAATAATTTAAAAATGTCATAATAATTGTATTTAATTGGCATAAATAAAATATTTCTTCCATCATTATCTAAAATATCTAATCTAATTGAAATTTTTTTATCAAAGATAAGTTTTAAAATATCATATAAATTAAACATAACTATATATTGGATAAAATAATTATAATTTTCATCATAAATATCTAAATCAATATCTTTATTTTTACTAATATAATTTTGTAATTCATCAAATTGTTTATTTTTTATAAAGTTAAATAAAATTTCATTATTCATATTAATATTATTTAACTTTATAAAAAAATGTTTTCCATAATTAATTAAATACATCCATACTACCAGGGATTACTAAACGGTAATAAATACTTGTTCCACTATTTATATTAGGACGGATAATTCTAAATACATCATTTAATTTAGCTCCAAAATAACGAGCCATAATATCAGTACTGTAAATACGACCTAATTCATTAAGTCCAAATGTTCCAGTCAATTCTTTTTTTTCTTCATCATTTAATAAAAAATGTTCTGGTATAAATTCTTTGGCAGGTATATCTTCCAAAAGTTCAAAAATAGAAAATATCTCAGCATTCTTATAATCTTTAACAACTTGAGAATATGTTTTTTTAGAAAATGATTTAACAATTAAAAATTTATGTTGGTCTAAATTTTTATTAAGATAATCATCAACTGGTGAGCCTCCAGATATATTCTTAATATCCTGCATAATAATATTAATATTATATTTAGACCCTTCAATTTCAAAACTAAAAGTTTTATCACTAATTAAATTTTCAATAACTTTATCAGGAAAAGTTTTATTTTTCATATAATTTCTACGATAAAACATTAATCCAATATTTTTTGAAATAATAGTGATAATTTCTTTAATATTAAGTTCTACATTCGAAAGTTCTGACATTATATATATTAATGTGTATTATTTATATTAATTTAATTTATCAAATTTTATAATTTCAAATTTTTAATCTCATGTTTATTATATGAATTATTATATTTTAATTTTTGTTATTATAATACTTTCTCTATATATGTATTTTTTAACAACTAATTTAATTGATACATTTAATCAATGGCAAGATAAAATAGACGCATATATTTATATTAATTTAGAAGATAGAGAAGATAGAAAGAAAGAAATATTAGCTGAATTTGAAAAATTAGATATACCTAAAAATAAAATAAGAAAAGTTTCTGGAGTTCGTATTCCCAAAAACGGACACAAAGGTTGTACTCAATCTCATATATTAGCTTTAACTATGGCAAAATTAAATAGATGGAAATGTATTGCAATTTTTGAAGATGATGCTACATTAAATGTAGAACCATCTGAATTTAAGCGTATTTTGAATAAAGCTTTAGACTTGGGTGATGATAAATGGGATGTATTAATATTAGGCGGTGCTAATCAAATTAAAGGAGATAAAATTGATGATGATATGTTTTATCTTAAACATTCAACCACAACAACAGGTTATATTGTAAAACAAGAATATTACGATACCTTGTTAGATTTATTTAATGATGCTAATAATAAAATGATGCCTGATAAATGGAGAGATGATGGATGGGAAGGAAATGCACCAGACCAAAGATGGAATGAATTAATTAGAATTGATAAATTCATAGGATTTGAACCAAATTTAATAGTTCAACGTGGTTCACCAAGTAGTATTAATGGAGATCAATCATAAATTTATTTATGATTTTATAATCTACATAAAAATAAATCTCACAAATAAAAATTGATTATTTAATTTAAAATTATAAAATAATATATATTAATGACTTATAAACCTTTTATTTTTAAATTAAATAATATTGATGTTTCATCTATCAATTCTGAAGTAATAAAAAGTTCTAATATTAATCAACCATTATTTAGTCTAGGATTTCATAGTTTTATTCATAGAACAAAGAATGCTATGAGTATAACTGAAAAACTGGAAACAAAAAATAAATTCTATTATGTAGTTAATCCTTTCGAACAAAATATTAATGATTATGAAAAAGATATAGCCCATACTAGTGATATATTTTTAAATAAACCAAATATTTTATCAAGAGCTTTTTATAAAATGTGGGAAATGTTATATATTTTTGATATAGCTAATAATACTAATAACATGGGTATGACAATGGTTGGATTAGCAGAAGGCCCTGGTAGTTTTATTCAAGCTTTTGTTGAATTTAGAGAAAAATATTTTGAACCATCTAAAGATACAATCTATACATTAACAATTAACAGTGATAATACTGTTAATATTAATAAGGAAATGGTAGATAATATTAATAAAAGATACGATAATATGATTACTATTATGAAAACGACCAAGAATGGAAACAAATCTGGAGGAGCAAAATCTAATAAAGAAACCACAAAATTATCAACAAACGGTGATTTAACAAAAGTTTCTACAATTGATTATTTAAAAGTAAATGTTAAAAAGAAGGCTGATTTAATTACAGCTGATGGTGGATTTGAATGGAAAAATGAAAACTATCAAGAACAAGAAGCATATGCTTTAATCTTAGGTGAAATTATTGCAGCTATTAATATTCAAGCAAAAGGTGGTTCATTTGTATTGAAAGTATTTGAAACATTTACATTTAATACTATTAAATTAATCTATATTTTAGCATCTTTTTACGAAGAATGTTATATATATAAACCATTTTTCTCTCGTGCTACCAATAGTGAGAAATATATTATTTGTAAGGGATTTAAAGATAATGCTAGTGAAAAACAAATGAAAATACTTGAAGAAACTTTAAAGAATTGTGAAACAAAAGAATTTATTAATGATATGTTTCCTAATTTAGTATTAAAGGATGAAGATTTAAATATTTTCAAATATATTAATATAAATATAGCAAATACTCAACAAATCATGATAAATAATTTAGTTGTTTATATTAAATCAAATAATTATTTTGGCGATATGTATCATGATTATAGAGATAATCAAATTAAAGCAAATAAATGGTGGATAGATAATTTTTTCACTGATAAACTCAATGAAAAAACAACTATGGTGAAAGATATAATTAGATACAATGAATCTGAAATAAATCTATTTATTAAAAAACTAATTTAATCAAAGATTTTTATTTAGGTAAAAATTCTTTAGCTAATTTTTCACCTATTTTTTTATCAGCTTCATCTTGTGAAACACCTTTTTCAATTTCTTCTAATTGTGATATCATAACTTCTAACATTTTGTTATCTGTATTACTACATAACTGAGATATTAAAAAGGTAAATCTATTCATCATATCAGGGTGGTTATTCCAAAAATAATTTTCTTTGTCAGCAGGTCTAGTAATACCTTTTAATTCTATATTTTTAATAATAGTTTTAATTGTTTTAATAGAAGCCTTAATTTCAGCAACTTTTGGTCTATCTGAGTTATTTGAATTCATTATAATATATAATATTATTATAATTAAATCTTAAAACGATTTATTTTAATTTAAATAATAAATATAAAATTAATAATAGATTTAATATAATAGATATTGTTAATATTGTTGATGATGTAGTATTATTAAATTTCTCTATACTTGGTTTATTTCTATTACTAAAATTATCTAAAGTATTATGAATAAGCGTATCATCATTTTTAATTATTGCATTTATACCTTCTTTAATTGAATATATTTTTTTACCATTCTTTGCATTAACATGATTATGCATCTTAATACCCCAAGTCATTAAACTTTCTTTATTTTTAAGAGCTTCATCATCTAATGGTGTTATTTCTAAATGTTGTTTAAAATGTGTAGCACATATAGAACATGGTATAACATCTGCTAATAATATAAAGAAGTTATAATATGTTTTTTTATCTTCTTCTGTTGGATTATCAGGATAACCTAAAGTTATATAATGAATGAATTTCCATCCATGAGGTCCCCATATGTCTGGTCCAGGCATTTATTAAATTAATTTTAGAAAATTAATTTAATAAAAATAACCGAATTATTCATATTTAGCAATAACTTTATCACATTTTCCTTCCCAATATTTATCTAATATAATCATACCAATTGATGTAAATATTGCATTATACCAAATAGGCGTTGGAGCCCTATTTGTATATTTTAATGTAAATATTAATAGAGCTATCCACATTGGTAATCTAACATAATTTATAATTTTTTTTCTAAATACTTTACATTTATATGATAAATAATCATCGTTTTCTTCCATTGCCATTGAATCAATACCTGTTACTATTGATATTGACTCACAAATTAAAACTATACTATGGAGATAACCAAATTTACCAATTGATAAAGCTAATATTATTGTTCCTATACATAATAAATGATGAATATATAAATCCATTCTAGTGCTTTTGTTTGCTGCTAATTTTAACATATCAATAATTAAATAAGCCATAAAAATATAATGGATTTCATTCATATCATTATGATGATAGGAAAATGGATGTGAAAAACCATTGTTAAAATGATTGACTGCTACATGTAATCCAAGACATGTGAAAACTAAACACATCAATGAACGATAATAATTAAATCTTGTTTCATTATTATATTTTTTTAAATCAGGATAATAATGAACCATGCTTTGTAATACAACTAAAATAACAATCTTACTACATAATTCCTTATAATCATACATTAATTTACAATTAATAATATTCTTTATATCAAATTTTTATTGTAAAAATATATCAATTAAATCTTTTTTAGTTGGCTTTGATATATTGATATTTTTATTAAATTGTTTGCATAATTCAATTAATTCATCTTTCTTCATTTTATTCAATTGAGTTTTGTTTGGTTTTTCTAATTTTTCTTTAACAAATGCATTATTATAATTATCTGCTTCATCTGATGATATTTCTGATGAAACTTCATTAGATACAGGCTGTTTTTTAAACCCTTCTAATTCAATAATTTCAAGAAAATTATCATTTATATTAATATTATCACCATCCATTTTAGTAATATGTTGATTTAATATATTATTTTTTAAAATATTTGATTTAGGTGAACTGAAACTAAATAGCTTTGTATCTTTGCATACAATTGGCTCCCACCATTCATCATAATTAGCTAAAAATACTGTTGGTTTCCATGGATTAAAATATGGCATACTATATTCTGACATTATTTTATTATTCATAAAATCAAAAATAATAATATTAATATTTAATTGTTTTACTATATCCGTAATAGATTTATCAGATATCTCATTATTAATACAATATGAAATGCTTGAAATAAATGAATTAGACTTTACACCAATTCTGTAAAAAGATTCATCAAATAAATTTCTAAAAAAAGGAAAATCAGTGCTTTTCATTGCAATACCAGGTTGTAATGAAAATGTATTAATGATAGGCATTAAATGTTTAATAATAATGTCATAGGTTAACATTAATATTAATATTGTTTTATGTTTAAATTAAATTGCAATTAATAAATTATTGTTTTCACTCTCACAAATATTTAAAATAAACAAAAAAATATTTGTTAATATATTAATTTTATTACTATTATATGGTCTTATAATTTCTGTTAAATCACTCCATTTACACCATTTAATTTTATCTATTTCATTATTTTTAAAATTTATATATTCATTATCATCTTTATCTATATTTAATACAGAAGTATAAAAAATATGTTTATATTCTTTATTATTTGTTCCAATAAATAAGTCATGAATAGGGTCAAGGCATGATATGATATTATAATCATTCAATGTTAAAGATGTTTCCTCATTAAATTCTCTGATAGCACATTGTAAATTTGTTTCATTAGAATTTTTTCTTCCTTTTGGTATTTCCCATTCTGTTGATAAATATTCTGATTTAATATTATCTAATAATCCCATTTTTTTTAAATGATTAAATTTTATTTTAGATAAATTCATTTCTTCTAAATATTTCTTCTTATATGCATTTTTAAGCCATAAATTTTTCCATAGATTGTTAAAATCATCTGTTTTTATTAAACTGATTTCATCAGTACTCATATAAGAACACATTGTATTAATCTCATTAATGTTATTAATATTATATTTTCCTCTAATAAAATCAATATAATTTAATGAATGTCTTCTATTAACTAACATAAATGAAATTAAATCATTATATTCTTTAAATTTATGAATATTATTCATAACTATATTATTTAGATTATAATATGAAACTGAACTTAGATTATTTATAAACTTTTTATATATACTTTTATCTAATTTGATACAAATAATTCCAACAGATGTTAGCGGCTCTTCTTGATTATTGATAAATGCACCATTTGTCATGTCTATCTAAATTAAATAAGATATATTTTTTAAATAATTATCATATATTTTCTTTATTCTTAAGTTTAATTATAACTAAACATAATATAAATAAAATAAACAATAACAATATAAATCTTATTAAAGCTAAAATAAATGAACCAACTTTAAAAGTTATACCATTTGTTTTAACAGTATAATCTGCAATTTTATTAATATCAGGTTGATTATCATTATTTCCATCTCTATCGATGACTGGCATAATTATATCATTTATAAAACTAAATACTAATTGGTTAACAAACGAAGATAATACCGCAATTGTTATACCAAACATAACACTATTTTTCATAATAAAATCAGTTATTTGTGCTATAATCATTATTATATTATTATAATTTATATTATAATATTATAATATATATTAATATAATATGGATATAGATTTATCAAATCTTATTGATAAAGCATTTGATTATTATGATAATCATAATAATGAATATTCTAAATATATAAAATCAGATAACATTACGTTAGATAGAGATAAAAATATTATAAAATTCAATGACTTTAATCAAAGTGTTTTTAAATATGAATTTTTAGGTATTTTTGATAATACTACTAATATATGGATGTGGGCTTGGTTAGTTCCAGAGTTTATGTATAATGAAACAAATATTGTTAGAAAATTATTGAATTATGGTTTGAAAATAAGTCCAACACCATCAATAAGATTAAATAATGAAAAATTATATTTAAAAACACAAATGGTAAATGGAAGATTTTTATTATATGATGAATTTCAGTTAGATTTACATTTGGCAATTTCTAGCTATTTATCAAAAGATTTTTTTAAATTTATTTATTATAAAAAAAAATATTTAGATAAAGAAAAAACAAAATATATTACTGTATATTATTTAATTATTTAATTTCTTTATTAATTTAATGATTGAAATTCATGATATAATCAACATATTATTAGCATTATTTTTATGTCAACAAATATTATCTTATATTATTAAAAATAGTAGAAATGAAGAAAAATTAAAGGATAATTCATTATTTGATATAAATAATAAAATTGAAGAAATATTAAAACAATTATTTCTTAAAAAAAGAGATGAAAATGCACTTTATAATCCATTAAAACCTCCAGAACAAAGAATGGAATCACGTCAATATCCTTATCCAAATAATCTATTCTGGGAGAAAACTAGAGGTGAGCCTGATGATTATCAATTAGTTGGTTTATTATATAATACTGATATTAATAAAAATTATCAATTATATGGAAGACGTGTTTATCCTGGTTCTTATGAATGGGAATATTATATTAGAGGAATGGATGCAGGTGGATTAGATTTTAAATATCCTATCCAATTAAATAATAAAGAGGAAATTAGAGATGGAATAGTTATAAGTTTACCTATTGATAAAAATCCATACACCGTATCTATATATAATTACGACCAACCTAGATACAATCCATTTCCGGTATTTTAATAAAAATTGATTAATAATTTATTAAATTAAATAAATTATCAATTAATGGCTCTACTAAATGACATCAAAAGAATAATAAAACCAGTTAATCTTATTTGTTTTGATGCTTTTAATAAAAGCATAGATAATATTTTAGAGAATTTGATAGTTCATGATAATATTTCGTATAATAGTTTTATTTTTAATCATATTATTTATAATAATTCTAATGGAGAATTAAAAGATAATATAATTGATAGTATTAAACTTCATATTAATACAAATATTAAAAATCAAAGAATTCATTTTAGAAGTCTTAATAAAAAGAATAAATTAAGTGTAGCTGATTTTAATTTGTATTTTGATAATATTTATAAACTTGTTAATAAATTAAATGGTATGTTTCAACATATTATTCCTAATAATCCTAAAAAAGGCATTACTAATAAATGGGGAACTAGTATTTTGTGGGAACATACTATTAATATGATTAATAATATTCTTATTAATGATGTTATCTTCAAATATTCAATTAATAATAATATTAATAATCAAAATGATAATGAGAATAATTCTGATATTAGTAGATTAAATTATTATATTAATATATTTGCGGATTATATTTTAACAGATAAGAAACAATTTTATTCTACTTTTGTAGAGCATATTGATATGTCTTTAGTTGATTTTATTGATGTTAAGAATAATATGCTAGCAAATATAATTAGATTATCTAATAACAATGTAGATGATAAAATAATTAATGTTAATATCTTTAAGAAATTATACAAATATTATATGGATTGTTATTCAAATTATTATTATATTACTAAAAATGAACCATTTAATAAACTGAAACAATACATAACAGAACATATTAAAAAAATATTTGATACTAATGATATTCAATTTATTAAAAATTTTATGAATACTTATATAAAAGAATTTATTTCATTGATTAAACATTTAGATATCACTAATATTTTATTAAGTTATAATCCTACTGATATTCATAATTATATCAGTTATAACAATACATTATATGATATAACAAATAATACAGCTCTATCTTCAGTTATTTACACTTTTATTAAAAATAATATTGATAAATATTTTGATAATTTTGATAATATCATGTATTTAGCTGATTTAATTAATACTGATATTATCAATAAAAAACATAATAAGTTTTATTATGTATTAGGTTCAATGATTAAAAATAAAGATGAATTTATTAGTGCTATTTGTCAAAAATTAATGGAAAGAATTATTTATAAAAATATTGATATTGATGATGAAGGGAAACATATAAAAATGTTAGAAGATACATTTAATCATGACAGTTCTGTAGTTCTTAAATACAATATTATTTTGAATGATTTTTCACAATCTAAAAAGTATTGGGATGATAATAAAAAATTAATTATCACTTCTTTGGACTCATGGAAAATTAATCATTCTACTGGTTATACTAATACAATTATTAATACAGAAGAATTTACTACAATTCTTTGTAATTATATATTTAAATATAATCAAAATAATGAATATTTGAATGTTAAAAAGAAATTGATTATGTATCCTCATCTTGGTTCAGTAGAGATTGAAATCCATAATTGTAAAATAATTGTATTACCAGCTCAAATGTTTTGTCTTGAATTATTTGTATCTTTTGATACTAATTTAAGTTATGATATAATGTTTGAGAGAGTTAAAATGAATATGACAAATTACAAAGATGAATTTATTAAAAGTATTATTAATTCATTAATAGGTCCTATTTTAGTTAAAACTAAACAAAATGAATATAGAATTAGAACTGATTTAAATAATGATAATAAAATGATTAATATGATTGAAATTTTCCATAATATGAATAATAATAATAAAACTATTATTAAGAAGATTAAGGAAGAATTATGCCATGAGAGAGAAGATATTATTATGGCAAATATTAATCATCATATTAAAAAGTTCGAACAAATTAGTGTAGCAGATTTACATGACCTACTTGAATCCAATATTAATCTATTTGAGGTCGATTTAGAATTATTTGCTAAAGTTTTGTGTAAAATGAAAGAAAATGACTATATTGAAATGACTGATAATAAGGTTAAAAAAATACTATATGGTTAAAAAAATTGATTTATGTTTTCTTTACTTATATAATTTTATTTATAATGTCAAATCCTTTCATTAACCAAACAATTACTATTTATGATGAGAGAATTAATGAAGAAGTTAATGTTGATATTCTTAATATAGCAAAGTACTTTAAACATATTTATTGTTTATGTACTCTTGATAGTAAAGCGAATATTGATATATCAGTATTTATTAATAAAACATATAATAAGGAATTACTGGATGAAACAATTAATCAGATGGTTTTATATAAAACAAATATATCTATTTTGAAAAATATAGTTCATTATGGAAATATTTGTTATTGCGAAAAAGATATTATTATCAAGGCTAATAAATTTGGATATGAATTAGATGATAATGTATTAATTCTACCAATTTATAATATATCATTTTTAGATTTACAAAAATATATTGATAATATTAATGGATTAATTACATTTAATAATTTTTATGATATTTTGGTCGTAAATAATTATTTTGGTGATAATATTAAGAACAATTTATCTAAATTAAAAATTAATAGTATGATTAATAACTTTGATGAAACTAAATATTGGGAATTACCTTATAACTGTATGCCTAATATTACCAAATTATTTGATAGCAGAAAATTTAATTTCAATATAATTAGAACATCACCAAATATTAGCAATATTTTAGATAGAATTAGTAATTCACCTATTAAAGAAAACTATATCGAACAAATCTTTAATCGGAGAAATTATGTTGATCCATCTGAGATTATTAATAAGAGAGGTTATAAATTATATTGGAAAGTTTGGAATTGTGATTATAAGAATGATGATATAAACAAAGTATTTAATATTCTTGATGATGATTACCAAAAATATCTATTATTTAGTAATCTATGTGTATCTAAAAAATATTGTCATCTAGTAATTAATAATGAATATATTATTAAAATGATGACACCTGTTATTCATAAAAATATTAATCTTTATACTTATCTGTTTGGTTATGCATGGCTTAGATTTTATTTTGAAGAAACTATTAATCGTTTCCGTGTAAAAACAACTGATATGTATATTTTTGATATTAATACAGCATCAGCTTTACCTGTATTTCATTTCAATCATTCTAATCCCCATAATAATCCTTATTGTCCTATTTTAGTTGCCAATAAATCTCTTAATCCTGAATTTAATATTGGTGGTGTAGTTTGTAATACAGATAAAGATTTAGAACGGCGTATTTGTACTTTAGATGAATTTAAAGAAAAAATAAATATCTTTATTAGTGGGAATAAAAATATTAACTTGTTAAATGGAATAGATTTTAAGGAATTAAAGATTGCAATTACTGGTAGTATTATGACAGCTTGCGCCCAATATAAACATCCATTAATGAATTTATTTTCGAATGTGCCTGAAAATGACAGAGATAAAAGATATTTTAATGAATATTATTATGAATCAGATGTTGATGTAATGGTAATGAGTAAAACTATTTATGAATTTTTAGATATAACTAAATCATTTCATGAGAAAATTATGCTAAATTGTTGTCAGTATTTAGAAGCTGAACCAGAACATATTAAATATAATCTATTAAGAAATACATATTTATTTGTATCTAGTGAATTTATTAAAGAACATATCTGTAATGATAAATTAACTTATGATGTAATTGTTAAGGGTCTTGAATTGAAACTAATTATTAAATTGTTTGTTCCTTATGCCAGAAAAATGCATGAAATGGAATGTAAGAAAAAGCTTGAAGGTTTAACTAAAGAAGAACAGACTAAATTAATTGATAAATATACAGAACTGTTTGTTTTTGATGAAGACTGTTTAGTTATCAAAATTAAAGATACTAAAACAAATACTACAATGATTAATAACAATATAACTCGTCCTTTGGAATCTGAATTCTCACAAGAAGAAATTGAAATGATCCTTAATAGTAATAATAATCTTGATGAAGAAAAAATTAATATTATAATTCCAATGACTGATGGTTTAGGTTTTAGTGATGGTTTTAAGGCTCGAATTACAGCTCCACAACTTACTCATGATTTTGAATTATTTCCAGTATTTAAAGATGATTTTATGAATACAGTTGCTAACTTTCATATGCCATGTGTTCGAGCTTATTATAATGGTGAAAATGTTTATATGACTCCATCATTTGTATCAGCTCATATGACATTAATGAATATTGATTATAAATATTTTGCAGGTAGTAAGGACCCAATTAATATTATTAATAAATATCGTATGAGAGGTTTTGGATGTTGGCTTAATAAGAATGAATTAGAAACATATATTAAATATGTTTATGAAGTTCCATTTTGGAATAATCTGTTTCATATTAGTCCAACTAATAAAAATAGCTATTCTAAATGTTTTGGACCATTACATATTAATTCTACTATGTTTAAACCAAGGACATTTAATAGTAATTTAATTAATGGTGAAAATGTTATACCTGTTGAATGTAATTATACAGACCTAAATTATAGAGCTTTATCAGAACAAGAATATAATATTAATAGATTTAAATCAGATAAATCTTTTAATAAAAAATATACAACTATTAATAAAGATACAGGTTATATTGAACCATTATATAAAGATATTATTATTATTAACAATTATCTGAAAAATAATGAACCTGAAGCACAAAATAATGATTGGACTTTAGATTATGGAGATTGGAATACAGAACAAAATGTAGCTCCCATTCCTAATAATGATGTAATTGTCCCAGAACAAATGGATTTAATGCCACCATTACTTAATATATAATAAAGTAATTTGTTATAAATATTGATTAATTTAATTTTTGATTTAAACTAATAATATAATAATAATTAATGTCAACCCAAACAGATATAATTTTAGATAAAGATGTTTATGATAATATGAAAAAGAAATTATTTAATTTTTTTGAAGATGAAACTTTAGAAAGAGTAATGGAAGGTTTAAATGAATTTGCATTAAAATATGTTGAAACAAATGATTGCCCTTTTTTAATCAATGATATTTTTGTTAATAAAGTTGATGAAATAATTCAACATATGGAAAAGTCAGATTATCTTGGTGAAATGATTACAACCGGTCATGTATTACCCGAAGAATTAGGTTATTTAAAACCACATGAATTATGTCCTGACAGATATAAAGCAATTATTGAAAAGAAAGCTTACGAACATAATCAAAAGAAGAATAAAGGCACAAATATATTTTCATGTAAGAAATGTAAACAAAGTAATTGTGAAGTCACTCAGAAACAAACACGGGCAGCTGATGAACCAGCAACAACATTTGTTAAATGTTTAGAATGCGGTTTTAGTTTTAAATTTTAATATAAAACCAATGCTAATATAATATTAATAATGATTTTTTTATTAGGATTTATAACATTTGGGATTAAATTAATTAATGATTATTTATATTATATCAATGAAATTAATTATGAAAATAAATTAGTTGGATTAGAAATTGAAAATCTAAAAGAAAATGGAGAATATAAAAAAATTGATACTTTATTATATGCACCTGATAATGATAAAAAATATAATAATTTAGAATATATTGGAAGCAAAACAAATTTATCAAAAATATATTTATTTGATAAAGAGGATATTATTTTTTATAATAGAATTATAAATATAGTTAAATCTTATAAATATTCTGATAATATTTTAAAAACATTAGATAGTTTAAATAATAGATTATTGTTAAATGAAATTAATATTAAAAATGTTTTTATATATAGAGACAAATATAGTAATAATAAAAATGATATTATTTTATATTACTCCAAAAATAATATCAAATTATTTTCTATCTTTGGTTTCATTTATTTTACTGAATATTTTTTTTGCACTCATTTTTGGTGCTAATTCAACGTTATATTTTTTTTGAATATATTCAATAGTATTATTTTTATTATGTTCGTATTCAAAAACAATAATTTTATCAATAATACTTGGTTTATTATACTTTATAGCATAATCTATTATTATTCTAAAATCTTCATGGATAATATAAATTTCAACCATACTATATAATATTTCAATTTCGTGATTTTGATTACATTGTATTAATATATCATAAATATCTAATAATAGAAACACTGTATTAATATATTTTGATTCACAAAATTCAAATCTTTTTGTACTAATTTTATTCCATCTTTTTAAATTTGTATTTAAAATTCCTATATGATAAATAGAATTATTTCTAAGTAAATCAATTGCATATAATGACATATAATCCCTAATATTAATTTCAATATTATGATAATCATGATTTTTTTGGAGTTCATTTAAATAATTACTCCAAAAAATTATTGGTCTAGGAGAACATTTATATTCTTTATAAAAATTATCCATGCTTGTTTTAAATGACAGCCAAAATTGTTCGATATGATAATCTGGATTCATAATAATATAATAAATATTTTAATTTTATATATTTATATAATGATAGATAAAAAGAAAAGAGACGAAGTTTTTAATAAATTCAATAAATTATTTGGTCCTAATATTAGTAAGGATATTGAGAATTCTATATATAATTTTAGTTTAGATTATTCTGAAAGCAATAATACTCCATTTTTATTAGAAAATATTTATATTAGCAAATCAGAAGAATTATATTGTTTATTAAATACTAACTTACAAATTGTTATTAAAGCTATTCATGATAAAAAAATTGATCCCAAAAATATTGCAAATATTAGGCAAAATGAATTAAATTTATTGCTTTCTAATAAACAATATGTTGAAATTGTTAAAAAAAGAGAATTAAATATGATGTTAAGTGAAAAGAAAGGCAGCACTGCATTTGAATGCAAAAAATGCAAAAAAAATAAATGTTCTATTGTTGAAAAACAAGTTCGTTCTGCTGATGAACCAGCTACTCAATTCATAACATGTTTAGAATGCGGACATGTTTTTACAATTGGGTATAGTGCAGTTAAAAAATTGCATTTTTGAACTACATACCAAAAACTGTTATATTCGCTATACGAATTAAACATTAAAAACAACCGAAGGTTATAGTATGCAATTTTGAATGGCGTCTAACACAATTGGATAATTATAATTAAAAATATAATATATATTATTATAATATATA
>JACCDO012276033.1_pt1 | contig 20892 bp, 20 predicted proteins | sample 7446101 | NCBI WGS metagenome assembly JACCDO01 (sample SAMN15323440, study PRJNA562643) | freshwater metagenome | isolation source: river surface water | place: USA:Blue River Watershed | collected 2017-08-16
GAAGGCGGTGCAGAGTCTGTATAGAATGACGTGTACTAGACGCAGATATCTCCGCATTATTAATGGGATAAGCAAGCTCAAAGCACGAGTAAAGGCTCGTCAGGCTCGTAGGAAGCACCAGAAGTATGTTGATCAGACCTATGATGCGTACCAAGAACAGCTGCTTATACTGTGGAACACGGAGCATACGTCACTTGTATACCGCGCTTTTTTCTGGAATAAATTATGTGATTCAAGCAAGAAATCGTTGGTAAGAATCAAGTTTATGGAGCTGGAGCTGTCGCGGATATACGCGTCATTAGGCTTGGTATGCAATGAAAATGAAAAGCGCAGCTTCACCACAAAATTTGATTATGTGCGACATAAATTCACTAGCACGCAATCCATGTCGCTTAGTGGAGCTGCCGTTGCCGTCACCACAGCGAATAAGAAAGCATTGATTGCAGCGCGCAATACGATCTATTTGCTGCTGAAGCATCACTCCACCTTGACCGAAAATGATGAAATATTTCGACGATTTGATCTATTTACTTTAAAGAAAAGAAAACAAAATTTATCGCAACTTTTATGGACTCAAAATAGTGTTTCAGTAGCGACGGAGCACGCGGAGGTCACGAGGACACTGTGTCTCAAGAGCAGTGACCCACTAATACACCAAGATATATTGCGAGTAGATAATTTATGGAGTGAAATGATTAGGAAAGATGTATATTCGGTGGCTGCCGCTTGGTTCCACTCCGCAGTTTGTAAATAATCTAGACTATGTCGTCCTCATTGCACTACTCACCTACTGCTTCCCACCACACCACTACTAGCACCCCTTTTTAGAACGGATCCACTACTCATGTCATGGGTGTGGACTACAAATTTGAAGATCAAAATTTGGACCAAATTTTTTGGTACCATACGCACCAATTGAAACTTTCAATTTGAAAGAATAAAGTAACAAAGCTTACAGGATGCAGTCGCTGCCCTCCATTGAATTGCCAGAGGCGATCTCTGGAGACGAAGAATCGTTTAGTGCGATGCCAGTTTCTACTGCAGGGACACAGAAAGTAGCAGATGATGTGCTTGCGCTTCGAGCGACTAATGTCAGTTGGTTGGTCAATTGGATTCTTTTGATAATTAAAATTGTAATCGCAATATCGTCTTCGTCAAAGGTTGTTATTGCGAGTTTGGTTGACTCCGCAGTAGATTTAATATCTCAATTTGTGTTGACTTGGAGTCAGTCATATGCGAACTACCATTCACCTGATTACCCTGTGGGCAAGTCCCGCATCGAAGCACTATCAGTGTTGGGTTGTGGCGCAATCATGATTTTTTCTTCAGTTGAAGTCATCCAAGCATGTATCGAGGACTTGATAGGTGGTTTTAATGGTAACAAGCCAGCATTATTTGTTGGCACCGAATTGTATGTTATATTGGGATTATGTATTGGTTTAAAATTTATTTTATATTTATATTGTAGAATGATAAGCAGGACGATCCCCTCTAGTACTGACATAGTAGATGCATTAGCTGAAGACCATATAAACGACGTTTGGAGTAACGCAGCTGCAATCGTAGGTGCAACAATTGCGTACAATACCAAAGCATGGTATGTTGATCAAGCCATGGCTATATTAATTACAGTTCTCATCATTGTCCGTTGGATAAGCATCATGCAAGAGCAGGTAAAAAAGGTCGTAGGATATACAGCACCTCAAGAGTTCATCGACTTAGTTAATGATATTGCACGAGAACATGACAGTCGAATTATCGTTGATGTTACTCGCGCATACCATTATGGTGCAAGATACAACGTAGAAATGGAAATCGTGTTACCTGGAGACATGACCGTCATCGAGAGTCATGATATTGCACTAGCATTGCAGCATAAGATTGAATCATTATCAGATGTTGAGCGCGCGTTTGTGCATGTGGATCACCAAGAAAGAGACGGGTTAGAACACAAAGTTGAGCGAGAATTAGTGATGAAGTTAGTCAATACAAAAAGCAGCGACAGCTCTGGCTCACCAGCAATCAGAAATCTGGGCGGTGAACTGAGAAACCGGAACACTAGAACGTAGCAATAATTCTCGTCTTCTGTATTCGTAAACAAACAACAGCCAATCCTTCATCGCTGCACCTTCAAGCGACTCCCCCCCTGTCTCTTTCACGATTCATCTCTCCATCACCACCGTGTTAATCGTGGTCTTAGAGTGATGCCGATCAGCCGTACCGGCACCTTATTTTTTGCTTTTTGACTTGACAAAAAAAACCACATACTGGTAAAAAAAATACCACAATAGTAAGAGCGCGATGTCGGTGACTTTGGTGCGCAAGGTGCGGCTACTAGTGGGTGCTGGAGGTGCAAAGCCAGGTCCAGCTATCGGTCAAGCGTTGGGTCCATTAGGCGTTAATATGGCAGAGTTTTGTAAACAATTCAACGAGAAAACCAAGGATTACATCAAGGATGTACCAATCCCCGTGGAGTTGTCAGCATTTTCCAATCGTTCGTTTCAATTTATCTGTAAAACACCAACTACATCGTGGTTTCTTAAGAAATGTGCTGGAGTAGAAGTAGGTGCAGCACGACCAGGTAATCATTCCCTCACTTTATTTGTTATTACTTACTCGTTCATACGCTTACTAATTAATTGTTAGGTCATGAAACATGCGGTGATATTCATGTGAAACAAATATATGAAATAGCTCAAATAAAACTGCAAGATGAACATTTAAAACATATTTCACTGAAATCGATGGCGAAATCCATTGCGGCGTCGGCGAAGAGTATAGGATTAGAAGTCGTTGGCGGTGTCGGAGGCGAACCCGCGAAGAAGTTGCCAAAAGCAGGCAAACCACCATCTGGTAAAGCAAATGCTAATCCAGAAGCAGCGAAAGCCGCGGACAAGAAAGCAGATGCCAAGAAACCCGCAGGCGACAAAGCAGCTGCAGAAAAAAAGCCAGCAGATGCGAAAGCCGATAAGAAGAAGTAAAGAAAGTTAGAGTAAATATAATGATTTTGTAAATTATATGTAACATATTAACGTATTGATCAGCCATTAACTCGCTCGTACCTTCCCTTTCTTGTCAGCGATCTTCACCTCAACCACGAGGGCTTCCAGTGAGTTCAATAGTCATTGTAATAGTAACATTTTTGAGTAATAAATTAGTAATTAATTATTACTAACTGAATTGGTAATTCACACCGTAATACGGTGACCGTATTCAACTGCGATGGACGCACCGGTCCGAATACGGCCCTGGAAAGCCCTGTGAAATGGTGGAAAAAAAGAACCAAGAAGAAGAAGTCGGTGACGCGCAGAAGAAGCAGGAAACCATGCTTTCGTCAGCGATCTACGGGAGGTCACTCACTCAGCTACTCTTATTTACTCACTCACTTATAAACTTACTGACTCATTCACTCAGTCTTACTCACTCACTCACTAGTATACTTACTTACTCACTCACTCACTCACTCAGGAGCCGCGATATGACGAGCCAGTCACCAGCGCCGTCCCACTTCAGATCTCCAATGACACAACAGCGGGACCCGAGGCGTTCGTCCTTCATGAGCACACTATCTGCCCCATTTTCAATGTTCAAACGAAACAATGGCACAGTGAGCAGTTCTACTCCTGCGAGTCGTTCATTTGCTACACCTGGGTACTTCCATAGCGGTAGTATGACCAATAATAAAGAAATGGTTGATAAACAACGATTATTACAAAGTTTAATGGATTATTTTCGAGACTGTTTCAACATCATTCTTAGCACCAGCGCTAGCTACGTCCTAGACGGTCGCGTCAATCTAAACAAGTATATCGAGACAATTGTACATAATCTTCAACAGGAAAACTACGAAATTCCCGGCTTGCTACCACATAGTGAATTAATTACATTAATTATCACAGAAATATTGAAATTAGACCATCCACGATCATATAATGACTTTGTGACACAGGACACATTCTTGCAACTGTTGCGACTACACACTGGCTTCTACCACATCCCTCAACTACGCAACGAGCCAGTTTACAGCACTAAATTGTTTAATAATATGAGCACCGAGAAGACATCTAGAGAGGCATATGGGAAATTGTTATCGGAACGAGGAGTGCGAGACTTCTCTATAATCATTCCCAACACGCCTAATATTGGTGGTGTATCCCTCAAGCAACGCACTGATTTCGAGGTAATGAAGCAACGCGAAGGTGTCCATAAAATGGAACGTGATAAAAAACTCGAAGAAATCAATGAAAAATATAACGATTCATACGTAAATAGTATGAACAACGCAGTGTTGAACCCCAATAATATATTCCCCGCAGATCCCGATGAGATGGACTTGGGTGTGGACGCCAGTCAAGAAGGTCAACGAGCACCTGTAGCAGTCCGGATAGCGGAAAGATTAGAGCCGTTAAACGATAATGATTACCGTGAAATATCGAGTATACTACTAGGTCCACCCTCTGACAAGCTACTTATTGAAAAATTTAATATTGATATTTCCGTGAACAAAATCAAAACGTTGCGCGACAACTCGTGGCTCAACGACGAAATGGTCAATTTCTACATGAAAATGTTGAATGAGCGAGAGAACGAGCTCGTGGTGAAATATCCAATCAAGAAAAAATCATATTTTTTTAATTCATTTTTTGTAAATCGTTTAGTGGATAACGAAAGTGGTGGCTATTGCTACGACAACGTCAAACGATGGACGAAGAAAGCGGGAATTGAGAATATTATGGAGTTTGAAAGAATATTTTTCCCGGTGAATGTGAATAATACTCATTGGACACTAGCGGTGGTGTATCTGCACGCCAAAAGGGTGTTGTACTATGATAGTATGGGTGGAAGAGGGCAGAGGTATGTCGAGGGATTGCTGCGGTGGGTGGTGGATGAAGCAGCAGCCAAGAATAAAATTGTGGTGAATAAAAATGAATGGAGTTTAGAGCGTGGGGTGTGTCCACAACAGGAGAATGGATATGATTGTGGTGTGTTCACTGTAGTGTGCGCCGATTTCTTGGCGGATGACTTGCCGTTGACATACGAACAGAAGTACATGTCTATGTTCCGGCATAAGATCGGCTCCTTCATTCTAAAAGGCGCGTTAGGATATACAGTGTAGTGTAGAAGGTGTACATATGGTAATAGAAGGCAACGCGACGGAAGTATAACTCAGTTTATGTACATATTAATGAACTTCTTTGGCGTTCTGCGTACTATATCTTTTTCTATATTCATTCACTAAATCGGCACTAAAAATATATTTTCCATTTGGATTATCACAATGACTACGATCGACGTTGTACCCCTTGGCAAGGCACCCACACGTCTGGTCATTGCACTGCACTCCTAACTGGACACACTCGCAGTTGTTGCTGACGCACAAGGTGCATAAATTGATTACTTCACGTAATTTTGTGGTAAGTTCAGCTTTTGATAGTTTTTCAACATCATTTTTGGTGATTGAGCCATCAGAATGGCTCAATATCTCGCTTTTCATCTTGGCAACGCTTAGTTTGTCAATTTTTAATGGTTTACATGAGCAACCATTATGTGATCTACTACTGCGAATGGCGATTACCTCGTTATTCAACTCTCTTACAATATTGGCGGAGTCTTCCGGGGCAATGGTGGCTTTGCCATCATTAAAACCCAGCAGGTTTATCCGCGACACTTCATCATGAACCTCAAACAATGGATTTTTCACACCAGATTTGTAATCGAATTGCCTTGTTTCTAGCTTTAACGTACTATCCTCCTTGTCACACTTTGATGTCATGGACACTAGTGCTCGTTGTGCGATTGGCAAGGACTGTGCTTTCAGTAATAACTCTGCTTGCTTTCTATTCACATGCTCATCAACAGTGATGACAACTCTAGGACATGATTCATCAGCATGCAAACTGAAGCCTAGCGGATAACACCCTGATGTGGGTACTGCATCGTATCCAATATGTCTTTTAAAATATATTTCTTCGACAAAACCGAAGCTTATTGCTGCATTACCAATATCTCCCACCGACTTACTTCTTTCCTTACGGCGTCTGCTATACTCTTTTTTCTTCAATTTCCTATTGCTTGGTTGCTTCACTACTACTGCTGCATCTTCCTTCGGCAGCTCATTACTTATGCTACTACTACTATTACTATCACTAACACTATCATTTACCGCCTTCTGCACACTATCTACCACACTACTACTACTATCTCCATGTCCCGCCTCGTCACTAAACACAAATCGCGTGTTCACTACAGATATATTAGCCAGCTTCAACAATTTCGACGTAAAATCGTTCATTCTTTGACTAGGAAGCAGCAAACAGGCGGGGTTTCACTCAAAACGAGCGTAACCACGAGTACGATCACCAACTACTGCGTTGCTGCACCAAGCGCGCGTGTTTTAAAATGACTCACGCGATGATGGTTCATAGTTCCGGATACATGAAATGTACATCGTAGAAGAGAGTAAGTGAGCAGGAGGAGCGACCAGATACGCGGAAAGCGAGTAATAATACAAAATAACATGAATTTACACATTGAGTTTTTCATCGGAATTTGCAACAGGTAGTGGTTGTAAACCAAATTTTTCACTCATAATATTTTTTAATATATATAAGAATGGAGTCATGCCGAATGACAAAGCAAACTTCAATCCATAGCCAGTGGATGCAATATTGATAATTTCGTCAAATGTGGCTGGTGTTTGTCCTGTTAATGATTTACCGAGACTAAATGCAACATAACTAACTACAAACGAGTCTAGAATCTGTGAGATTACTGTACTACCGGTAGCTCGCAACCATAGCAGCTTGCCGTTGGTAGCCTTTTTGATGATGCCAAACAACCAAATATCACTCAATGATCCAATCAAATACGCGGTTACACTAGCTACATACATAAGTTTTGCACTACCAAAGATCATGTTGAATGATTCTGGAGTGACATTAAAAGGTTTGTCCAAGTATGGCAGTGCTTGGGCTACATTCATAATAAGAAACACAAATATTGACATTGCTAAACCAATAAATACAGTATTTTTGGCAGCTTTGGGTCCATAATACTCATTTATTAAGTCACCTAAGACGAAGGTAACAGGGAATGTAAGCATGCCACATGTGTGCTCAATAGTCTTTTTACCAAAAATTTCAAATGGTAATGTAATATCGAATAGCTTGACACCAATTACATCTGCAATAATCAAACAAGTAACAAACACTGAAGTTAATATGACGTACATAAATTGTTGCGGCGATAAATCATATTGACTTTCAACAGAGTTATCCGTATTTTCTGGTATATTCAATGCATATAGTGCACTATTTTCTCTCGTATAATCTATCTTAACATCCAACAACGACTTGATTGAGCGAACATTCTTCCCTCCATAGCTTTGACCATCTTTGCGCAGCGATTTCACGTTTCGCAGCGAGTTCATCGCACGGAAGCTGGTGACCAAAGGCACGCACAGTGCTAGTAGCAGTAAAACGCGCATTTTCACGCTTTTATTCAATCAATTTCTTTTAAAATATTGATTTCTTCTGTTTTTCTTTTAGTCAAGAATGTGGAAATGAGTCAGCACCGCATCGACGGAACCATTTTAAATTGAAAATATTTAATTAATTGATTCATTAGAAGCGAACAAATAAATAATGATCTAGAAACAAAAATTGTAATTAGTGTGATAGTACAGAAATCAGCGGATGATAAACGCGTGATAGTAGCACGCGGAGCAGTCGAAGACCAGCAGAATAGTCACGATCTTACAGTGTTTCTCATCGCAACGCTTGGACTTACGACTACACACATCACAATGACATGGCGTTTCCATTTCTATGCAACGGATAATGTTTTTGTCAATATTCTCCGAGCCCAATTCGAACACACTCACTTACGTATCGTTGTAATCCCATACGGATCAACATACAGACCGTGTCCACCCACCACCTCATTTTACCCCTACAAAGTATCTTTACATTATATTGACCACGGCGGTTCCAAACTTTAAAGTAAACACAACACAACCACCGGTACCGGCATGTGAAAATTTCGTCATTTTTTCGAATTTTAAGATTTTAATTTGCAGGCGATTGGATGAGTTCGCACCCGCAAGACGACGGCGAGACGCCGCTGCTGCAGTCGCAGCTGCTGCTGGACCTCAATGAGGACCTGATCGCTGCTATCGTTGAGAACCTTCAGCTGGGACGGCACGATGATTGTGTCAAACATTATAATATATTGCAGCAGAATTTAGTTACTCTTGCGACGGCGTTGGATAAGTATCCGCACGGCGATAGCGACCCGTTCGAGGCAGTGAAGCAGTTTCCTGACGAGATTATACGGAAGGATATTTTAGAAGATTTTGTTAGTCACGAGGATAGAACAACACCAATAGCATCATTGCCACCACCATGTGTTGAATGTGCATCCAATAATTGCACATCGAGAGTCTGTAGAATTGAACTAGGTATGTTATTATAAATCATTCACTCAATATATCGCTTAAATCATCACTTACTCGCTCAGGACATGTTGGATTGAGTTGTAAATTTTCTATGCAAGAAAGAGAACAATTTGTGAAAGTTGCATCAGTACTGTCAGAACATCATCGTGACATTGAAGCATGCGCTATTAATGGCAATCTGTCTCGCCCAGCACCAAAGAAATGGAATGAACATGAGATATATACCATATTCTTGTTGTTATCAATATATGGGGACTTAAAGAAGAGTATTCCCAAGATCATTGAAGCGTTAGGTTCGCTTACTCACTCATCTCTTAGCTCTCTCACTTGCTCACTCACTTTTAAACGCGTTCACTCTAGGCGGAGAAAGGAACGAGAGTATGATTCGAAGTAAAATGAAAACACTATGTAAAAAGCAACATGTGGACGTAGATAAGGCGATCCAAGATAAGATTCTGCCCGATGCACCTTATGGATACTTACCTCCAAGCAGTATTGCGCATCTGTATAATCAAGCGAAAAATAGTAACAACAACAATAACAATGCCGGTAATAAGAGTGGCAATGTGACGTCATCGAGTCTACCAATATCCAACAATTCTCACAGTTCTAATCCAGTTAGTAGTGCATCCACAGCTCCTATTACTAGTAACGGTAATCACGACAACGAAATCAACATCGCCACATCCAGTCTGGCGCCGCGGAAGGGCGAAGATTGGATCGGATTGATCGCTATTGCAACCGCTGATAATCCATCAATTAGTAATAAAGATGTCTCGAATCACCAGAATCATGCATTAGGAGGACTCAGTGACAGTGTCAGCTCACGTGAGACAGCGTATGTGCCATATGATGAGAGATTGTTAGGGAATAGTGTTATGACCATTTTAAATAATAACCGCTCAAGCGGCGAGACTCCTGCCACACCATGTAACGCGGTAAGCGAGGCAATGGGAAGTAATCAATATGTAAATATCTGTAAAAATGTTGTCAAAGAAATCTGTATGTCGACCATTTCATCCGTGTCGATGTTAGCCCCTCGTTATGGCAAAGGTAACGGTTATGTCGCGCCTAGACTAGATGACGCACCGCCATTTGCAAAACAGGGATTATTACTACAAAAGAAAATATGGCAAGAAAGTATTATCAATCAAAAGAATAGTTTCAAAGAGCATCTGAAGGAATATATCACTTGCGCGATCCAAGCGTACCAGGTCAGCGCTGAACCCAAGCAGGTGCCAGTAGACGGGACGTCCAGTGGTTACAGCACCAAGAAAAGGCTATCACCTGCCGCAATCAATGATAAATCATCAAGTAATAAGAAACCGAAAGCAATCAAGACGTATAAGAAGGCAGTAGTAGCAGTGCCGCCTGCGGATAGTGCCAACTATGATTACGAAGGAGCAGCGAAGTCGAAGAAGCAGTTGAACACCAATGAGTATCAGAAAGACATGAAGAAAATGACCAAAGCTAAAGGTAAAAAGGGATTACCACCGGTGGTGCTGCTAGAGCCGTCAAGTGACTCGGTTGGACTCTATAATCTAGTCAATAACATCGAAAATGGTGATTCTAAAACGGCTTTTGAAGCAGGAGTTTTCACTGGGGCTTTTGATGACACTTTCCTGACAGAGTCGCTACTAGGATTTGGTGAATTGTCGCGTGACGGTGACAGTCGATTGAATAACAATCATGTTCTCAGCGAGATATCCATGATACCAGGGTTGAACAATGACTATTCATTCGCCGGTCCGTCTTGGAAAAAGTGAAACGGTTTGGCCAGCTACGTCAGTGTATATGATGTCAATTAATTACATAATTTAATTTTTATTTTCCTTTTTTTGCGTTGTTATTTTTGTTGTTTGAACAAAGAAATCCTCTTTTAAATCCACTTTTTGGTTTGTCGGTATTTGTATTCTTCGTTGTGGGTGTCAATGTTTGCGCTGACACGTTCTCTTTATCACTATTACTATCTGTTTCTATTACTTTCACTGACGGCGTAGCAGGCGCTAGTGTCACAGGCTTATTCATCACCCAGCTACTACCACCTTTCCTTGTCCCTAAGGAAGTCATTAATAGTTTGATTTCCTCATCCAGTGAACTAACATCCTCCATCTCTAACGCATCATCATCCGTTTTGTACATGTATATATTAACCTTATTTGATACGCTGCCGGGACTCCCGATGCCATAATCGAGTAATCGCTTGCTAGAATCAAGTTTGATCAGCTTCCCACTGGACCCTCTTAACGTTAGTACTAATGAAAGTGATTTCGGAAGCATGAAACGAGTGAATAATACCTCCCTCATGTGAGAGATTGGCTCGCTTATACTGTACGAAAAAGTCAATGGTCTGTCCTTGCACCCATTTGTGAAATGAATACTAACATCAACTTCCTTTTTAATGTCGAATACTTTTGTTACATGAATAACAAATTCTGTAGTGCCCAATGACTTGATAGCAGCATGAAGTATGTAATCTCCAAGCAAATATGAATCCTTCATTATACATCCGTTCATCATAAGTCGCATAGAATTGCTGTTCATTTTTACCAATCGCTCAATAACTCGCTTGATACTGAATATTTTATTGTGTATTTCCCCCGTTATTTGATATTTATTTTTACCAAATTTGATAGTTAATTGTATTGTAGGAGGAGATTTGACGCTGCATTTAGACCTCAACAAAGCATGAATCACCTGTGTATTCTTGTGGGAGTCCGCGCCTAGTAGCGGACTGGAGTCGCATAATTCCCTCCCGCATTGCACCAACATTATGTCGGCGATGCTCATGTGCCCCTTCGATGCCACATACTCCTTAAGCTCGTATCCGTTAGCGAACAAAGGCGTTTCAACCGTTAATCCGTTGAGAAATTTTACTTTAATACGGTTTTTTTGGTCCATTTATGTACCAAATTGTTTTTTGATGTCTTGTTTCTCCTTCTAGAAATATTCCCATCCCAACTGACAACTCCAATAAGGAAATACCGGTACGCTGGATGAATCAACGTGAATAACACGGAATTCCATATTAACAATAAGAACAATAACAGTAGCGATAGCAATAATGACAGTATCAATAATGATAATAATGATAAAATTTATTGTGTCGTCCTCGTTCGACGCAACGAGGAACTTTTCAAGAGCCTTCAATCACAATTTATACGCGGTCAAATTGCGATTGATGGTGGCATTGAGCGACGCGAGTAATCGTGGCCATGGCACCTTTAATTATGGAATAAACAGACGAATTCGTCGGATTGTTCTGCCGGTTACCATGGGAAAAATAGTCGGTCCCAAATCTGGGTCATGACTCATTTGAACTTCAAATTTTGAAGAGCTTACGAGGTCGCGCATGACGCTTCCCGTCATCTTGTCGGTGGCAGCATCGGGGCTGCTACTGGTGATATGGCTGTTCAATTTCATTTATTACTTACCCTTTTCAGTGTTCAAGACTCGAATGTCTACGTCGCAAGGGCGACTTCATTTATTTTCACAATGCACTAAACTTGGCTTCTTTAAATCATCGTTCCGTAACTTTATTCGATTTATTTCTCGGATAATCCGTTGGAAGAAACAACTAGCAATTGGCAAAGAGGTGTTCGACGGTGAAGTATATGATTTAAATGGTAATAAGTTAATGCTGAAAGAAGATTATTTGGATAAAATTTACAAGGTTATTTAATCTTATACTTACTTGTTCGCATATTTACTCACTAACTTTTTACTCGCTTACAAAGGATGTCCCAGTTATATTAAATTTTGGTAGTTATAGTTGACCTCCATTTATTCGGCATATCAACGAGTTGGTTGATATCCACAATACATTTTGCATTCACAATAAAGCGAAAATTATTACAGTATATACCGAAGAGGCTCATGCACGAGATGATTGGAGCGCTCCTGCTCATATAATAAATAGAGAGAAACGTGGCCATTTAATAAATTTTCATCAGAATATGAATCAAAGAATTGGTACCAATTACTCTTTACTTACTTACGTACTCGAAGTCACTTACAATTCATCTTTCTCACTCATTAGAAGCAGCCAAGATGTTCCGCGATGACTATAATCTACCCTTCGATGTTATTTGTGACAGTATGCTCCAAGATAATCTACTCGAAACTTATGATTCATATCCAGACCGTCTATATATCGTAGTGAATAATGTGTTGGTGTGGAAATCGGGACGGGGTCCTTTCTTCTACGAGCCAAAGGAGGTAAAGGATTGGCTAGAAAAACGTTACAGTTGTTAAGAAGGGATGCTATAGGCGCAGAGATGAATGACGCACATGTGACACACTGTTGTATGTACTGAAAAATCCCTCGCATCTATAAATTCCCCAATTAATAGACACGTTTGAAGTTGTGATTATTCTTTTTTAAATAACAAAAGATTGTGCAGGTGCAAGCCTGCGGGTTAGTGACCCGGGGTCACATACATCTATCTGTACAGTGCCAATATATATAGAGTGTAGAAAACAAATTGTGTATAACTTATCGAATGTTCTGTCGGGCGAATTGAACTATTACCCCGCTACTAACTTACTCGCAATTCTTTCAGACTAAGTTCTTGGTCTGCTCCTGATAAAAATTTCCACAGCGGGCAATTTCTAATTTTTCCTATTTTGGGATGAGTCATCGACCACACGGTGCAGGGACATCAGCGATGATGCAGCGAACCACAGCAGCTTGAGTAGTGTGCCACACCTAACCGCCACCCTCTACGCCATGGCCGCTTGCAGAAACAGCAGTAACTGCGTGGCGCATCAAGGACCACTTTTGCAACATATTTTTATGTATTGCGACATCAAAACGCTATTTAACTGTGTTTTGGTGAATAAATGCGCATACCAGGTACTTAAATCACTCAATCATTCACTAACTCACTTATTTATTTATTCGTACCAGAATGCTATGGAGGTGGCCGCGATAATTGTCGCCGCAATAGAAAGGAAATATTTCTCTGTTTCATACTTTAATCATCCCTATTTACAGCTCAACAGTATGATGAAGCTAGTAAAATTGTATGCTCACTCAACATCAAAGATTAACTCAGTGGTCATCATCAGAGGGTTCATCACATATCAAGGGAGTTCGTTAGACAAAGAAACTATCAAATGGAAACGTTGCAATGACTGTCGAAGAGACAGAAGCCATTTTGCGAGCGTATTATATCACGGAGAAGTGTATGTCATTAGCACTATATCCAATATTGCCGCTGGCACTGTAGAGAAATTCAATCCTTACTTGGATCAATGGCATTTAGTTAGTAGCTTACCAAGACCATTACATTCTGTAGGCGCAGTTGTCTTACATGATAAGCTATATGTTTTGGGAGGTTATGACAATTCGAATAACATTTCCGATCGCGTATACGAGTATGTAAATGATACCAAGGTAAAAAAACTTAACTTTAAGAATACAATTATACACTTTATCTCACTCACCAACGCTCGTAGGAAGGAGAATGGGTTGAATGCACCGAACTGACCCTATTGCAACCCAGATGTAAGCATGCCGCAGTGGCATTTAATGGCAAAATATGGATTGCGGGAGGCAGCTTGCAAGGCGGCATTGAGTTCACTGCTAGTGTACAAATATATGATCCGCAACAGAAATGCTGGGAAATTGGTCCCTCCATGAACGTGAAGAGGGATTATGCGAATCTTTTGGTTGTAAATAATGCATTATATGTCGTAGGAGGAGATGTAGGGAATGACGGGGAGCAAAAGTTAAGGACTATTGAAGTATATAATGAAGAAAGTAGTAAGTGGGAAGTATTAACGGCATTCAAGGTACGTCCTAACTCAACTATTCTCTGAGTCATTTACTCACACGCACTCACTACAGGATCATCGACGAGGATTCTCTACGTGCGCGGTGAATAACAGCATCTACATCTTTGGTGGCTGCAGCGAGGACGACTACGAGTCCAATACATGTGATTCTTATGATTTAATAAGCAATAAATGGGCGAGTGATACCATTGGGTACCGCCCCATGCCCACGATCGACACCTGGGGGCAAGCTGTGACTATTCCAAAGTCAAATTTAAATTGGTAAACATGAGTGAGTAGTTCAACGTAACGAAAATATAATTTATTTACAATGTTTTTTGTTTGTATAATTTTAATTTTTTTTATTCAACGGCTGGCGCCGCCTCGTCCTCATCGTCTGCCTTGTGCGTCTTGGTATTCGTCTCCCTTCCTTTCTTCTGTTTTGCAAATATTTTATCCAAAATAGAGAAATCGTTGGTTATGCGCATAGTGTCCATGGCATCTGCGATTTCATGCTTTCTGATCAATGACGTCTTCACCTCCTCACGATGCTTCTCTATTAGCTGTTGTCGTTGGGCTTGTATTCTATCGTATCTACTGTCTGCTTCCTCGCATCTCTTCAAGGTTTGGAGTCTATGGAACTCGTTTACTCTCGCAATCCGTTTTACATTTTCAATTTTATCTTGTAATTTTAATGCCGTTGAAAATTTCAACATGGAAGTATAGTGGTCTCTTTCCTCTTGGATCTTGCCGAATGTCGAATCCTTTTCATTGCGTCGGTCAATGATCGACTGGCGGTGGTCGGTGCGCTTATGATAGGCATCCACCAAGCGACCGTAACGTGTTTTCACCTTCTTCTCTCTTTCATCAGCTAATTTACGAATTTTTTCTTTTTCTAAAATTGCATTTTCTTTAGCACGCACTGCTGCTTCTCTCTGGGTCTTGTCAAATGCTGCCTTCTTGGCGTCGGCGATTTCATTATATTTCTCTTTCGCTTCCGCAATCCGCTTGGCTGCTTTAGCTCTTGCTTCAGCTACTTCTATCCGTTTTAACTCTTTTTTATGTTCTAACTGAGCTTGTACACGTTGTTCTCTTTCAAACATTTTAACACGATTATCCTCAGCTAACTTAGCTTGCACTGCGAGTAATGCCTCGGTCTTCTCTCTATAGGCTTGGATCTTAGCAGTGCGCTCCATATCTCTTTCACGTGCTTCACGGGCTATTTTGCGCTCATTTTCTAATGCAATAATTTTCATTTTTTCAGCAAATTCACGTTCTTTCTTAGCAACTTCTTTTCTTTTTACTTCTTCCTCTTCTTCTTTTCGTTTTAATTCCAACAAACGATCATTAGCTTTCTTTTCTGCTGCTGCGCGCTGTTCTGCAACCTTCTTTAAGTGTATTTTTTTCTTCACTTCTTCTTCCGCTTCGGCATGTTTAATTTTTAATTGTAAGGCAGCACTTTGCTTTTCCTTTTCGATCATTTTATTCATTTCTTTCTCTTGACGTTTCTTTAATGCCTCCATTCTCTTGATTTCAATTTCTAATAAATTTGATGCTTCTGCCTCTTTCATTGCAGCTAGTTGTGCTGCAATACTATTAGAATTACCTGCAGTTGATGCTTGTAACTTCAATTTTCTTTCTGTATACTGTATAATTGCATTCCTCTCCGCTTTTACAGTCGCAATCTTATCCTGTCGCTTTTTCTCAAACGATTCATACTTAATATCAATCATTTGTTTTGTTAAATCTTTACTAACGAAAGCATTCCGTGATTTTGGCACCAATTCCACGGGATCCAGCCCTACTCGCAAGCACGCTTCGAGAGAGCGTGGCGAGTTGATCTCGCGCACGACTCCGTCCTCGTGGAAGTTATCGATCGTCACCAGCAACTCCATTTTCACCTCGTCGCTGAAATATTACCTTATTTTTTTTTCACTTTTCTTGCGAAACCGATTTGGGAATACCGGCGGCCCACCAAGTAATTTTGAAGATGGTACTACAGTACAGACAGTTGCTCATCGAGTTTATATTGTCGCCTCAAACTGCCGAGAGAGATCCGTTAGCTTAGCTCTGACCTCGCTGACATAAGCGTAACGACAGTTTTCAGAGAAAAACAAGGGGCGTTAGTTACACTTTTTTTATATAACTTCTCAGAGGGCTGTCCGCCTTCCGTCCGTCCTTCTTTTAAATGATTAAAATAGACAATGAAGCTTTTATAAGTTATGTAATTACGCATTAAACAATGAGTCGAAAGTTTAAATTATTCTTACTTTTTTAATATTACTTTTCTCATTTTAATCATTCATGGGACACCATTTAAATTAACGTTGATGGATGCCCTACGAAGAGTGCGAGAACCAGTCCCTCCACATTGTTGTAGCTTTACATGGAGTTCATATCATTCAATCTACTATTTTGCCGATTAAAAATCTCATGAAACAGGAGGTGTAGATCAAAAGGAGTGGTAGATCCCATAGCTATGACGACAAACGCCAAATTACCAAATATATGAAGTAGCATATGAAAAAAAGTTGATATCCAAGTGCTTTTTTTTTTAAAGTAGTAACCGAGATAAAAACAAAGACAGGAAATGACAAGAAGTGGGTAATACATCATTCTATTTTCACAATGTCTAGCTCTCAATGCTATGTAAACAACTCCGGTGTTTACTGTAATTACGTCAACATATCGTCTATAACTGTAATCTGGATGTTTCCAATATAATATTGAAGTAAAAAAGACTAAAAATGGTGCAAGTGATAATTCAATATAATTCCTGCTGTATCCATAAATTCCTGAAGCCAGAAATAACCATGATGAATACCACAGTACGTTCGATTGGCTTTTTGGTAATATTGCTCCGTTGTAAAGGCCATCTGCATCAGGTGATACTTCTTTCAATCCAAATATTTTTCTCATAAAGCTTGCCCAATAACCAGTGGGCACAACAAATTTCACATTACTGTCACTTATATTCGAAGACTTCATCCGTGTGCGCATAATAAAATAACCTCGCCTGCCAGTTACTCCTGGTTCTGTTAGATTTGTATGGCTTTTCTCGAACTGTTCTCGCGTTTTCGCGACTGAATAGTATGTTAAATCCGGGAGGGTACGGGGTAACATGAACCTCGATCCGACCGGATCGGGAGTCCAGTTGGGCCGGGGCCGGTATTACAACTCCAACAAACTTATAAGCTCAGTTGTATTTGACTCTGTCTAGTTCGAGCCAAGGCACATAATTTTTGATTGCTTATGTAATTAAGTCTTTGATTTAGGACATTTACCTTCTATAAACAGGGAAGGTCCACCTTCTATAAACAGGGACCTTCCTATTGGATTAGGGTTTATTGAAAAAGGAAGGAATCCGGTTTTAGGTTTCCTACTATGATCGTCATTCAGGGCAGGATTTTTCGTCGTGGAGATTGGTTTGTTGAACAATTAGTTTTATAGTTGGATTTTGGCTGTAAGGAAGTGAAGAAAGGTGTGTATCAGTAGTTGTTAATTTAAAATTACTTCAATTGAAAATGGAAGATATTGAAGAAGAAGCTTCTGATTACCCTGTTTACTCTCGATTAAGCTCGTGGTTGGATGTATATAGAATTACTTTTTCCTATAAAACTCGTCCTTATTTTGAGGATATTCCTAAAAGTGTGAAATTGAAATACAATAGATTTAATGACTTACGAGTGGCACAAAAAAAGAATGTTTACTATAATATCATGACTCGTGGATGGATAATCTTCGCTACTGGACTTATTTTCCTAGTTATATCGTGGTTATTAACATTTATTTTTATACAAAATCGTGGAGCATTTGAATTTGGAATAGTCTTTGGTATGTCTGGATATTTTTTATTTCCATTCGGATTTGTTTGTATTTCATCAGTGCCTACAGACGAAGTTGATATGGATGAAATAATAGAAAACAAAGAAAAGCCTAGTAGAAAGTATGTAATATCTATTATATTTTCTGTTATAAATTTTGCCAACGGGATTATTACTGGCCTATTTCCACCATATTTGGGTTTCATCTTCGTTCTCAATGCACTCTGGATAATAAAGCCAGTGTTGTATCACGAAGAAAAGTTTAATTTTATGATTAAAATGGCTTTTGGGTGGCAGGTAGCGCTTTTAGTAATGTCATCATTGCTTCTGGTTTCTATTGTATCACCTGAAACGATTGTATATGATAACTTTGCTAATGCAAATGGTCCAGCATGGCAACAATGGATCGATAATATCCATGAGCACCGGTTAATAATGGGATTGTACTATGGCATGCTCTCATTTCTATTTTTTATTGGCTGGATTGTCTCTGGTTTATTGTGTCTTAGATTTTTCTATAAATGCAATTGGAAGGAGCTAAAGTTAGTGCACATCCATGAGTCTGAAAGGAAGAAAGGTTACACAACGACGTTGTTTCATATTGTTCTATACGCGCACATGATTTGCGTGGGTATTTTTCTTTTGCTGTATGGAGTATTGAGTATTTTTGTCCAAATTGCAAGTGATTACATGACAAATTATTCATACTACTATTTGCCATTTATCTTTTATGGCACTGTGTCCCTTATCCCAGTTCTCGTCATGTTTAAACTGGGGAAAGCTAAGATGTTCAGCCTGATGGCCAGAAAGTTTGAGTACGACTCCAATAGACTAATGGAAGACGGCGCGTTCATGGCAGAGTTAATCAATTCGACGACTGTCGTGTACCAGGATGAAATACGATGGTTCCAACGTCTCCAAGATGAAAATTTGCTTGAAACAGGAGACACCGATGGCACTTATGTCAATCGGATGTATTATGCCAAGGGTATAGTTAAAGAGGTCACCTCCACTGATGTCCTTCTAGAAATAAGGTACGATGATGATATCTCGTTGGATTGGCAAGTGCAATTCAAGTTCGATGAGAAGTCAATGACTCTTGAACAAGTAGTTACAAATGTCAATCTGTATGAGCATACAGGCAAGTTGCACCTAACGTTTAATGAATGGTTCAATAGAAATTTTAGTTACGGATGCAAGTATGAGATAGTTAGTGTCGACAAGGAGATAGGCATTGTAACAATTCGAGAGAAAATATCCGAAGAAACAGCACCTACAAGGAAGTATTTACTTGATTGGGCTCTTGAAAATTTTCGATGTTTTAATTTCTCCGAATTCAATGATGATCTTTTCAAGCTGTCACCTCGAAAGGTAGCAGATGATGATGATGCGAGGAAGAAAACATTCGCATTGTCGCACGTGCATAAATCATCAATGAGTTCTGCTCACAGTAGTTACAGTGCTCTGAGTATTAGATTCATATCAAGGTGTTGTGCCTGCAGTGAAGACGTAAGTCAAATAGACTACTTCATTTCGCACTCTTGGAATGACGATGCTGAGAAAAAGTGTGCGATCCTCAAAAGCTTCTCTGAACAATTTAAGTTGATTAAAGGCAGACTACCCACCTATTGGTTTGATAAGGTATGCATCGATCAAAGCAGAGTAAACGATAGTGATTACTATGCATTACATGTTCTGCCTATAAACATCAGCTCATGTAAGCAGGTACTTGTGTTATTGGGGAAGACATACATGAAGCGACTGTGGTGTTTGTGGGAGTTGTATTGTTTGTTTGTATTCTGTAACAAAGAGCTCGCGCTGGATAGAGTAGAAGTAAAATTGTTGCACGAAGAGGATGCTGGGACTGTTTTTGACGAACTTGCCAACTTCAAGCTTTCCGAAGGTAATTCATTTGTACACTTCATAATAATCTCCACTTAACTTTTATTTCATTGAAAGCACATTGCTTTAGTCCTAACGAAGAGAACAAAATCAAACGAATAATATATGATATTGGGTGTGATAAATTCGAAGAGTGCATCAAAGCCATGGCTGATATACTGCGAGAGAAATACAACAAACCAAAATCAAAGTGGATGAGTGTAACCGCAGTGATATTGACTACATTAAGCACTATGCATTCATCAGTCGATGTCACTCATACATTTAACGACCAAACAGATTCTCACGTCACTGTGCCTAATACTAATAATCCGCTACACTTCTGCGAAATCGACAAGCTGCATACCGTGTGTTAAATCCAAAGTGAGTTATAATTGTATGTGTAATAAATATTATGTCATATAAAGCGTTTAAAATTAGTTACACTTTTTTATAAAAAATGCTCGGCGTTAACCGCCTTCCGTCAATTTCTAAAAAAGAGTAAATAGGTAAGCACTTAAGTCGTTCAAATCTCGTCGTTTTACGCACATTGATTGAGGCGATTGTTACTAACGCTTTATAAATCTCGTCCTGCATCTCATCTCATCTCATCTCATCTCTCGCGTAATGAATAATTTTACAGTGCATTACCATTATCGACAGTATAATTTACTCTAGTTTTTGTTTCAGGTAAAGCTATGGCCAATATGGCTAATTCATATTATTGTAGTAGTAAATGGTACACTAATTGATCAAGACGCTTAACGAAATCATTAATTACTGAAGCATTTGTTATCTAAAGACATATTTCACCACAGAACATAATTATTGCAACATAGATTTGAATTAATAATACTAATAACCACTTAAACTCGTAGCAATTTAATTTTTTAATCTAAGTAACTGTTTATACGTAAAAGAACGTCTTATTTTCAACAAATTGTGTTTTACGGC
>JACCDO011886560.1_pt1 | contig 20876 bp, 11 predicted proteins | sample 7446101 | NCBI WGS metagenome assembly JACCDO01 (sample SAMN15323440, study PRJNA562643) | freshwater metagenome | isolation source: river surface water | place: USA:Blue River Watershed | collected 2017-08-16
CTTGAGAAAGGTGCTGTTAGTTTGGATGTTGATAAGAAGCGATTGGCAGGAACTATGATTCACGGTTCAGTAGTTGCAGGAGCAGGAGGTTATTACTGGTACAGTTTCTTGGATCGTTTTGTTCATGGTAATTTACGGTTAGTTTCGGGTACATTACGATTTGTATTGACAAAATTAGCGTTTGAGTTTTCAATATTTCATCCTATTACACTTATGTGTTACTGGTGGATCGTGGGTAGATGTGAAGGTCATAGCATAGACCAAATTATCAAAGAGTTAAAGAGTGATTTTTTAATGACTTGGTTTGGTGATGGTATGTTATGGAGTCCTCTCGACTTGCTTCTGTTTTGGAAAGTTCCCGTACATCTTCAAGTCATGGTTATAAATTGTGGCAGTCTTATTGAAGCAATAGCTCTTAGTTATATTCATAAAAATGGTATTCATGATAAGATATCTGAGAATAAAACGAGTGTCAACCTATACCACTCCATCTTCACCACTAGTATTGAGGAGGCGATCGGCTTGAACACTGTTAAAGATGTGGGGGAAAGAGCTTCAAAGCAATTTGATCAATTAGATAGTGATAAAAATGGCTGGTTGACCATCGATGAACTGCAACACTGCCCGTTGCTACCAGGTATCAAGGATAATGCGGTGAACCAAGTGGTTCTAAAGCTACTTATGGCAAAAGCAACCGTTGAAAAAGTTGCGGAAAAAAATCGTATCTCTAAGGATGAGTATATTCGCTTGATATCGAAGATGCATGAGACAGGGTACCGACAATCCTTTATTATCGACGTGGTTATTGCCATCTACGACACCAACAACGACGGTCTAATCGACATCAAAGAGCTTGAAAGTATTATTAGAATTTACTTGAATATGGACGTGGATCAGCAGACTCTGGACAGCATCATGGGCAAGTACGACATGAACAAGGACGGAAGACTCGATAAAAATGACATGAAGCAGGTTATTTTCACGTATTTTAAGAAATGAACATATTTTACAGTATGAACAGGTTATAGAGTTACCTCCTTTGACTCGGCATCAGTAGTCAGGGTTGGCTTGTCAGGGGTTATTTTAATCAGTGCACCACCTACTGACGCACGTCTCTTCGAGGCAGTTGCTGCTGGCTTCACTACATTTGCAGTAGCCGTGGATGAGATAGACGATCGTCTCTTTTTGTGCTCAGTTTTCTTCGCAATATGGTCGAGTCCGTCGTCAGTCACTTCGTTGTTTTTATGAGAATGTCTCTGTGGGTCTTTATGGCTGTGTTGGTTTGGTGTTGGTGTGCTGTCTTCGCTTCCTTTCACGCGTTTCGATAGACTGCCCGTAGAAGCTAGTATTTTCTGTATTGTTTCGTTGTATTGAATATTCGTTTCTTTCAGATGCAGTTCCTATGTAGAAAAAAAAATGTGAATAAATAAATAAATTTGGGATGGAAAGTCTTACCATGAAGTTTCCTATCGTCGTGTACTTTCCTTTACTGATTTGAATACGTTTTTGACTATAATGTTCCCAGAATGCAGCGCCTAACACACGGTTTCTGATAATTTCTTGCATATTAAAGGCTGGAAATAGCAGACCAGGATGTGTCCTACTGAACTCAAGAAACTCGGAAATATCAATATCATCGCAAGCTAACTTCTCCAATTCGCTGTATATATTCTTTGCATGAGTATTCTTCATGTAATTATCACCATATACGTCTTTAAGCATTTGGATAACCTCGCCTATATCTATCTGGCCACTGGAGTCTTTATCATAAAGGTCGAACGCAAATACAGCCAGAGTTGTTTTACCCAAAGTACAGTAATTCCAAACTGCGTAGACAAATTCTTTAAAATCAATTTTACCAGAATTATCTTCATCAAATATACTAAAGACCCGTTTGGTGAATGGAGTCCGCTCTATATCTAGTGCCATGAATAATTCTAACGTCTCCACGGTGCCAGAATGATCCTTGTCTACTCGATCGAACAGATCGTACATCTTACTAATGTGGAATTCCTTAAAAAATAATAGAGCAAATGCTTCTTGATATTCTGCAATCCATGGAACCCTTTGATACAAAGATGCTTTTCGCTTATTACAGTTGCCCATTTTGTTAATTCACTTACTCATTTATAGTGCGTCGCGCATTTCGTTGAAATTTGCTAAATTCTACCGGAGTGAAAATTCGTGGGCCGGTTCTGGGTGTGGATGATAAATAAAGTGAATAGAAGAGTAGACCGCTCACCTTCGTTCATGTATGTACCCCCTTTTCCTTCCGACACTGTTGTAGCAAAAGTGTAGAAGATTTTTTTGGAGTATAGAGTGGTTGTCGTGCGTGAGGGCCGCTGAGTCACATCGGGAAATTCTCGCCAAGAAGACTATTTCGCTTGATGCACTATTTGTGCTTGACATTGTGCTTACTACCTTTTGTTACACGCTCCCTATCCCGCAGACCAGTCATGAAGCGCTTATTGAGTGATGATAGTAACGGTGCAAGCAAGATATCAAAATCTGTTTTACCATACGTTCCGCCACAATTTAACTCCAAAAGAGCAAGATTATTAACTCCTGGTAACTCTGTGCTTCCTGATGGTGACTGCGTTATGTACTGGATGAGTAGAGATCAGCGTGTTCATGATAACTATGCATTATTGTATGCTCAAGGACTAGCAATAAGTAAAAATGTACCATTAAAAGTTGTCTTCAATGTAGTACCAACATTTTTAGAAGCAACTATAAGACAATTTGGCTTTATGTTGAAAGGATTGGAAGAAGTAGAGCAGCAGTTGCGTGAGAAAGATATTCCTTTGATCCTTCTAACTGGTGATTGTACTGTGAATATTCCTAATGCAGTGAAAAGTGAAAAAGCTATTGCCTTAGTAAGTGACTTCAGTCCATTGCGTATTACAACAATGTGGATAACAAAAGTAACAGAAAGCTTAAACTCAACAAATGTGCCATATATCCAAGTTGATGCGCATAACATTGTGCCATGTTGGATTGCATCACCAAAGTTAGAGTATGGAGCAAGAACTATTCGAAGTAAAATACAGAATTTATTACCAGAATTTTTAACTGACATCCCACCTGTTGAGCCAAATCCCAAAGGTTCATTAGATAAGCATCCTTTAGTTGACTGGAAGGGAGTATATGATAGTCTAGAGGTTGATCGAACGGTGAAAGAAGTAACGTGGTTGCGACCAGGACCCAGTGGTGCAAGAGAAATGTATCAAAAATTTGTTGACATAAAATTAAAAGATTACGAAGCAAAGCGCAATGATCCGAATAACGACGTAGCTTCCAATTTATCACCTTATTTACATTTTGGACAGATAAGTATTCAACGGATAGTTATTGATGTGAAACAGTTGAAAAGGCATAGTGGCAGCACTGATAGCTTTGTTGAAGAGGCGGTTATTCGACGAGAATTAGCCGATAACTTTTGCTATTATAACAAGAATTATGATAGTCTTGACTCCTGTTATGACTGGGCAAAGGATACCCTACGTGTGCACAGTAGTGATCCAAGATCAGTAGTATACACTCGTGATGAGTTAGAGAAGGCGCAATCGCATGATGATTTGTGGAATGCAGCGCAATTACAGATGGTTACTACTGGTAAAATGCACGGATTCTTGCGAATGTATTGGGCAAAAAAAATACTTGAATGGACCAGTAGTCCAGCAGAAGCACTCAAAATTGCTATATATTTAAATGATAAATATGAGTTAGATGGACGTGATCCCAACGGCTATGTCGGCTGCATGTGGAGTATTGGTGGCATCCATGACCAAGGATGGGGTGAGCGACCAATCTTTGGAAAAATACGTTATATGAATTATGAAGGATGCAAGAGAAAATTTGATGTAAAAAAGTTTGTTGCTCAATATCCATTAGCCGCCAGTAATGCTGCAGTCAGCAGTAAGAAGTATCCAAAAGCGTCAAAATAACTGTGATTTTTTTTACAATGTACAATTTAAACTTATATCGATACCTCCATGGTTTCTTCTGCCTCTCCAGTTTTTTCATCTGCATTATCAAATGAGGTTGCATTGGTAGTATTCTCATATCTTCGAGCGTTAATAGATGGTATATTGGATATCACTTTATTGCCGGACATAATTGGCTTAACAACAATATTACCACCATAATTGTTCTTGTGTTTGTATGGGTCAGTAAAGCTTCTATCCACTTCGGGAGCATCACCCCATCTATAATGATTGAGTGAGTTAGTAAATGAAATACAAAAATAGAAATTAATACAGGTTAATCAAGGGGGGATGTGATAAAATTATAATCCAGGAAGAGATAGAGATATATGAATACCTTGCTAATTTCGTCAATCTTCTACTTATGGTTTTCTTCAATTTATCAATTCTTCGTTGCATTGCTGGCTCTGCTATGATACCATTTTTATCCCTCGCTTGAATTTCTAGTAACTGTAATAACTTTGCCATTGTTCTGGCGTTTTTATCAACTAATTTAGCTGCAGGAGTTGGTTTCATATATTTCTTAGCAATCATAATTTCTAACTGTTTTTTTCTTGCTTCGGCCATAACCTTGGCCAAATTTGGGTTGCCACGACCTTTTTTGTCGGTGCTAGTGCGTTCATACACTCCAGATGGCATCGTAAACTTCTTTTTCTAACGTGTCTTTCACTCACTCATGTCATGGTCAAGGCCGCATTTTTCAAAAAATACGGTACCGGCGAATGGAAATTTGAAAAAGGAAATAAAAGGATTCAATATCATGAAGTTGGACACCGGGATCATACTAAATGGCCTCAGCGAGAAGGGTGCTGCTAGCACCTCTCGCACTGATGCATATTTGACCAAACAAGTGACTAAATTATTGGGCAGGATTGAGAGATTGATTATTCCTGTGAATAGTATCAAAGTTACTAGTATTTCAAGGTATAGAACATATTATCCATTATTATTGCAGCGATATAGAACTAATGCGTCGCACATGCTGCAATTATTTTATTTTTCTATCAATTTACTCATTAGTCTTGTTTATTAGTGACATGGAAGCATTAGCAAAGGAATTGCCTAGTGGAAAGTACTATATGGATTCCCGTGCATACACCGAAGCCAAGGAAATTTATGGTAAATCTGAGAATTATTCTATAGCTACTGACAATATAACCAGAATTGTAAACTGGGATTTATTAGAACCAGTTATTTATTCCATTATATCAGAAGGTAAAGAAGATTTTGTTGTTCCTAATTTAGTACGTGATGAGATAGATGCAGAAATACGTTTACAATATGAAGAAGAAAAGAAAACTTATATTAAAGATAAATTAAAATTTTTACAAAATCGTAATGGTCAACCAGTTATCACTGGTAAATGGCGCAAGGAACCTTATCCTAAACGATCATATGAGAAGGTAACGGATTATGTATGTGCATCTTGTTTAAGTAATGACGAAGGAACTGAGTTAATGAAGCAACTAGATACCCCATTAAATGGCTTCTTAGGTCAAGCCTATAACTACGATGACTATCAATTGAGTGAAGAATGGATGGTAACGTTCAAGGACGGTTTATCTGCTGCACCTAGTGAAAATGAAATCATACGCAATCAAATTGAGTCAATATTAGAGTTATTAACAATTCAAGTACAAGATAAAGTATGTAATGATGTCGGTGTACTTGCAGTAGAGCCGTTAGGTCTTGGCTCAAAGCTAGAAGAACGTTATGTATGGGGTATGGACTGTTACACCCGTCGAATGGTAGATATTGCCATTGAAGACAATGTAGAAAAGAATAAATTTTCAATAGAAAAATCTAAATTATTTGTAGAAAGAAAGTTATTACCCGCAATAAATGCCCAACAACCAGAGAATGCGCATAATATGAAGTTTGCATTGAAGTATATAGTAGATAGTCATGCTGCAGGTGCACGTGGTTACACTGACGATGACGTTGTCTATGCTAACGCGGTGTTGAAGAACATCGAAGAAATTGGTATAGAAATCTTTCGTATTCATCCAAAAGGGACCGGTGTGATCTGTGTAGCACCCGAGGGATTACCACCTCATGTGTTTATCTCGGAGTACTTGGGTGAGATGTATCCGCCTTACAGGTGGTGCGAACGGTTAGATGTCATCGGGCAAGCGCAAGAAACCTTTGGATTAAAGCCAACATTACCTGATTTTTATAATATTTTATTAGAACGTCCACGGCAGGATGCTAACGGCTATAACGTGATCTATGTTGATGCATCACAGAAGGCTAACATGGGTAGCTCTTGCTCTCACTCTTGTAATTCTAATCTAACTACAGCGGTAGTGGCACGAAACGGCAAGTTATGCATCGCATTATGCACAACCAGAGCTATTCACTATGGTGAGGAGCTTACTATGGACTACTACAGCATCACATCAAGTGAGATCGAGTGGCGCGCTGCTATTTGTTTATGTGGTCAATCAACATGTCGTGGTTCCTTTCTTAACTATGCAACACAAGATGATTTGCAGCAAGTATTGAATCAAAATTGTGGTCCATTATGGCGTTATTCTTCTTTGCTAGTTGCTTGTTCAATGAATAATCGCGCATTAAGTAGTGCAGATGAGGCAACTCTAGCGCGACACGGCATCAACAGTGCTGCCTTAGGCAAGAACTGTCCTAATTGGATGAAGAAATATGCCGCGGATAACTTGAAGTTTGTTGAATTAGAGCGCAAAGCATTACCATGTGCCTTGATGCGACCCAAGAACGGTATGCCATCTCCGTACACCTTCTCCTCTGCTGATATGGATGCTCGTATTGTCATGGAACAGCGTCTGCAGTCTCTAATATGCTCCTACTCAATGGTTTCTAGGGTGTTAGATAAGCAGCCAGAAGAGATGCAAGCCATGTTACCTCTCCGCACTTTTACTGCGAATGAATCCATTGAGAAGGTGTGGAATAAAGTTGTAACGGTTATCCCTGGGTTACTCGAGAAGTACCTTCTTGTTGAAAGCGGCAGTGTTAAAGCAAGTAAGAAGAGTGTGAATAGTGCAAGTACAACTAGTGATGTGGTTGTAACAGATGACATGATGAAGCAGAACAAGTTGCGTATTCAGAATGTCATCAAAGAATGCCAAGATATCATTCATTCAACTCAACCCACCAACATGTCTCTGCTGCGCAAGTGTATCTTGGACCTGCGCAAGGTTCTGTTGGGTATTGAAGACCTTTCAACTGCCACTGCTAGAGTTGGGTTGTTGGCTGACATGCTTATCTTCTGGGCGAATACTACTAATTTCTCTTCTCCTCACGCCTATAGCAACATCGAGTCCGACCCAATCACGGTGCCAGCAAGAGAACTTGGCACGAATATACTGAGGAAGAATGTGTGCAAGGAGCCAGTGATGAAACGCTTCAAGGAGAAAGCAAGTGGGACCGCGGTTGACTCCGGTGTCACCCAAGTCCAGTCCTGCTCGGTAGTCAACCACTCAGGTGCTGCTATCTTGGATCCTAATGAACCTGTTTACAACAGCAAGAAGGTTTATAGTAGTATGTTCACCTTCTATCAACTGCTTGACTGGTACAACGCTGGCACTGATGAGAAGCTCAAGCCACCTGAATTATTCGGTTGTGTGCAACTTCCCGAGCCAGCTCAATGCTTTGGAACCTCAGAAATTGTTTATGGTCCTAAGCAACGGTTACTTTTGATCAAGCATTTGAAGGACACCAAAGCCCAGCTATTGCCATGGCCTGCTGCAATCAAGACATGTTTTGCACCACTAGCTGCCGGGGATTTGTTGTATGGCTCACCTATGTTAGACATTCCTCTCGGCAAAGTTGACGCAGTTAGCAGAGTCTTGAAAGAGTTTAATGAGGAATGCAACAGTATCCGAGGGATTAACGACGAGGAAGACGGACCGCAATTTGATGAGTGGCTTGCACCAGAGAATAACGTCAATTGGGTGCAATGTGAAGAATGTAAGAAGTGGCGTCGAGTAGCGTTCCATGTGGATAACGAGTCGCTGCCAGAGACCTGGTACTGTTCAATGAACTTTTGGGATCCAGATTCTGCGTCTTGTAGTGTGCCACAAGACTCGTGGGACACGAATGCCGAGGTTACTTTGTCTTATGGGAAAGAAGTTGTGAAGGAGAAAACCTTTGTGGAAGGTAGTTGGTGGGATGTGTACTGTAACAAGAACAACATATACTATGAAGGACAAGTGAAACAAATCAAGGCGGCAACTGCAGGTAGTACCGTTGGTGGTGTGGATCCCGTGTTGATTAAGTTCCATTTCAAGGGTTGGTCGTCTAAGTTTGATGAGTGGATCTCCAGTGACAGCGACCGCATCAAGGAGCACAATCTCTTCACCTTACCTAGTACAACCAAGGTAAATCCCCGGGATCAAGAGAAATGGCAGGGATTTAGAGGTATTATTCTTGATAACAAGAAGCGCAAGTCTATTGAAGGCAATGCAGGGACCACAAGTGGGAAAACGGATAGTGAGAAGAAGCGTAAGATAGGGAGTAGTACTAGAAAGAAACGCGCATCATTCAGCAACCAAGAGAATAGCAGTGCGTATGTCAATGTAGATTCAGATGAGATGCTATTGCAAAATCTTGAGGATGGCGAAGCTGTTCTCTTCGAGCCCTTTATCCAGGGCTAACCAGTCCTGTATCCAGGGCTAACCAGTCCTTTATCCAGGGCTAACCAGTCCTTTATCCAGGGCTAACCAGTCCTGCATCCAGGGCTAACCAGTCCTGCATCCAGGGCTAACGTGTGTGGGTTATAGTATAGAGTAGTTATTGCTGTACATTTTATAACAGTTTATTCAAATAATATTTTTGTCCCGCAGATACTGCGATGTTAACGGTCGACGGCGGGGATTACTCCTACTTGCATCTGTAATGTAGCTATTGATAACGTTGCAGAAGAAGACATCATGATCTCCTGCATTCACAGCATCGATATTTTCCTTGCGTTGTAATGCAAGAATATTGATGCTATCTGATAACACGGTGATGTAGTCCGTCTTTAAGTCGTTTCTGTTGAACATACTCGTTGTAACTTGAGTCAAGGGAGTGTTTAATTCATGTAATTTAGTGATTTTATTGATGTCTTTACCACTTTGTTGTCCTAATAGTGGCACAATACCCGCGTGATGCTCCTCGTCCAGCAACTGCAACAAAGCGAAACCATTCTTCATGAAATTTTGGTATGATTTAGTAGTTTTATAGAGAGAAATAGTCCATGTTGACGCAGGTCTGATGCCAACAGCTGCCGCATACGTAATTATGTTCATATTGGTATTTCCATCGTTATCCACAGTACATAGTGAATATACTGGTACATTATACTTCGGCAGATCAACTACATGCAACGATTTGATGGTAGATACCAGAAGCAGTGCTATAACCAGGTAGAACAAGGGACTCATCGGCTCATTTTCTTCTTTTTCTTCTCTTACGGTAATAGGTGTGGACTCATTTTTGGGCGTTTCGGGCGAGAGTCGAAAATAGAAGCGATAAAAGGAGTAAAGAGGCAATATAGCTGTCGCCTGAGAATGATGCGGTGAGACAGTGTGAGATAAAACGTTGTAGATGGCTGATTTGATGCAAAAGCGAAGTGGTTCTCCCTTTAAACCACCTCTTTATCGAGAACCAACGAACCCGTTGGAAACAAGGAAAGAAAGACAATTAAAGTTTCGCAAGAAGATACAGAAAGCAAGGAATGCGTTGAAGTCGTTTTACTGTGAACCTGGCATAGCAACGGAAGTCAATAAGGTATATACTCACTCCATCACTTATGATTCACACTCAGTAATATCACTTACTAACTCATTCAATGAATTAGTATGATTGGAACACTCAGTACTACAGTCAAAGACCAACGACTCTAGAGAAAACATCAAAAGTGTTGACTGATCCAGATACTTTCTCTGTTGTTCACACCTTCAAAGCGAAACATAAGAGACCAAAATCCGCTGATTCCTTTGGTGGATTAGCAGAAGGAAGTGCAGCTTCACTCAATAGTTTAGAAAGCTTTTTAAGCACAAAACTAGCACATATAAACCACAAGAAAGAGTCGTATCACGACGACCATACACACCACGATATACTCCATAAAAAACAAGATATTCGACCCAAAACAGCTGGAAATGATCTTGCAAGAGAAGCCTTGCGGGACGCGCACACGGCGAAAGATCAGCGCAAATCCCGCGAAATCTTGGCTAGTTTAGGCCTGAATTACGACGAGTTGAAGCGCGAATACGACGAGGAAATGCTGCGACAACAAAGTATTGTGCGCTATCCAACCCTTGAAACAATGCATAAACACGATCCCGACAAGGTAATGAAGTTGTTTAAAGGAACCAAAATCAAGTTGGACAAGGTCGAAGCGGTCTACCAGTCCCTCGAATCCACACTCCTTTCCTCTTCTATTGACTATTTCGAGTCTGAATCAGGGATTCTGGAAGAGGAAATGACAGCAAAATCATACTTGAAGAAATATGAACGCAAGATGTGGGAAGCAAGTGACGCGGGGCTTCGGGATCCCCGCAAGGAGTACAAGCACCTGCAGGTGTCGATACACCGCATCTCCGACAACGAAGTAACTAAATCCCGTGTTTTAGATGGTAAGTTACGCCCTCGAACCGAGGATGATAGCAAGAAACGGCAGGGATTACACGACGTTGTGGCTAGAAACATACAGAAATTGAAAGGGCAATCGAAGAATATGTTGAACGTCATCAAGATGGCTAAGTTGCAACGGACTATTGGGGGCCTGAAAACGGCAGTTGGTACTGCGATGGGTGTGGGTGTTAAAGGTCTTCTTGCAGCAGGAAAAAGAAAAATTATGGAAGAAATCCCGAAAGATCCGTTGAAAATCCCGTTAACTAAGTTTGACAGCGTTGATAAATCTTGGTTACCCAAGCAGGATGCAAGTACAACTCGTCCCGCAACAGTCAGTGGTGTCCCAAGTGTAACGGATCCCATCCGACCGTTATCTGCCCCTCACCGGCCTCGTGTGAAAGCAATAGCCACAAATCCCTATCATTTTGACGGTGAATCTGTTGATAAGAAAGAAAAAAACGTGTACAGCGACTGCATCGGGCTGGGCGGCGGCACCACCATCAAGAGGAAGAAGGACGCGGTGCACGTGGTGGTGGACGAGCACGGTAACCTCGTTGGGATCGCATTAAAATCAAAATCCCTATCAAAACGACCGAAAAGTGCTACAACGGTTACATTTAAAGGGAGTGGAAAATATGGGATTAAAAAAAAAAATCGTCAAAATCAGACCGTTGAAGTGTCAGCTATCAAGAAGAAACTCAACTCCAACTATGGCATAGTAAACAGAGAGAAACTGCCGCGATCCGCGCAAGGGATCGACTATGAAGCAGCTGATAAACGCCGGTTAAAAACGGTCACACATAGCCGTTACCGGATGAAACTTATAAGTGATAAGCAAGTCTTACAGACAAGAGAAATTGCGGATTTGTGCCGCAGCAAAGACGTGACTTACCACTCAAACCTAACGGCTAAAACCAAGATTTTTGGGCAATTGGATGTGGAAATCGTGGAAAGAAATGCGTTAAAACATATATTTAATACTATGAAGGGTGTGGAATGGAAGCAAAAGGGGAACTGGTAACTCACTCACCTTACTCACCTTACTTACTCACTCACCCACTCACTAACCTTACTCACTCACTCACTCTTACTCACTCACCTACTTACTCACTCACTCACTCACCTTACACTCTCACTCACTCACCCACTCTTACTCACTCACCTTACTCACTCACTCACCTTACTCACTCACTCACCTACTCACTCACTCAGGAACTCAGACCGGCCCCTCAATGAATGGCATGGAATTGTAACGAATCACCTCGGTGCCGTCATCGAGCTCAACCTAAGCAACAACAACGTACAAGGGGAACTCTCGCCATATTTAGGGGATTTCAAAAATTTAGAGGTGTTGATTTTAGATAATAATTCCATCACCGGTACCTTGAAACCTAACATAATACATAATTTAAAAAAATTAGAAATTTTATCAATTCGTAACAACCAGCTCACCGACGACATTCCCTTGAAGACTATCGCCGAGTGTGAGGACTTGCGGGAGTTGTGGTTAAGTAAGAACAGGTTCACCGGTACCTTGCATGAAGACATGGGAAATATTAAAAATTTAACACATTTTTGTGTTTATAACAATTATTTAAACGGGAAAATCCCGGAAAGTATCGGGAAATGTTTGAAATTAGAGTTGCTATCGATGGGCCGCAACCACTTCACTGGTGAAATCCCTGATTCTTTAAAAAATTGTACCAAGTTAACACATATATCCCTGTATAACAATCACTTATGTGGGCAAGTACCGTCGTGGATATCCCTGTTGTTGGACCTGATCGAGGTCAACTTATTTGGGAATAATTTTGATGGTGAAGTACCGTTGCGAATAGCAGAAGAAGAGCTGGGATTAGTGAAGAACAAGAGATGATAAACATGTGTATAGTGTAACTAATATACAGAAGCTTACTCACTTACGACCTTTCTTTGTAGCTGGTTCACTCTCTTGGGTTGCGGGTCTCATTGCCAAGACGGTACTCATGAGACAGGTGTAGCAGATCCAGTTGGACTCGGGAAGTCGACGCAAATTTGCTTCTTCAAGTGTATACACCTTGCGACATAGTGGACATGTTACAGTGGGTTCAACGGCTTCTTCAGCGACTACAACAGGTGATGCAGGAGCATTGGATATCGGTGCGTTTTTACGAGGCCTGCCTCGCTTGGTTTCTACTGCAGCTGTTGTAGTTGTTGCTGCTGTTGTAGTTGTTGTTGCTGTTGTTGTTGCAGCAGCTGTTGTTGTTGTAGTTGCTGCTGTCTCGTTGCTTGCAGATCTAGGTAGAAAACGACCATTTGCACCCTTTTTGAGCCCATTCGTTGGCTCGCTCTGACTAGGTGCTGCAACAGTAGCCTTCTCGCTTCTACTCGACCTAGTAGTGGTTGGCTCGCTCTGACTAGGTGCTGCAACAGTAGCCTTCTCGCTTCTACTTGACCTAGTAGTGGTTGGCTCGCTCTGACTAGGTGCTGCAACAGTAGCCATCTCACTTCTACTTGACCTAGTAGTGGTTGCCTCGCTCTGAATAGGTGTTGCAACAGCAGCTGCCTTGCGTTTACTAGCTGTCACAGCAGTCTTCTCACCTTTACTCGACCTCGTTGGCTTCCGCTTCGTAGGTGCTACTATATATTCGTCATATTCACCTATTTCTTGCGGTGATTGCACAACGCGCCGCTTCGACACAACTTCAATGTCATTGCGGAACTCGGTTGTATATACCGTGTCTTCACCTTCTTTGACTTCAAAGGCACCATGTCGTTTACCTTCAACAAATGATCCCATATAGGACACTGTTAACTCACCGGTATAGTCCACAAATACACCTTCACCATGAAGTGCTAAGTTGTTATTCATGGAACCAGAAAGTAAGTATTGATGCACCTTGCTAACGTCGGGACTTAGTCGGAGAACACCACATACAATGCAGTCCTGGTTAAATTCACCTTTAAAGAAAGCACCTTGCAAGGTGATATTTCTCTTGGCATATAGCGGTATGTCATTGTGGTATGGTTCGATGTTGTTGCTGATAATTATAGTACCGTTGCCATGACGGCAGTCATCGCGCCAGTCACCGCTATACTCGGCATCATCTTCAGCATTTCTATATTTTCCACGCCCGTGACGCATTCCATTACGCCAATTACCATTGTACGTGGCACCGTTGGGGTAAGTCATCACGCCATCTTCACCGTGTTCTAGGTCGTTTTTAAAGTATCCGTTGTATACTCTGCCATCGTTGTATTCCATGGTAGACTTCGTTTTATTGCCTTTATCACTCTCTTTCTTATTATTGTACCAATTACCACTGTATATGTCGCCGTTTTTATACGTCATGACGCCATAACCCTCCCTGATATTAGTTCGGATGGTGAATCCCAACTCATCTTTACTCTTTACGACACGAAATAGACCGTCATAAATACCCAAATTATCTTCAAACGTTCCTTTTTCATTTAAATATCCATTCCAATATTTGTTAGTACCATTTTCCCATTGACCAGTACCATACAAGCCATTGGGATATGTCCATGTACCAAAACCATGGTATACATCATTCAAGAATTGTCCATAATATGTATGACCAGTTGCAGTTATTTGTACTGCTTCGACACCATATCTTTGATTATTTTTATACCATCCCCAGTATTTGGTGCCGTTATGATATTGCATTGTACCTTTACCTTCACGTACTCCATGTACAAATTGTCCCACGTACTTATCGCCATTGGCATAAATAGCTTTCCCTTTACCATTTGGTCTGCCTGAATCATCAACTTCGCCATCGTAACTAATTATACGATTTGGGTCGAAATCGACTAATTCATGATTCTCGTGATTCTGATCATTCTCATCAGTCTCACTCTCTACACTAATTTGCTCATAAGAAATTACCTGGTTTCTTCTTTCAACATTTGATCTTTCATTTGTTATAGCATCTCTAACTCTATCTTCCACACGCGCTCTGTAACCAGCTAATTGATCTGCTGTACTGCGCACACGAGGTGCTGGTATGGAAGCGCTCGTCTGTGCCGCGCTTGGATGGACGTAAGGTTGCCTCATCAAATTTCTCTTTTCTGTTAGAAAAAAATCAAATGTCTCGGTTCCTCACTAAGGGAAATGGTTAGGTTACGACAAAAATAATTTCGGCGGCGTTTACTGATTAAACCGACCGTTAGAATGGTACCAATAAGAATAATAACCAAACAATAAATGCTTCTGTTGCAGATTATGCTGCTTTTAACTTTCCGGGACTTCTATCCGGTAAAACCTTGCCGGTACCGAAACTGATGAGTAAAATTACTTACTAGCAACAGATACGATGAGTAGAGATTGGTCGGAGATGTGTTGTTAATTAGAGTGTCATCAATGGACTCCTCCTTGGAAGAGGCGAAAGCCTTGTCAGTTTTACTTAATTTCGTTGAGGAGGATGCGATAACAACTGGATCTGATTGCATCGAGAGAATACATACAATAGTAATTGATAGCGATACATCTTGCTATGAATCTCAGCAGATGACATCACTTGATGATACAAATGTTTTGGAAGTTGGTGGGTCTAATACTAATGAATTAATTAAATTCATGGTAAACAGGAGACCATCCGAGCCATTTCCATTGCAATCTGTAACAGTTGTACCACCTCCCAAGCTCGCAAGTATTCAATATCCATCTAATTTGTCTGTTCCTAGTGAATTTACTCGTACTCAAGTAAATGCGGAAATAGTTGGTCATTCCAGAGTTAATAAAGTTATTAGTGCTGGCACTCATGTAGGTCAAATCACTCCTGAATCGGTCAAGAGAAGGAGTTTGAAGAATATAGAATTGTCGACAATCAAGAAGAATATTGATGACAACAGCAACGTATACGATGTTGACGATGATATCGGCAATAATAGCTATAGCATGAAGAGTGCTATCATTCCTCGTGTGGTGAATGATAACAGCAATAATGATATATCTAAACCATTACTTACCGTTGAGCCTACAGTTATACCTGCTGATGATGTGGTTTCTATTGTTGCTCTTGATACCAGCGTTTCTAATGAAGACGTGGTCTCTCTTGCATCTTACACTAAAATGTTTATATTAACTCAGAATTGGATAAGTAAACGAACTTTCAATGCTTTATATCAGAGTAAATGCATTGATGTTGATAGTTCCTACAGCTACTTTGAGCCCACTAACTACAGCTCTGCGATGTCTCTGCTCGCTAATATGGACTACTCACTGCGTGACGGTGATCGGGATACTGCTGTGTCTTCATATGATCACTGGTTACAGACCAAGGTGTATAATTTAGTGTGTACCCAGACGAAGGTGGATGTGTTCGGTGCTTGGTACAAATGGTGCGCGCAATGCAAGACGAGCAGGAACAAGTATATCTTGCGCTTATTGCACTCGGGAATGAATGCATTAATAGAAAATTTATTACTAAATCCTTATAAAAATGTTACAAACAATAGTAAAAGTCGGTTACGTATCAAGAAAACCGTTGGTGTTGGGGGTGATTACTTTGATAGCTCACTAACGGATGCAGATGAAGTGAGCTACAGCTTTCCTACGTCTAAGTTGCAAGAAGCTGAGTATAGCATCTATGGTTCGATTGAGGGTGCGGACAATATCAGCAGCACAACGAAGGAGCGAAAGACAGTGATAACTGCTAGCTCTGTCACCAAGAAGAGCAGCTCTCGGTTGCGCTGGAATCGTATGAAAGAAAAAGTTTCCAATATTTCTAGAACGACTCCCGATGCTAGTAATGCAAGCACCGAGGCACCTACCGGTAGTCACTGGGGTGTGGTGCGTAAGAATCTCTCGGTGATAAAGCATGTAGACTCGGAGCAATTCATAGACAGAGCAGAGGCTGATGAATTTTCTCACCAAGAGCTTGACTTTTATAGCGCAGTCAGTGCTCGCACTTCCATATCCAAGCTGTCGTCGAGTGAAACCTATTACGAGTCCAATATTGTAAGTGGGAGAGGTGAGTCAATGACAGCAGTAACAACGAATAGCGGGGGTTATGTCGAAGGCAGGAGAGGTGAGTCAATGACAGCAGTAACAACGAATAGCGGGACTGTCGAGAGCAGAAGAGGCGAGTCGGTGATAGCAGTAACAACGAATAGCGGGTCTGTCGAAGGTGAAACCATGACAACAGTAACAACGAATAGCGGGTATGTCGAGGGTAGAAGAGGTGAGTCAATGACAGGATCAGTGACAAATAGCGGGTATGTCGAGGGCAGAAGAGGCGAGTCAATTACAGCAGTGACAACGAATAGTGGGGGTTATGTCGAGGGCAGAAGAGGCGAGTCAATTACAGCAGTAACAACGAATAGCGGGGGTTATGTCGAGAGCAGAAGAGGCGAGTCAATGACAGGATCAGTGACGAATAGCGGGTCTGTCGAAGGCAGAAGAGGTGAGTCAATGACAGGATCAGTGACGAATAGCGGGGGGTATGTCGAGAGCAGAAGAGGTGAAGGCACGACAGCAGTAACAACGAATAGTGGGGGTTATGTCGAGAGCAGAGGAGGCGAGTCAATGACAGGATCAGTGACGAATAGTGGGGGTTATGTCGAAGGCAGAAGAGGTGAAGGCACGACAGCAGTAACAACGAATAGTGGGGGTTATGTCGAGGGCAGAAGAGGCGAGTCAATGACAGGATCAGTGACGAATAGCGGGGGTTATGTCGAGGGCAGAAGAGGTGAGTCAATGACAGCAGTATCAACGAATAGCGGGTATGGAAGAAGTGATGTTCCTCTTGGCGATAATCGACCAAGACAAGTTAATGATCCCACTGATCCGAGCAACTTTAGGTTTGCTGTGTCTGTAGAGGTTGACTCGCCGAATACTCAAGGGACCGCTGATACAAGTACTTTCAGGCCATCTCATTCGGACGTTGGATATGGCAGCGTGTCATCTATGGCTAGAGCCGAGACAAACCGTGCTTATGATAGTGCGAGCTACAATAGGGCTGTCGATGTAGGCATTATGACACCAGAAGTGGACAGAGCCGCTGATACAAGTACTTCCAGGTCATCTCGTTGGGATGTGGTGCGCGGCAGTGTGGCATCTATAGCGAGAACCGAGACAAACCGTGCTTATGATGGCACTAGCTACAGGGCTATTGAGGGCGACTCGCCGAATACTCAAGGATTCGCGGATGCAAATACTTCCAGGCCATCTCGTTGGGATGTGGTGCGTAGCAGCGTGTCATCTATAGCTAGAGCCGAGACTAGCCGTGCTTACGATGGCCCTAGCTACGATAGAGCTGCCGAGGTAGGCATTACAACGCCTGAAGGTACTAGCAAACCGTCTCATTGGGGCGTAATACGAGAGAATGTGTCGTCTGTAGTCAGAGGCGCGAGTGTCGATGCGAGTGTGGCCAGCACTAGCCCTAAGTCTAATTGGTCGATTATCCGTGAAAATGTCTCTGCATCGAAAGGCAAGAATACTCCGACATATTCTTATTTACCATCCCGCAAAGATCGCCGTAAGTCTGCCAAAGCCGTTTATCAGCACCAACTTGAGACACTCTCGCTGGTGTACACGAACCACACGCGACTGGTCGAAGCATGCCAAGACAAGGTATATTTATTCTTTAACTTGCTTCGCTTCTACCATCGCACCATCTATAAAGCCAAGTCCAACCATATCATGCGCAACAGAATCAAGTACATCATGTTGAAGGCACTGGATGGTTGGATCAATGCCTACGTCAGACTTCCTGACTACACCAGGCACATCCAAGGCTTTGCTGATGTGGTAACACGCATCCGTAAGACCTACGCACTGCGTTATCTGCGCTTTAATATCTCTCGCGAACGGTTGAGACGCGCAAATTTCAAGAGATATTGTGCTGTAGTGCGCCAAAAGCCGTTGGTGTACAAGGCGGTGCTCCTGTTTTACTGTCCAGTTGCAGTTGCTTTCCTTGATAAGTTGATTGATGCAATGCGAACAGAAGGCTTGTCTACGGAAGAGAAAGTTGCGTCGGATATGTACCACTTGAGATACATGCAGCAGCACAGCATACGCAAGTGGAATAAGTGGAGCACGCAGTTGAAGTATTCGCGGCATCATTCTTTCAGATACAACCAGGTAGTGGATAGTGAAGCATTCAGTGGCGAGAGTAATAGGCGAATAATGAAGCACAGTCTGAAGCACAACACGTCAGTGACCATTCTAACGGCTCTATTGCATCGCTATCTAATGAAATGGCGTGTTAAAAGCCGTAAATGCAATCTGTATTCAACTTACGGCGACTATGTGGTGTCACAGGTTTCATACGACCCATCCACGTACACAGAGCGCGGGCGATGTAGGGCTTTAGTCAACAGAAGGAGGACCGCGTGTTGCATCATAAAGCAACTAGATGATCCGACTGGAAACAGATTAGTTATCAACAATTTTACTTCTAATGAGTACAGCGCTATTGTGCCAACTACTGCGTCGTATATGGGTGCTCGAGTTGACAGCACCGAGTCGGACGAGGTCAACCGACAGAGTTCATACAACAAAGTTCTTTCTTACGCATTCAGTAAAGCCAGCAAGTCTGCCAAGCTGGTTACCAGGGTGTACTACAGTGACAGTAAAGTACCAAAGCATCGGTCTATCAAGCCAGTGCCGTCGCTTGTTCGCTGCGACGATGGGTCGTACTTGGCATCGGGGGCCATGCAACGGGTATTATTTGGCCGTTGGTACGTCAACTATCTACGCGACAAGACTTTAAAGACTCATTATAATAGTGTCCGCGCAGCTGTGCAGAGGAAAGTAACCAAGGATAGTTGGGCTGTTTGGAAGATGTACTACAAGTCCACTCGTCACTACCGCGCTGAATTGTCTTTATCTGGGCTCACATGCTTGCGGTACAGAATGCAGCTTCGACAAGCAGCCGTGCTCAGCCATGATATGGCAACAAAGTATCAGAATCACTGCGGTCTGCTCGCGTTCCTACTCTGTCTGCGCACTAAGTACTCCAACAAACTATTTAATGTGAACGAGTCCATCCGCAAGTACTTCGGCATCTTGTCATTCCATCAACGCAGTCATCATTTTTACCAGCTAGAACCAGTGCGCTTACCTCATCATTCCAATCGAAAGCACTACACGATCCGAGTCAAAGCAGCTAAAGAAATTGCAAAGCTAGTAGAGTTTAGAGCCGCAGCGTTGAAGTTCCTGCGACGACTCAAGCGCGCTATTCATGCAGAGAAAGTAAGAGGTAGTAAGATATACGGTTTATGGCAGCAGAAGCAGCGCGCGGTGCTGTCAGCGTTACTAGCTAATGTATTATTCAAAAGGAAATATAAAATTTTATGTCAAAGGTACCATCGTCATTTATCCCGCCGCATGCGGACCGCGTGCGTCACACATCGCCATTTATTCCAATATTGGAAAACGTACTTCAAGACCTGGAGGAGTCACTATATCTTCAACAAATCTTGCCGTGTATTGCTCTCAACGGCTACTTTAAAGCTTCGCTGTGGATTTGATCGATTAAAATTTTGGACAAATCGTTTGAAACAGTCAGTGCATGCGGTGATGGCACTGGTCCGCAGGAACAGCAAGCGCACGATGTTGCGGCATTACAAGTATGTTTACCGCATGGTAACTAGTCAGCGAGTTGTGAGTAAGAAGCGATTGTTTATCTTGCTTCATAGAAATGTACGCATGAACTGTCACTTCAAGCATGGTAATACACACAAGATCGTCACTTATATGCCGCGAATCCTATTGCGGATACACTTCAACAGGTTTTGTGCTGTGCTTAATCAGCAACGAATGTCGCGACGGATTGTCAGGGAGAGTGACGTCATCAATAGCGGTTATATATTACAAAATGGACTAAAAAAGTTAATGAATAAGCTGTTGCCGTCGCCGAAGCCACGGTTGAACCTATTAAATCAGCATATTCGACGGTACGTTGTCATTGGTGACAGCGGGGATCACGAGAAAAGCATGTCTATCGGCACCGATGTGGTCAGGGCTGTCCCACTAACACCTAGCATCATCCGAGTCCCCCCCGCCGTAACTTTGCCATACAAGAGATCCAAGTCGTCATTCCTATTAACTATGTTGATATCTCGCGCAAAAAAAAGATTAGAATCAATAAAACTAGCTCATTTAGTATCTTTATGGATCGATAACTACCGGTATACTCGTGAGACCGTTAGGCGTGGTGACCAGCAGCACCGTCTGTACTCTTGTAAAAAATATATCCAACTGCTACACCAACACAGTGCACAGTCCAAGCTAAGCCGTTACTTACGACATCGGGCCTCGTGCGTGTACGTGCTGAAACGGTACGA
>JACCDO011650187.1_pt1 | contig 20875 bp, 14 predicted proteins | sample 7446101 | NCBI WGS metagenome assembly JACCDO01 (sample SAMN15323440, study PRJNA562643) | freshwater metagenome | isolation source: river surface water | place: USA:Blue River Watershed | collected 2017-08-16
AACATCGAGGTCAAGATGCGGCAGGTATCGTCACCATTGAGAGAAATCACTTTCATTTACACAAAGCAAATGGTACAGTTGCGGATGTCTTTACACAGGAAACAGTTATTAATTTGAAAGGCAATGTCGGCATTGGTCATTGTCGCTATCCCACTGCCGGCGGATCGTGCTCTGCTGAAGCCCAGCCATTATATACCAACACACCATTCGGTATTGCACTAGTTCATAATGGTAATCTGGTGAATACGGACAACTTAAATGAGCATTTGCGCTCTGAACGAAGACATATCAATACGAATAGTGACAGCGAGTTACTACTTAATGTATTTGCCGAAGAGTTACAGCGTAAACGTATCAGTAAAATGACTCCAGATGAGATATTCGATACTGTAAGATCAGTAATGCGACGTTGCCATGGTGGTTATGCCGTTATTATGCTAATAAATAGAATTGGAATGGTTGCATTTCGTGATCCCTATGGAATTCGTCCATTATGCTATGGTACGCGTGTTAATCCGGTCACTTTTAAACTTGATTATGCAGTAGCCAGTGAAAGTGTTGCAATTGATGCATTAGATCCAGCGTTTAAATTGGAACGTGATATTGCCCCTGGTGAGTGCATTTTCATCACACCCAGAGGCAACTTGCATACTTCTTTGGTACATGGCTCTACTTCGCTTCGTCCATGTTTATTTGAATACGTATATTTTGCTCGTCCTGATTCTATAATGGATGGTATTTCAGTGTATGAAGCAAGATTAAGAATGGGCGAGAAACTAGCTAAGAAGATAAGTCGTGATTTTCCAAAACATGATATTGACGTGGTGATGCCAATCCCAGAAACATCACGTACGTCTGCCTTGCAAGTAGCAAATATGTTGCAATTGCCGTATCGCGAGGGTTATGTCAAGAATCGTTACATCGCCCGAACATTTATCATGCCTGGACAGGAAATGCGTCGTAAAACTGTTCGGTTAAAATTGAATACAATTAAAAGTGAGTTTCATGGAAAAAATGTTCTACTTATTGATGACTCCATTGTCCGTGGTACCACGTCGAAAGAGTTGGTTATGTTGGCCAAAGAATCTGGTGCAGCGAAAGTGTATTTTGCATCTGCAGCACCACCTGTCCGATTTCCTAATGTATATGGTATTGACATACCAACTACAGCAGAATTGATTGCTCATGAGCGTTCGGAGAAAGATATCGCCGCGATTATGGGTGCAGATCGTGTATTTTATAACGATTTAAGCGATGTGATCGATGCTTGTATCTCTTGTAATCCGGAGCAGGTAAAAGGATTTGAGACATCCTGTTTCGACGGTGTTTATATAACGGAAGGTGTTACCTCCGAGTATCTAGCAAAAATATCAAGAGGAAGAGGAATAGCGTCTAAGAAAGAAGATTCGGAACAGAATTTAGTGTTGAATGATACCACCCCGAGGTCATTTAGTCCTTCTGTCTCGTCTGACGAAGCACCATGTCTAAAGAAACGCTCCCTCTCCTCGGTGTCTTCTGACTTACTGACTGATCTCGTAGAGAATAAAGCCGGGCAAAACGAAAAGAAAATAGAAATTGCGTTCGACAAAAGAGTGAAAGTGAACTAAGAATTATTGTATATTGAGTGTGTTGTATGTGAAGCTGTATGTGTCGTGCGTTATATGTGCATATATAAGTTAAATATTCATCTTGTAAATATGATTTAACTATTACAATAATAATAAACAATGTACTATGGTTGAGAGACAATAGATTGCTGTTTCTCGGCGTAGCTACCAGCAGTCCAATACATGGAACCAATCATAAACAACAAACAGTCGAACGCACCGGTAGACCAATCAAAAATTCCACGTTTACTGTGTTCAGAGCCTTCATAAATTAGCAATAGTATGCTTGCAACAACAGCCAGACCACATCCCCAAACCATTAACCAACAAGTAAGTAACCAGTCATTAGCTAAGTGCTTGTGCCATAAACTAGTCTCATGTAAACACATCATTTTTCTGATGACTGGTGATATAAACGATATAATGTGAACATGTTCATGATGATCGATACTGGCTGGTGCTGTAACTATAATAAATATAAAAAAAGCCAAATTAGCCAGTATACATAACAAGAAAGCCAACATAAAGGCACCATTATCTGGATTATAATGAACGTATAAGCCCATTATAGGGATAAATGGAAGTGTACCAATCAAAAATAACCACGACGCGATCAATTCATCATTGCAAAATAATCTATGCTTAAAATTAAAAATAGGTGGAGGAGGATTGTCTCTGAAAACTCTTATGAAGATGTATGATCCAATAGTATATAATACACCTGCAAATGCCAACATTCCATAAGCAGCAACATGATCCGCGAGTGGCATAATCGTTTTGCCATCATCAGTAGCGGCATCTGGCCACCAATCTTCGTACAAAGCTATCAATGGCATAATCGGAATGAATGCAGTAAGCAATGATCCCCATACAAACCACCAAGCACCATGCACCATGTCGTTCTCACAATACACAGGCAGCCATTTGAACACGACTCTCCTTGCTAGTGTCCTCGCTTTAACATCGTTGTGCGAATCACCATGATTGGTGGAAATTCTCATAATGGAGGTTGCTCCTCCCTTATTGACATTACTCGAATCACTTACTTGGTTCCCCACCATTAATGAATTCATTCACGCACAAACTGCAAGCACCAAGACGAAGACGGACTTCTTCGATCAACCACGCACAATATGGCTGAGAAGGTATTCGCTTAAACCCGTAAAAAGATTCTCCGGGGATTCCAATACCTTGGTAGGTATTTTTGGTTCCTTAATAATGAGGACTCCGAGGAAGCAAATGAGATACATTTAAAATAGTTATAATGCAAATATAGCTAATTACAATAAATCAATGGACAACATTTTAATATCACCACCAATCGGTTTATTTAGCTTATTAACGGGTGTGGACTCGATGTTTTTCACTACATCAAATCCTTTGGTAACGCGTCCAAAGACTGAGTGCTTTCCATCCAACCATGGAGTAGGTACTGTCGTTATAAAAAATTGTGATCCGTTAGTATTTGGTCCAGCATTTGCCATACTAACAGTATATATTTTGTGTTTCAATGTCTCATGAAACTCGTCAGCAAACTCAGTTCCCCATATAGATTCCCCGCCGGTTCCATCACCCAATGGATCACCAGTTTGCAACATAAATCCCTTGATAACACGATGAAAGATTATGTTATTGTAGTACCCATTACGAGAATGAGTTACAAAATTTTCAACTGTTTTAGGACATTCAGAAGGGAATAATGCGATGGTAATGTCCCCAAGAGTGGTATGAATGACCGCCTCTTTTGAAACAGCCTTGGAGACCGCTGTAGATGCATGATTGAGGGCAATCTCTTGCGCTAATGGCTTCTCATTCAAAATATCTCGATTGTCTTTACTATCATTTGGCTCACGACGAGAAAAACAATAAAAACGACGTTTCTTATAACTTGATGCATAAATTGTTGGATCTGGAATCCCTGCTGTGCTTCTTACTTGATCTATTGCCTCCTGTCGGTCACCACTATCACTAGCACTATTCTTTTCACTCGCTTTGAATAACAAAAATTGTGCATCAACCTTCGGTATACCTTGGTATAATGCTACCGCTAAAAATCGTTCACCTGCTTCAGGAGTCCCTAAAATTTTCACAACGGTGTTGGTGTGTATATTCAAAACCTTGATGCCAATAAGTGTGGAATACAGAAGGAAATTACCAGAATCATCAAATGCACAATTATTATATTCCAAACCTTGTAAAACTACATCATTTTTATTATTCGTGATTGATTCTAGCTCACGCTCAACAGCTATTCGCCGGCTCAAATCCGCTGGCTCAATTTCATGTTTAATACTATTACTATTGCTATTATTATTGTAAACCTCGATACTTTCATCATAGATACGACTTATTTTACCGGTTATAAAATCAAAAATCCGTATTTTCCTATCGGAGCAAACAACTGCGAATAGGGATCCTTGCTGATTGACACTCAAGCAATATGATTGTACTTTATTCTTTAGTAAATCAAATAGATTAGTATCCATTTTATGTCGAAATGCTACTTTATCACCAGGGAATTCGTAGTCTGACACATTCCAATATTCAATGATTCCTTTTTTGTCTATACTAACCACTACTGCGTTAGGGATATTTAATTTCATGCATTGAAGAGGAGCCGTATGAAAACTTATGATTGCTAATGGCTCATCGGTAACAGCATCAAATTTGTATATGCGTATCACACTATTATTGCTATCAGCGACACTAATTCTAGTAAACAAGTTCACATTATCATTACTGTTTATCCATATGGCAACTGTGGGGCGATATTTTAATGCGATCATATTAGTCATATCATAGGAAGGAATGTCAAATATCTTTATCATCGAATCACTCGTAGACGTAGTTACTAGTTTCAAGTCATCCGGCGATATGTCAAAGCCATAAATACTTCCTAAATGAGCATGATAATGCTTAACGAACTCTATATTATTCGGCATTTTCTTCCAAAATTTAACATGTCCATCAACCGATCCAGTAATGATATACTCGGATCCCTTGGCAACGCCAATGTGTGAAACTACATCCCTGTGCATGTAAGAATACTCATACATATCACTATTGGGTAGCTTTTCCTTATAAACATCTTCATATGGCAACACTTTCATGCGTTTTTTAATTCTTGGTTCTTCTGGAACGCGGTTGGGACCATCATTAATGCTCTCACCTACTGGCGATGGTCCAAAGTCATCCTCTTGGATCAGAGCTGCAGGTGCGGGGCCATAGTCGTCGTCGCTGTCGACGTTAGCCTCTCGCTTCACACTCGACATTCAACACGCTGCTTATTGATAATCAAAAGACTTTGGTTGTCTTACCCACTTCTTCTTACCTTGTTATTTTTTTTTTTTTTTCATTGGTGGGTCAAACCTTCGACCGGACAGTGGTCTCGTGAGGAAATCGACTTCAATGTGGCTACGAACGAATTCTTCCTTAACTTAATGTATTGACTCATAAACGAAACTTATTTAATTGCGCTTTAACTCGTATTTTCACTAATTTTTACCCATATACATACTAAATTAGATTTAACGACCTCTTTTCCAAATTAATTTCATACTGAGGGAAGATTGGCTACTTCACTGATCAATTCTCATTAATACTGCGATAAGCATTTCCGTTGCCAAAAAAGCCGGTCCTGAAGAAATTCAAAAAATTGAAAAATTGAAAATATACAAAACAAATATAAAATGAACGACAGTTTCGACAGCGACGAGGTTGTTCAGTCGCAAGTCGACCAGTTCCAGGCCGACGTCTATCTACGAGGCCCCAATGGATCTCTCCTGCGAAGAAGGGCTGAACGCTCCAACACTGGGTTACTGGCTAGAGTGTGGACTGAACCTCGTCGAGGTGCGAGTGCCATGCTCTGCAATTCTGTTTTCAACGACAAAACAGGTAAAATATCATGTTTGTTTGATCATTCACTAGTTTACTCTTAAATACTCACATATCTACGTAATCACTCATTCACTCACTAATTCGATTCACTAATTAATCTTATTATACAGGTGAATATTGTATTGCGGATAGCGATGGTCATGTTTATCGATTTGTTTTGGCAGAAAATAAGTATTACTCTATTCGATCATCAACTATTGCCATAAGTTCCATGGAATATGTTCATTCAAGATCAGACCAACTTGCACTTGCGTATAACAATGGATTAGTGATCATCGTCGATACAGTATCCGGTGGAGTAATAAGTAATATTCAAAATACTAACGGAAGTATTATAAAATTAATGAAATGTCATCCAACAAAGTCAATGCTAATTACTGCATCGGATAATGGCGTTGTTACTATGTGGGATTTAAGAACAGTTCAATGCACTCGCAGTTTAGCATTAACAGAAGGAATTATTGACATCAAGTTTGAACTTGATGGCGAGCTGATTGCCATTGTATTAGAAAACACTGGTGTGTATATCTATCGGTCCACTGATTGTCAATTAATATGCCATTGTTCACTGCCATCAACGGAAAGGAAGCCTCATTGGATCGCATATACGTCAACTTATTATCCAAAATCAGGAAACATAAATGATTTACGCTTCATTCTAAGTGGCGATAATGGTAATTTGTACGCCTGGAGCATCGGAAATAAGTTATCTGATCACAGAAATATAGATATTAACCCGATTTATAGTGAGTTCCTAGGAGTTATTGAGTTACCATCTCATATGTCATATGGTTGTGTTCTCACTCCACTAGGTGATGAAAATGGTGGACCTAGACTCGGGATATTGAGCAATGAATGCGATTTGATAATTGTTGATATCGAAGGCCCTGCTGTTAATGCTGGCTTGTGGACTATTGTTGCCGATGTGAGGTCATCAGTTTTGTTTAACAAGGCATCATCCATTGGAACTACCGATAAGCTAGTCGTCAACCCATATATAATCAATTGTAGTAAAGCACGTGCCAAAAAAGGTCTGCGCAATCACTACGGCGTATTTGTCACTAAAAATGATTTCTTTGTTGCAATCAATGATCATAACGGATCTGCTTCTTTACATGACTCGGAGATTGTCTTGGGTAGTGGGATACTAGTGGGACAGTTCCTTCGTAGTCGCGGCGGTATACCAAAGAATCCACTAGTGAAGAACACGTTTGTAATTGATCCTAAATCCAAACTTGTACCAACTCCACACACGGTAATTAGTAAAGATCATGATGACGATGACGAGAAAAAGAAAATGGGTGTCAGTGCCAAGGAGTTAAGAGCTAAAGCAGCAGCGAAGGGTGCTACTCCCTCCACTATGAATAGCAAGATCAATAAAGTGAAGGAGGCAAATACTGTGCCAGGGGTGCCCAAGGATGTGTTACAAAATGCTGGTAGCTACACAATTTTTGAATTGTCGAAATATGCTCCAGCTGAGAAGCGTATGAGTGTGAAGAAGTTGAAGACGTACCTAATCGCTAATGGTGAGTACCCAGAGCGTCATAGACCCATTATATGGCGGTATTTATTACGTTTGCCTGAAAACACGGTGGCCTATAGCGATTTAGTTCGACGAGGTGTGCACCCTACTTTCAGTGACCTATTCATCAAGTATCCGGTGCGTCAGCGTCGAATATTCACTAGGTTGCAAAACGTTTGCTCACAATTAGCCCATTGGACACCTATTATGGGCGATCTCTCGTATCTACCACCGATGTGCTTTCCATTCTTATTGGTCTACAATGTAGATGAACAAGCCGCATTAGAAACGGTTATGACAATTCTCATGTGGTGGGGATACAGTTGGCATGTCACCTTCCCGAATCCACCCGTGCATATTTGTGACAGCATTTGTGTCCTATTGAAGATGTATGACTCTAAATTATACAGCCATCTCGTGTCTATTGACGCATCGCCAGCCGTCCTAGGCTGGATGATGCTCTCCACATTATTCACGGAAGTCTTATCCAAATCTGACTGGTTGAAGTTTATGGACTATATTTTCACTAATTTTGAGCGCATTGGATTGAGTTTGCTGGCGCCAATCGCGATCCTGATGAACATGAAGGATGTGTTATTAGATTGCCAGACGAGTGAAAGTGCATACCTTTCAGTCCGCAAACATATCGACTCTAATGGTAATAAGATTACTGCCATCTTGAAATCCCTGGATTATTTGTTGCATGCAACGTCAGCGAAGTATCTAACCGCCGTGTTATCTCCAGATAACGATAACGCAAACCGTCTAAGTGAAACAGATAAAGAAGGAAATCTAACATCATATCGCAACTTTGACATGGATGACGGTGATCAAATCAAGGATTCCATTGCTCGCTCCGTAGGCTTTCCAATCTGGCCGTTACCTCAAGGTCGTTACCCCGCTTACGATGGATATCCAAAGACATTAGTTAATTGGCAATTAGACCAGCGTGACAAAGCCATGTCATTGAACAATGAAGCACAAAGAAGAGACGATGTTATGAAAACATTAGAACGAAAATTAGAACAATTAAATGACGATAATCGTCGCTGGATTGATCGCCATGAAAATGCAACGCAAACAGAAATGAAGTTACGCAATAACCTTCTATCCAAGGAGAAGGAGCATTTGTTAGATCTGGTACGCATTGAAGAGGACATAAGTCAGCAACGTGCCAAGTTGATAAGGTTGCGAGAAGCTGCAGCGAACGAGGAAATTGATGAGATGAACAAAGTCCAAGTAGACGCCTCTAATATGATTTCTGCGGGTGAATTGCACATGAAAGAGACCATGAATATGGCATTTAATCTACAAAAATTACGTGAATTAAGTATGAAAACCGAGTTAGATGCTCACCAAAGAATGAAGCAGTTGCATTTAACACGCAGTCAAGCGGAGTGGAACAAGTCCATGGAAAATGCTGTCCATCTAAAGACCAAAGAGCTAGATGCACGCGATATTTACTTGAGTGAGAAGTATAAATTGGAGTTAGATAGCATGGCTAACCAGCGCGCATTAACAGAGAAACGAGTTCAATTCCTCAATGATTTTGAATCCAAAGAGAAGAATAAAGAGGAAATGATGATGAAAATGCAGAGATTGATACTGGAAAGAGAAAGTAAAATGTTGGAAATTGAACGTACTCGTGCATTACGTTTGGCTACCGAGCAAAAGGAAGAAGCTATACTAGCTTCGCAGCGATCAATCGACATATTGATGAAACATGAAGAGGCTATAGGTCGTGAGCAAGAAGCCGTTATTGCCGAAAATAATGTCACTGCATCACACAACAAGGTAGTGAATATTCTTAATATTATTCAACAGGAATCTAGTCAGTTGCTAGAAGCAGAACAGAGTAAAATGCTGGCTAATGCTGCAACGTTTGCGCAGACCAAAGAGGCGACGATAAAACAGGCCTTATTAGACTTGAATAGCAAGCAATTGACGTCCATTTTAATGGCCGAAAAGGAGCTTGCATCGCAGTTAGATAAGTTAAAAGCGACGTCGAAACAAGTGGGAAATTATGCAAATAAAGTACCCAGTATACCCAGTACTAAAGAGGAAAGTAACAACTGGAATGAGAAGACCGCAGTGTCGCCTGTCATAAGCGATACTGGTAGTGCAAATAATGATAATGACAGTAGTAGTGACGACATTGAGGCACTTATCACAGATGTAATGTCCACTCGAGAGAAGAGATCGTCCATTGAAGAGCGTCAAAAGGCAGCGAATGATGCTGCAGCAGCGCGTCATCTACTCGAGCAGCAAAAGAGACAAACAATTCTTACTTCCACTGAGAAGAATATTGTTATAACCACTTCAAATGTAGAAAATTTAGATATTTCCTCGGATGCTCCATTGTGGTCTTATACACAAAGCACTGGATATGAGCGGGGAGAGAAATAATGTAATTAATCAAGGAAAAGGTTCAGTAATGCTTACGTATACACGCATAAATTGTCACTTACTTACGAAGAAGTATTTTCATTTTGTTAATGCTTTTCATGATTTGATCTGGTAAACCACGCACTAATACTGGACAGGAACTGTGTTTCTTGGGTAGCAGATGACTGGGTAGCATCGTGCTCCCGTTGTAATGCACCGTGAACTTGAGAGGCATGTTGAGTGACACCAAACTTAGATATCTTTCTGCTAATTTATAGGAATTTTCCAATAAAAATAGCAAACGAGCAGCACATATGGACCCGTTACATGGCTTGAGGTATGTGTCCATGTGAGTGAGTAATGGAAACGGTATAACTGGGTCTCGGTACGTCTTTTGTGTTACTGAACGATCGTCCATAAGGTCCACGCATATAATATGTTTCAAATTAAACATGGATGTAGTTCTAACGTATTCCACAATAGCGTTGATAGTGAATGCTTTGTATAATTCAGGCTGTTGTAACTCAGAAAGATTAAATAAACTGCTTGGAGGAAGCACAGCGATATCATACAAACCAAGAGTATCCGCTTGTGACAGTCCTCGCTTTATCGCTGCGACGTACTGAATGACCTGTTGATCGTACGAATAGACAAAGTAACTGTCATTTGCTGGAATTTTCACACGAAGAATTGTTTTATCAATACCCTCGTCGTAGTTTACCAGGACCTGGGAGTCGCGCAGCACATCCTCTTCGTCGCTGGTTAGTCCTGCAGGTATGTAGTGAATGAAAATACGTTTTAAATTATGAAAAGAGTGGTACCTAATGTAGACGAATCATCCACTATCATGAGGATTGCGTTTGAGCCATAAGACCAGCCAGCTTCCGTCACCGGGTTAGATATAAGAACCGAAATCTCGCAATTAAGTGCGACTGATGCAGGATTGGGCACTCGACAGGTAACCAATATTTCTCCTTCCACTCGAAGGTCGTGGTTGTAATCGGCTACATAAGGCAATCGTAGATCGTATAATGTATCCACTACGCGCATGTCTTCGTTCGTGGGTTCGAGTATAATATGAGTGCCATATTGACCCTGTACCTCCTTCAAAAGAATGAGATCGTTGTGCAATAAACAGTCCATTTGCTTGTCGGATATAAACAGTGCAACGGACCTCATTGACTTCAAAATGCGTTGAAAATAGTCTTCAATCAAATAAGTGCAATGAGTAAACAAGGTCGTGAGTAATGTGGGAGGAACATACCTTTTATAAACACACTTGCCATTTGCACCGTCTCCATCTTGTCGCTCGACACTAAAATGCACGCTAATGGATCATGTTTACTGCGATAAGGGGATAACACATCAATATCTAATTGACGAAAATAGTCCAGAATATCGCCGAGTTCAGATTTCATTTGCTCCGATAGAAATACATAACGGCAAGATTGTATTGGCCAGTGAATAATATCTTGGAATGCTCGCGACATTATTTTCTCTTTTATTGATGCAGAATCCTTAGATGGACTCGAGTTCAGTGACGATGCTATTGATGTACGCGCTTGACTACCCTCTGGGGAATGCATGTATTCCATTTCACCGGAGCTTACACTACCTGTTGCTCTGAAATTTATTTCATTGAGTACGTTGGATTGCACCTGTTTGTTTGCGGTTTGATTGCGTCCAACCGATTCCAGTAGATGCGCTCCTTTATCGGTCATGATGTCACACACCTTGTCAATAACTGCCGAGGTCTTAGCAAATAATTTGATCACTCCTTTTTCACCAACACCGTTTTCAGCCAGCCATTTGATGCCACATAAACGGTTATGCGCAACAAAGTCATCGCGTGTGGAACGGACCGTTAACTGTTTGTGCATCGAGATGTTCGTTGGAATATATAAATACGCAGTGAAATACTCGGAGGAGATAGTCGAAAATGCTGATTCTACATGCAATAACTGTTCATGCTGGAGGCTGTTGGATGAAGGAGCGCACACAGTTAGGACTACATCACATGGCAATTTCAATAATTTAGGATTAGATATTGGCGGTTTCGTGCGAATACTTACAAATCCTTGGTCTGCCGTCATTGGATCTTGGTGCGCATAATCCACGGTATTGCGATGCTGCTTTAGATGCGACTCTAAGCTACTCTTGATCTTCGTTATCTCTTTTAACTTCATTAGGGAAACTAATGGGAAATAAACTTGATATCGCATTAATGTCTTCGGATGAAGCTGTTCTAGGTAGCAACGACAATCTTGTACACTCTTTGGTGGTCCTGCTAGTGAAATCTTTAACGTTGGAATGCGACTGCTGGATGCATAACTGTCTCGGCTGTTACTATTGCTGTTGGTCAACGTCTCGTACGTGAAGTTCTCAAGTCCTTGGATTGTGGTACTGAACGTCTCCAGGATATACGCTTGAAATTCGTCTTTGAATGTGACGAAGAATATGCCCGCTTCGTGGTCGTGGAAGGTGAAATTACTACTGGTCATATGCTTGGATTTTGCTTGAATCCCGTTACTATTTCGCGATGGTACGTCGGCACTAGTTGTATGCTCAGTCGCTTTATTAGTGCTAGTCTTGCTCGATATGGCTGCACCTACCAGGACGTCCTACAAGCGTAATCAAATGAATTAGGAAGCGATAATTTCAATAACGTTAGCGCTCTTACCTGTATTTTTTGCTTGCCGACGTCGAATAGTTCGTTGAAGCCCCACATGCGGTAAATGTGGTAACTGGTTGTCGTGGGTGTGTTGGTGTCGATCACTTGCACTGTCATGGCGTACTGGCTACAAATATCGTCAATGTGACATTGCAGATACTTCGGGATACCAGTCTTGTGGGACCAGTTATCTTGACGTGGTAATAGAGCCATGATGTACGCACAAACATGCTCCAAGCTATTGGTGGACACACCTATTACTTCCGCTGATATCTGGCTGTCTATGTTCATGGTAAAGTTGCACATGCATTCATAATTGGCACAAATATCAATAAATTTGGAATATTTTTTTATGATATCAACGTGTCGCATGTCCCACAGCACCAGTGCCAAGGTGAGCCGGGTGGCGATGAGAGCATTGACCAGGGTCAATAAATGGTCGTATATAAATTTGCGGTCAGCCGGAGGCACTCTATCGTGTTTAATCATGATGCTACTCGTTGTCCCGCTAGTCACTACATGCGCATGCTTCATTAGGGTATCAATATCACTTTTCTTGGAGATTACTTGCGCATAACTGACATTTGCGGATTGAATACTGTGTGCTTGAATGTACTTCGTCATATAGCTGGCTACAAACGCATTTGGTAATTGAATGGCGCATTTTTCATAAGCATAATTGACACTACTCATAGGATTTCGACTAATTTTGGACGCAACAGTGCTATCTGCACTGATCGACGTAGATGGCGGTGGTCCTCCTGCTAACGCACTCAAGCTCATACCTACTAACGCACTATTCATTTTTGACATTTTGGAATTTAATGAAACTTTTGTGGTTGGTTCAGATGATGCAGAAGCGATGTTAAACGGCACGTTACTCGCCGGTTGCTTTGTCTCCGATACTATTTTATCAAGTAAAGTGATGCTTCCATGCTTCAGATCATCCCATGAGACGACTCTTGAGGCAACCATCTTGTTTCGATTATGTCCAGAACTGCGGGCGACCAATGTAATATCAACGAAACCCTCTAGACGCAGTAAAGCAGACATCTCGCTGCAAGTTGCAACGTCACTAATTATACAGACATGCGCACTGCTTATCAAATCATCGTTTGATTGAAATAGACGATCCACTTCTTGGTGAATGGTGAATTCGGACTGTTAGTGAGTGAGTGGGTGAGTGGGTGAGTGGGTGAGTGAGTAAGGGAGAGACAATCTTACCGTGGTCCTACTGTCATAATATAAATATTTAAAATTGAGCTCTTTCAGGTGATGTAGCTGCTCTTTGGTGAATGTCAAGCTAATATTTTTTGCGTCACTCGGAATCAACAGGTAATTTGTAAAAGTTAACGGATGGTAGCTCTGAGGTCTTTCCAGTCCGTGATAATCTCCCAAGTGGTCTTGAAAATGGACCGTTTTTTTATATCGCGACACTTCAGTTTATATGAGTGAGTGAGTGAGTGAGGGAGGGAGGGAGGAAGGGAGTGAGGGAGGGAGGGATACCCAAGTATACTATATTTGCATGAATCTCACAAAGATTTTCGTTTCGATAAACAGGGCAGTGGCGATGATCCCAAAATATATAGTAATCTCCTCCAGTAGGACGCGGACCATTAGTACCTGTCTCATCGGTAGCCTTTGTTTCTAATTCTGGTAAGTGAGTGAGTAGATGTAAATGAATATGAGTGAGTAGCTGATTACCAAGTTGGCCGTTACTATTGTCGATTTGAATATCGCCAGCCTGGAGACCATTCAAGCTATCGATACTGTTGTCATCCTCTTCCGCCTCTTCTAGTAATTTGTCGATATTATGAACGAGCATCATATCAGTTGCTGTTACTTCCGCTTCTACTTCAGGTGTAGGAATAGTTGCATGAGCGCTGTCACCGTTGGTATTCGCGGTGTTGACGAGACTCAATACGGGTCCGTTGCTGCCCAACTCGATTTGCTGTATCTTCACTAGTATTTGTTGGTCAAATCGGGTGGGACAGTATATTATTATATTGCCAATACCAGCCTCATTCGGAGCACCTAAGTAAGAGTCATTTTAGTGTACAAGAAGGAGTGAATAGGCGGGTAAGTACCGATAGCTGCATGTATGACTGCAGGACGGTCGCTTTGCGATGCTAGATAAGACCTGATCATATGGGTCAGACTGGCGTCATTGACCTCGCCCAAATTATTTGTCTTGACATATTCTTCGACGCTATTTGTTATTAGCCCTAAACAAATGAGTCAGTATCTGAGCGAGTGGATGAGTAAGTAAATGAATGAACCAGTAAAATCGTTGCTGTCACGGTGATTTGCTGGTGGCAACACATGAAAATTAATATAAGTAAACTCCGATGTATATATAATCCTAAAGGATGCTATGGCTAATTCAAAAACTTCTTCTAGATTATTTAACAATTCTGTAATGAGTGAGTGAGTGAGTGAATGAGTGAGTGAGTGCGTATAGAACGAGTGAGTGAATTGTGACCTTCTGAAGATTCTCTATTTTTTAATTGCACTAAAATGCCCATCGATTGATGATAAATATCAACAAACTTATCAGCTGCAACATTGCGAATGTAATTGACGACCATGTTCCTATCAATAGAACCCTGTCGTTTCAATGCACAGTGTATATACGCCGATGGAGCTACTGGATACTTTACATCTTCGCATGATTCAATGATAATTTTCTTTTCAATAAGAAAGTCGGCTACTCGCTGGTTTGCCACCCAAGCTATGACCTCACGTGATTCCTAGAGTAATCGAGTAAGTAATTGCATAAAAATGATTTACACGAGTAAGTGAATGAATACCGTATAGAATCCAAACGCTGCAGGTGTTGATTGTTCCATAAACTTATTTACTGCGTCATTTAATTCGTTGAAGAAAATCGCGAGGCTTGGAACTTCTCCGTTGGGCTTGATGGTACACGCGACTGCCACTGGCAGCGCAATGCCCAAGTCCGTCAGCATTTTTATCACTTTTCTTGTTACTTTTTTTTTGCAACTTCGTTTTCATGTAACACTTCGTCCCAAATCCCTTGCTCCATTGATTGATCAAGAGTAACGAGTTGCAACGTTCTGGCTCAAACCTCTTCGTGAATCGAGATGTGAACTGATATATGATTCTAATGCAGCTTTATCAATAGGTTAACATGTGTGGAACGGGAAAGATATCAATAATACCAAAATAAGACTGGTCGGTGACAATAGTGTTGTTCATAGTTGCGTTATTTGATGATTGTTTTTAGAAAGTGCTTATTAGACTGATATCATCATTAGACGATACTAACTGGTGTAGTGTTAATATGCTGAGATAGAAAGATTTGAAAAATAAATTTTATCTTGTTATTTGTAATGGTCATTACAATTTCTTTTTATTTTTAGGATCGAGCACATTCTTTGAACTTGATTGTGAGAACAGCTTCCTGGTATGTGCCGCAGAGTCCAAATCGCCGCTCTGGCCCCCAGCTGCATTGTGAGTCGAGGAAAGAAGAGGATTCACGGTTTCATTGTGACCACGCTTGTCTTTGAGAGCGGCCTTGGCGTATGTATTCTTCGAGAAGAGGTCCTCGTACACGTTGTATGCTTCGACAAACGAGTTCCTTGTACCTTGCTTGAACTGTCTCCTTTTGTTCATTTTCCATTCTTCAAACAGCTTGTCGTCAACTGCGGTATCTGTAGTGTGAGCTTTTTCTTTCTTATATTGTTTCACCAACTCTGCCAAAGACATATTATCCACATCAATTTTATGATCAGAGACAGCATCTCTCCACTCGTTTATTACTTGGGGCTTCTCATTTCTTCGTTGATTATAATTATTTTTATTGTTGTTACTCGCATCTTCGACTTTCTGGAGATTGATTTCCATCAAACTTGTGCGGAATTCAGATATATCGTTATATTGTATCTGCGCCTCCTCCGCTGGCGCACTGTTACTGGTGATGTAAATGCTATCGTACGACACCTCCTCCTCTTTGTGACTGCTGTCTACTACATGAATCACCTCATCGTCGACATCGTCAACCTTCTCGTCAGCTATATCTTCTTCTACGCACAATTCATTCAACGCTATTGTTACCTCCTCAATATTACTGCATGATTCGGATTGGGTAGTGCTCATCTCGATGGCGACATGCTTCGAGTCGTTGCTGTCTACTCTGGCGCCGGCTGTTATCGTTAACATGGTCACTAAACCACACAAATATTGCACATTCTTTGCGGTAAAATCAGTATTTTGCTTCAATTTTTGGTAAACAATCCGCTCTAAATAAATGCCGCCGACGGAAACAACGTTGTACCGACCGATATTAATCTCGAAGTAATAATTGTCAATGAAGCGCAGTGCACATGTGAATAGGCGCTGAATAACACCTAAGATCTGAACATTAATAGCATAATTGGCGATGATAAACACTATTTTGGTTGCGGTGCTGAAGATACACGCAATAATCAGGGAAATAAATATCAGCAGCAATATAGGTAGTAGGGCCAGTCGACCTAGCAACAGCACATACCCATGTATGCGGGTGTATTTAGCCTGAAACTCGGCACTATCCGCGCATGGACAAGTGTAAAGCGCTGCGAGGAATGCTCCTATTGACTGCGCCAATGGCACGACGATGAATATATTGAAGAATATCGCGGATCCCGTACCAGAAGCACCAATGAATTTCACCACCAATTCCAAGAACTGAGACAGCACAAAGACCACGATCTCGCGGCATATATACACCAGTTTCGTGCCATGGCGACCTAGCTTGCTTCCTTTGACGTAGTAGAAGCAGTTGAAGAATGCGTGGTTGATGCACACGTACAGGATGAAGTTCTCCATCATCGCCAACGGAAGTGTGCACGTATGTCCGCAGATGACTATGCTATACCCCGCAGGGAAGAGAATACCCAAACTGCCCAACAGAGTGCGACTTTGCATGATGTACTCTTGAAATGCAGTGGAAAAACTATCCTTATTCTTCATCATAATGCTTAGTAGGCGAGAGTTCATTGACTTCCGTCTTACCGAACTAATTGACTGTGATTCACCACCTTCGCACACATCCTCGTCGTCGTAATTATCGATTTGTGAGGAATTGTTACTTCGTCCTTTGTGAAATTCTTCCTCCAATTTCATAGTTCCATGCACTCGCTTGTTATTCTCGTATATTTCCTTCAACACAAAATTGATTTCGCTATTCTCTTGCGCAGGTACTAGCTCTTGAGTGCACTTACTGAAGTTGTTAGAATAGTATGCGGACTCGTATAATCTAGCGACCCATGTCGCTCCTACTCGTGAATATGCAACGATGTACATGAAAACATAAATACCAAGGAAGTACGCTAGGTAGGCACCCAGGTAGTAGTCCGTCTTCTTCCGCACCACTTCCGACGTCAAAGTGGTATCTAATATGTTAGCAGCCACTAGATTCACTGGCGCTTTGGTTGGAGGCATGGTAGGTGTGGACGATGGTAGCGATGTTGGTCCTGCAGTGTTTAAACTAGCAGTGCTGGCGGTTGATGACGCTAACGTGCTATTATTGCTGACGGAGTACGCATGCAATAATCCATCAAACATGCCGTTGGAAATCGCATCTTGTAATGCTTGCATATAGATGTGTGTAGCAGCGTCCGAGTCGGTGAAAATATATGTCACGGAATCAATATAATAATACAAAGTCAGTGTATCAGTGGGTGTGCTAACGAATGCTGACGTATGGGAGTCCCCCATTTTCGAAGATACTATTGTAACATCAGCTTCCCGTAAGTCGTAGCCAATCGAATCGACGACGGTCCTGATTACTATGGCATCGCATGCTTCCTTGGTGGCCTCGTAATGAGAATACGACACGTTATAGAACAGCTGGGTCACTGTGAAGTACACATTCACGCCGTTGGTGTAAGTAGGATACTCCGAAGGGGACGAAGTCCTGATCACAGTTGGCGTGTGTGATGGTAAATAGGATGGAGCTTCAGTTGGATAGCCAGTGGGAGAAAGTGACGGTTCGATACTTGGTGTCATACTAGTAGAAGCGAGCCATTAGTTAGTTTAACAATAGTCTTTATTTATAACTTACCTCGGAAAGGCAGTGGGAAAGGGCGTTGGAATATCTGTGGTCACGGTGATGACTTTCCTTACTCGATTTCCTTCGCACTCGGATACACACAGGTTACCGTCGGCATCAAAGCGACTATAACATGGACCATTAATAGTCGCAGAAGTGGCGGCAGATCCGTCGCCTGTCGATGAAGCAGTGCCTGTGCCGACCACAGTAGTAATCAACCCTGTTGACACATCGACTTTCCGGATTCGGTAATTGTACCGATCGCAAATGTATAAATGGCCAAAACTATCAAGACTGATGTCATGGGGTGTATCCAAGAAAGCACTCGTAGCTTGGATATTGTCACCATTATACCCTGTATTACCGGTGCCAGCGACTGTGGTGATTATACTTGTAGAGACCGTGACCTTGCGGATGACATTATATGCCGACCAATCACCGAAGTAAACATTGCCGGAATTATCTAGATTGATCCCATGCGGATTCTTAATCATCGCAGCCGTAGCTAGACCCTCATCTCCACTGTACCCTGCGGCACCAGTTCCGGCAATAGTACTAATTATACTTGTTGCTACAGTTATCTTGCGAATGCGGTAATTCAGATTATCACTGATGTATATATTACCTAGTAGTATTATTATGATTTGGTTAGTCCTTTATAAAACGAAAATATACGTAATAAATATACCGGAAGCATCCAAAGCAACACCTGTAGGGTAGCAAAGAGCTGCGCTAGTAGCTGGACCGTTATCTCCGCTGAAGCTGCTAGCACCTGTGCCTGCTACAGTTGTGACAATAGATGTTAATGCGGTCACTTTGCGTACTCGATGAGTAAACTGATCCCCGATGAAAAGGTTGCCTATTAAGATATATCAGATAAAATAAGAATGCGGCAATTAATGCATCGTACCTAGCGTATCGATGCATAATCCGTTCGGATGATCAAAAGTTGCGCTGCTTGCTGCACCTCCATCACCACTGTAACTAGCAGTGCCGGTGCCTGCATAAGTGGTGATAATGCCTGTAGAAAATGTGATCTTCCTGATACGTGAATTGCTCCATTCCACAAAATACACATCCCCAATTGAATCTATTACTATTCCCGATGGACTGCTGATTGTTGCACTTGTTGCAGCGCCATTATCACCAGAATAACTACCTGTGCCTGTTCCTGCAATTGTAGTGATTATACTAACAGAATGCGGGCTTATTGATGGGTAGTAGGTCGGAGTCATACTAGGTGCGGAAGTAGATGGCACGGAAGTGGGTGTAACGCTATTATGTTAGATGAAAATAGGTAATGAAAGGAACAAATGGCGGAAATAAACAATATAAAAGTAATCATCAAACCTCGGAGTAACACTAGGGACTGACGTCGGTATTTCAGTGGTAACTGTTATGATTTTCCTTACTCGATTACCTGAATTGTCAGCGATGTAGTAGTTACCAAAACTATCAAAACGACTAAAAGCTGGGATATTAATCGTAGCAGATGAAGCCACAGACCCGTCGCCTGTGGATGAAGCAATCCCAGTACCGACCACAGTAGTAATCACGCCTGTTGACACATCGACTTTCCGGATTCGGTTATTGCCACTGTCACAGATATATAGGTTGCCGGAGCTGTCTAGTACGACATCATGAGGAGAGTTCAATGCAGCAGCAGTAGCTTGCATATTGTCTCCATTGTATCCTCCTGATGCACTGCCAGTACCAGCAACAGTACTAATAATCCCGGTGGATACAGTGATCTTGCGGATGACATTATATCCGCTGAATTCGGAAGTATATACATTGCCCGCACTATCAAGATTGATACCACACGGATTAGCAATATTAGCAGAAGTTGCTTGTCCTCCATCTCCGCTGTATCCAGCACTGCCCGTACCAGCTATCGTAAGAATCGCACCAGATGAGGTAGTAACCTTGCGAATGCGGCAATTGTAAGTATCGCCGATGTACACATTCCCAGAAGTGTCAACGGCAACTCCGACCGGGTAGTATAGTGCTGCATTAGTCGCTTGTCCGCCGTCACCGCTATAGGTGCCCGACCCTGTGCCAGCTATAGTGGAGATAACACTTGTTGATGCGGTGATCTTGCGGATGCGATGATTATGACTATCAGCGATGTATAAATTGCCTGTAAAGGGAACAATAAAATGAATTCGGGACAATTTATACAATATATGTGTAGTATGGTACCTGAATTGTCGATACTCAATCCTTCGGGCCAGCTTAATGCAGCGCTACTAGCGACGCCACCATCTCCGCTATATGCATCACTACCGATACCCGCGTACGTACTAATTATACCTGTGGATATAGTAATTTTTCGCATTCGGTGATTTAAAAATTCATTAAAATATACATTCCCGCTGGAGTCGATGGCGATTCCACCTGGTGTATAAATCATTGCAATTGTAGCTTGGCCCCCATCTCCAGAGTAACCAGCTGTCCCTGTTCCCGCAATTGTAGTGATTATGCTAATAGAATGAGGGCTTAATGATGGGTAGTAGGTTGGAGTCGTACTAGGTGTGGCTGTAGGTATCTCGGTAGATACAGTGACTACTTTCCTTATTCTGTCATTACTATTATCAGCAATGTACATATTACCCGAAGAATCAAATGCAAGCCCGGATGGACCATACAATGCAGCGGATGTAGCTGCACCGCCATCTCCTGAAAAGCTGCTTGCACCAGTCCCTGCAATCGTTGTGATAAGTCCAGTTGATACACTG
>JACCDO010207739.1_pt1 | contig 20867 bp, 19 predicted proteins | sample 7446101 | NCBI WGS metagenome assembly JACCDO01 (sample SAMN15323440, study PRJNA562643) | freshwater metagenome | isolation source: river surface water | place: USA:Blue River Watershed | collected 2017-08-16
AGGACATCAAATTAAAACAAAAAGAAAAATTATTTGAACATCAAATAAGTAAATTACCTATTTTACAATCAAGTATTCATTGGATGGGTAATCGTGATTCAAAACCAATAAGGTATCATTGGTTAAAAACGGATTTTACTCCAGAACAAAAGGCCAAAATTAACATACATCTTTTAGATAATTTATGTGAATACCAAATGCCAAAACATGGCTATCTCGGTGTTGTTTTTACATTACATTCAAACGGATTAATGTGTCAATTACCTTCAAATTCTCATATTATTAGAGAATATGAAAAAGAAACAGGTAAAATCGAATATACATTTTTAAGAATGTTTGTACTAAATACTTTTTATGATTCAGATGTATCAGAAAAACTTGAATATAAAAAAATATCAATCGAAGTCTATGGATCATTTTTTTTTGAAGAATGTCCAGAAGTAAAACAAGTTATTAAAATAATGGAAGATTATTATAAAGAAAGAGAAGGTAAACAAAAACATGAAAAACCATTATATACTGATTATTCTCAATACCTTGGTAAATATATTGATAATTTGTTTGGGCCTAATTGAATTTGTTTGTTTTTCTATTGATTTGTATTATTGATTTACTCGAACAGTACTTACAAAGCCTAAATATTGAGTTACCTTAATTTTAATTTGTCTTGCTACATCTACATCTGATGTATCAAAATTTATATTGTTGTTAGGATTAATTATCTGTAAAATATAATCACGATATGCAGCCTCGATCATAAAATCTTCATGCACATCACCTGAAGAATCTACAAAACCTCCTAATTCTTCAACCTTTATGGTAAATTGTGGTCCTATACCCATTTCTTCTTGTTCAAAATCATCATCCCATGCATCGATTAATTCACTGATGTTTCTGATATTAGTTCTAGTTCTATCCAAACCCACCATTCTTTCATATGTATTAACATACGCGTTGATGTAGTTTGAACATTCTTGGTAGCAGTCTAAGTAATAGTCACGAAAAAAGTTACTGTTTGTTGACATTTTTATATTGGTTATATATTTATGTATTAATAGAAGAACAAGATGTTAATAAATTCAATTTTTATAGTGCTAAATTATATTTACAAGGGAAATAACCATTAGAAGTATAATGTGTGTAAGAAATCTTTGATTTAGTACATACTTCTCCAGTGTGTAATTCAGCATATTCCCAGAAATAATCTGAATCAATCCAGCCACCAAATAACAACACATGAGTTCCAGGTTTCAATATTGCATCACCTTGTTGAATTTCAGTTTTTGTAATTTTGGTACAAATATCTTGCATATTAGATGTGGTATGACCACCATTAGATGTTGATGATGCCCAACAATATGAAACGTAACCTGAGCAATCTTGTCTGTAACCATCAGTATAAGATGTTGTAGAATAAGGTACTTTTTCATCAATCCATTTTTGAGCACGAGACATAATTTCTGATCTAGTAATAGAACTAGAACTCAAATCATATTCTTCAACCAGTGTATTTTTTCTAGGCTCATGCCATTTAGGATAAGTCACATAAGGAAGTAATCCTAAAGAATCAGCATAAGAATGAGAATAAGTACAATTATATTGATCAACTCTAATGTAATCATCAAAACCAAAGTCATCTAATTTTGATCTAACTTGTTTATCATAATGGGTGTAAAAATGTTCAGGATTTCTAGCAAGAACAAACAAACTTTGAGCACGTTTATCAGTTACAATAGAGTATTCATAATCAGATTCCAAATCAATAACCCAATAATCACCTTCAACAGGAACTCCATCTAAACCTACTTTGAGTTGACCTGGTTCTAAACTATCTGGGACATAAGCATAACCTTCAATATCGTTTACTTGTCCATCTATCAAATTAATTTGTCTATTGTAAACTGAAATTAATTCAGGATCGTCAGACAAAGAATAATCTGCAGTCATACATCTACCAATACTATCAGTGATAACCCAATCAAACTTATTCACATACATAGTATACCAATGACCTAAATATCTATTGATATCAAGTACAGGAACAGTTGGTATCTGAGTACCTCTTAAAAATAAACCAAATACTGATGAGATTAGTAGAATAAAATTAAAAATTCCAAATGATTTCATATTTATTTATGAATTATATAAAAATTTATATATAAAAAAAATTATACAAATAAATCTGCAAGTGTTAAGATAATATTAACAACCTAATTCTTTTTCAAGTGCTTCCAAATCATCTGAATCAATATTTGGTTTTTCCTTTAGTTTAGATGATTTAGATTTAGATTTCTCTGATTTGTTATCAGATTCTGATTCTACTTTTATAGTTTTAGATATGTTTGTATCTTTTTCAGACCTGTTAATCTTTTTTTTACTTGGTTTATCAGATTTAACTCCAGGAAGATTATCTAATTCCTCCAAAATCATTTCTTCATTAGTTTTTTTTGTTAATTTAGATCCAACAGATTTTTCAGATTTGTTATCTATATCTGAATTGGTTAAATCATCAGAATAATCAGAATTATCCGAATCATCAGAATCATCAGAATTATCCGAATCAATTAGATCTTCTTCAATTTCTTGCTCACAATATTTTTTAATACCTTGAACCCATAATTCTAAATCTTTACTAAGTTCTTCTGAATACTTGATAATTGGTTCAGTTTTTGTGTCAAAATCATCAAGTTTTTTAATAATAGTTTCTTGATCTTGTAAAGAAGGTACATTTACACATACTTTATTAATATTTTCTTTTGATAAATGTTTTAGACCATTTCCTGTAAATATTAATTTATCTTTATTAGCTAACAAAAAATTATAAAGATAATTAAGTTTTATATTTTTTTCGGTTTGAATCACATAAACATCATCATGTGATATACTAAATTTTTCAGCCAAATGTACGCTTGGTGAACCACCTCTTCCAAGTAAAATAGATTTTTCTTCAAACTCATACGAATCATAAAATAATATTTTTTCTTGGCTACTTGAATAAAATCTGTATTTTCCAGTAATTTTTGCATCACCTGCTTTAAGTTTCATCTTTTTTGGTAAATATTTAATTAATTTTCCTAAATTTTCTTTATTACCTTTAAAAAGATTATAATTAATATTAAAAATGCTTAATCTGTCTTTTTTAATTTTTTCAACTTGTTCTCTCATATCAATTTCACGGTAAATCATATAAAGTAAGTCCTCGGCTAGTTTATATTCTTTTCTAATTAATAAATCAAAGAGCGGAGTTTCTTTAGTCATTTTGTTAATATCGTAATTTACAAATTGTTCATCAAAGAATTTGACAATTTCTTCTTGGTGTGATATTGATAGATTTGGGATTAAAATATTTCCAATACTAGTTTTATTTAGACTACCTGATCCAATTTGTCCTGATGCTTTTTCAGATATATCATTAGTGTTAAACCAATAATACAAATATTTATTAGAAATTGAATTAGAATGTTTAAAAAACATAATTGCTTCATTACAATACATATCTTTTCCAGCTATACCTATTTTACCTATACTTAATTTAAAGCTTACCAAAATAGAATCTTTTTCAATTAATTTTACAGAACTATTATTAACTCCTTCATCTGATATTTTTTCATTTGTATCATTGATAATTTTATTTTTTAATTCACTAACAGATACCCATAAATTTTTACCATCCCAATATTTTCCTTCTTTTCTTGAAGGTGTACCGCCTATATGAAAATTAACAAAATTTTCAAATTTAATCCATTTATCACCTGTTTTCTTAATTTGATCTGGTTTTTCAATATAATCATCTAATTGAAGACTATATCCTTTTTCTACAATTTTTTCAATTGGAACTTTAATAATTGGTTTATCTGAATCAGGATCAATCACAAATGTTTTTTGACCATCAATAGTAGTTTCTTTAAATTTAAGATCACGGAACTCTACTTCTTTGGTTTTTTCACCTTTAACAAAAAATAGAATACAAGTAGAAAAACTAGTATAATCAAAAGTTTCTTTAGGTAAAAGAACAATTCGATATAAATTAGTATTTTCAAGTAAAAATTTTCTTAAATCTTTAGCCCAAGAATTTTTGTTATCAGACGAATTGTATATAATACCACGATCCGATACAGTACCACATCTACCTTTTTTTTTTAAACTATGATAAATATGCATTAAAAATTGTGCCATTAATTTTTTCACAACAGTATTTTTTGTTCTTTGTAAAGGTCCCCAATATTCTGGATCAGATTCTACATTACCATCACCACCAAAAGGGGGATTTGTTAAACATATATCAAATTTATTTTTAACATTATGAATATAATCTGAATTTAAAGAATCTTTTTTTGATATTTTATCAATCGGAATATCATGAATTAACATATTGATTGATAAAGGTTTATAAATTTCAGGATTACATTCATTAGCCATTAAATTTGAACAGAATTTTTTATAATCACCACCCTTATTTTTAATATATTTCATTGATTTGTGAATAAATCCTCCTGTACCACATGCTGGTTCGTAAAATATTTCGTGGTCTTTCGGATCCATTTCTTTTATTATATAATCCTTTACTAAATCAGGAGTAAAGTGTTGACCTGTTGATTTTCCTGAATCTTCACAACTTTGTTGTTTGAATTTTTCATAAGCATCTCCAAATGCATCAAATCCAAAATCATCCAGTGATAATTTATCAATTGTTTTATTTTTTTCCTTTGCAATTGCCTCAAAATGATCATGAATATATATTATTACATCTTGAATTGTCTTACCTGTTTCTACATTATCAGTGTATGCACTTATTGATGTAACTTCATTTTTAAGATAACTTTTAATATCTGGATCAGATAACAATTTTCTTAACACACATTGCATATTAGAAGTGTCAGAATAATGAATAAATAGTCTTTTATGTAGTGGTAATTCAAGTGGTCTTTTGGATTTATTTTCTAATTCTTCATCTTCCTTAATTGCTTTAGGTGAACAAAATTTTTCATAAATGTATGAAAATCTGCATGTGTCGTCTAGTTTAGAATATTTTTTAAATTTTCTTTCAATAAAAAATAATAATAAAAAATTATTAATTTCATTTAGAGCTCCTAAACCTGTTAATTTTACTCCTCGGCCATTTCGTACTTTATTATGTAAATTCCACATAAAGTTTAACCATGATGATTGAGTTGTTGACATTTAAATTATATTATTATATTTAAATATTATTAAACAAATTCAATTTTTATTTATTAAATTGATTTGATTAATCAAATTAATCAAATCAATTCTTGATCTTCAGTAAATATCCATCCTTTCCAAATATTTTTAAAATATTCTTCAGGATACATTGGATACTTTTGATACCCTGGATTAATTTGATAATTTTTAATATTGTATGATAAAATTGTTTTTTGATAATCTTTTTTATTTACAATATTATTTTTAATGCAAAAATTTTTAAATATATCGTATTCAATATGAATATCAATTTCTAATTCTTTGTACCAATTAGTTTTTTTCCATTCGTTAACAAATTCCTTTTTAAAATCAGATGGTATACCCAAATTTACATGATCTAATTTAGAATATTCTTTCCAAAAATCACATTCAGAATTTTTAAAAGTTTCTATTTTTTTTACCTTATTAATTATCTCTCTAAACATTTTATCTCTTGACATTTTAATTTTTTCTGAAAACTCTTTTTTTAAGAATTTTTTAAAATTACCCCAATTTAGATTTTCTGTATCTAATTTTAGCACAATATCCCTGTCTTTTGTTATTTTTATTTTTACCTCTTTTGTTTCTTCATTTACCTCAGTGTTATTAAATAATTTTAATATCTTGTCCAAATGTTGTTCTTGATCTTTTAATGTTGCTAAATTTAATATTTTTTTATAATAACTTAATACCTTTTCTACAGATAACATTTCTATTGTTTTATTTTCATCAACTTTAACACTTTCATATGCATAAGCATATTTTTTCTTTTTATCTGCATCTGGTCTCATTACTCTTCCAATTGATTGAAGTGATACTAAAATAGAACGATTTTTTACAGCATCTAAAAATATAGCACAATCTACATTCGGAATATCAGAACCTTCTTTCACTCTGTTAACACAAAGTAATAATGAATTTCTTTCATCTTGTGTAAATTCATTTATTTCATCTAAACATTCATTTTCACCTGATTTTGAATAACTTCTTCGCACTTGAAATTTATCTCCAACAGCTAATTTAATTGCTTTGTAATATGATCCAGTATCATTTATTTTTGAAATATTTCTTACCCAAATTACGCACTTTTTATAAGGTAAATATGGATTGTTTACCACATAATTTTCTATAATTTTTGTTATTGTTATGTCATTTGGATTGGTTGATGTTCCTACAATTTTACCATCTTTTATTTTGGGATATATAATTGTTTGATAAAATGGTAATACTATATCATCTACCAATGCATCCATTAAATTATATTCAGAAATAATATTCAATTTGTTATTAACTACTTCCATCCCTTGTCCAAATATATCTAACAAATATTTTTCTGCTAATTTTGTAGGTCTTAATGGAGTTGCACTAAATCCAATTATACTTGAACCCAAATCATATCTAAAATGCTTTAACATTATATAATTTTCTTTTCCTGAAACACAATGACATTCATCAACCAAAACTAATTTTAATTTATTTTTTTCTATTTGTTTGTATTTATCACCAGTTTTTAAATAAGCATTATTAACAATATAAATTATTGGTTTATTTGAAGATTTATTTATCTTCCCAATCATACTGTTTTTTTCTATCACGTTTTCATAAAGATCAAATTCATCCATATCTATTATTTTGTTATCTTTCCAAAATTTAAATCTTTCTGTATTATAAACATATTTTTCATTTTGTTCATCATCTAGTTGTTTTTTAAAAAACCAACTTTTTAATATTTCTGTTCTTTCGGTTAGTATCAGGTACAAATTATTTGTTGGCTTTTTTTCTTCTATTTGGTGTTTATAATGAGAATTAATTGAAAGCAATATTGAAAATGATTTACCTGCTCCCATTATTTGTGATACTATTCCTGAATTAAATTTATATATTCTCAAGTTTTTTACCACATCCTTTTGTTGTTTTCTTAAAAATGGATTCTCCATTATTTTCTCGTATAATTTTTCATCTTGAATATTATCATCTGAATCTATCAATTCGGATTCTTCTGTTTCTTCATCAGAGTCTTCTATTAATTCTTCTACTAATTCTGCTAATTCTTCTGATTCTTTTATTTCTTCTGATTCTTCTTTTGATTCTTCTGGTTCTATTGTATTTTCTAATTCTTTTGATACCTTATTAATATATTCATCAGGATCTGAATCAGAATCTGAATTTATATCTGATTTATGTATATTTTCATTAATTAATTTTAGATCTTGAATATTATTTTCATTTAATTTTAGTTCAATTAATTTATTTTTTTTACAAGTTTCGATATATTTAATCACAAGTCCAAATATACAAGACAAAATCAAAGTCTTGTCATGATCATTTTTAAATCCAAATTCATTAATTATCATTTCAATCAATTCTAAATCTTTATCATTATCAATAATCAAATCTAAAAGATATTTTGTCACTGGATCATTTAACAATTCAAAAGTTTTATTAATTTTAACTTGATCAAAAAATAATTCATAATTTTCTTCATTTATTAATAAAATTTTTTTACATAATCTTGATATTGTCAAAGGATTTTTACATTCTATAATTTGGGTAATAATTTTTAAATCTTCCTCAAGAATTGTGATTATTTGGTTTGAATCTATATTTAGATCTAAATCTAAATCTAAATCTATATTTGAATTATTTTCCATTTGCTATTAATTTGTTTAATTACTAATTATTAAAACTTTTTTATATATTAACTAATAATTAGTATATAAAAATCAATTTTATTTATTGTTTTCAAAATTATTTTTATTAATTATAAAATTAGTGTAATGCCATTCTAAATTTTTTTCCATAGCTTTTGTTGGCTTTACATTTATTTTTTTACCTTTATATTCATAAATTGATCCTACTTTTTCAATATCGTCACACAAAACTTCAACACAATAATTATCTGGATTTATAGACCAAATATAATCATCAAACAATTTATGAAATGTATTTGCAATAAGTAATCCATTTGATTCAGAGAATTCACCTCCTTCTGAAAATGGAATAATATGACATGCTTGACATTCCAGAGATATATGTTTTTCAGATACAACACATTTTTTATCACGTAAAACTAATTTTTTTCTAAATTCATCTTGATCAATTCCTCTATCTTGACTTTCTTTATTTTCAATAATAAATTCAATTCCTCTTAACCACATTAATACCTTTAATACTTTTAGAAATTGTTCTTTTGACTCAAAATTATAAGAAATAAATCTTTTACCCAAAGCAAAATTTTTTGGTATTTTGTTATTATTTAATTCAATATGATTAATTAATGACTTTATATCTGGAGTATTTTTTTTCATTTAATAATATATCATAATGAATATATTTTTATATCAAAATTAGAATTTGAATAACAATTAGTTAAATAAAGATAAAGATATTAGATGGTTAAAAAATAACAGTAATCCAAGGATATGTATCAATTAACACATCAAGATATTTATATTTTTTATTAGCTATATCAATTTCACTTAACGATTCTGGCAAATTAACAATTTCTCCATTAAATTCGTAATCTAATATTCTTAAACTAACAACACCATTCGGTACAAAATTTACAGATGAAACGTAATTTGACAATCCATTAATACTAAGTATTTTAACTGTTGGAGGTATTGTTTTGAACAATTTATTAAATTTAAAACTCATTCCAAATGATAATTGTAAATTTACAACAGTTGGAGGTATATTACTAAAATCCATGTCTCTATATAATTCTACTGATAATATTTTCAGTCCGTATGGTAAATTATTTAATTCATAAGTTAAAGATTCTGTATCCAAATCCAAATTTTTAAGTGTTGATGGTAATTGATCAAGTGGATGGTTAAAATCGGAACTTGCTATTTGCAACTTTACAATTGGTGGTAAATTATCTAATGGTTGATTAAAATCTGTACCTAGAGATAAAACCTTTAGATCCTCATGTAATCCATTTAATTCTTGATTAAAATCATCTCCAAAACAAATTTGACTAAAACCTTTTAAAAAATCATAATCTTTAGGTTCTAATTTAGAATTAAATTCATCATCTATTTTAATTATACTTTTTGTATGAATTGCTGGTAACAATGTATTTCTTTCATCTACACTACTTTGACTATCAGATTCAAATCCTTCATCAAGTCCTTCATCTGATCCTTCTTTCACATTTATCCCTTGTAACCTATCAATAAAAGGTAATTCATCTACACTATTTGTAATAGTATACTTGAAATTTGGTTCATAATCAAATGGATTAAAACTAGTTTGATCTAATTGGGTTGATTCTACTTCTGTTTGTAGAGAATTGGAATTAAATTCAGACATTGTATTTATAAGAGTATTATTATAATTCAAATAAAGTAATAAAAATATCAATTTTTTTGATATAATATATAAAATAAAAATTTTATCCAGATATATTAATATAAAATATGGATAAAAATAAAGAGAGTTCAACACTAAAAGATATAACAATGGATTCAACCGACGCATCAAATATACAATCATCAGATAAATCTGTAGCAAAAACTACAATTGATTTTGGTGAGTTTAATATTGCAGAGAAAGCTTTAAGTTTTAAAGATCAAGCTATTAGATTTATTCCCAGATTAATTATGTCACTTATCATTTTTTTATTGTTTTCAACATTGGCATCTTATGTTAGAGATTTAATTATTTCTGATAAAAGAGACATTATTAGTCAAGAAGTTATTACATCTGAAAATAGTTTTATTACTGAAACTAATGAAACTACTGATATTATTATTTATAATATTGCTTCAATTTGTTATTATGTAATTAATTTCTTCGGTATTATTTTTGCAGTAACTAATTTAGGTGTTCAGGTCCCAACTATTTTAACTATTTTAGGTACTTTTATTGTTGGTATCGGTTTATCATTACAAAACACCATTAGTAATATTTGGGCTGGATTATACATTAGTTTTAATAAATTATTCAAAATAGGTGATACTATTAAAATAAATCAATATGCTGGCAAAGATTTTGTTGGTAAAGTTAAAACATTTAATTTATTTAGTACTGTTATTATCGATAAAGAAACCAATGCACCTATTGTTATTCCTAATTTACAAATTCAAAACAATTTTGTAACTAATTTTTCTGGGTTACGAACAATATAAATTTGATTTTACATTTTTATAGAATATTAAATAAAAAATTTATTTTTAATTTATAAATTTTTATATAAAATTTGATTGTTTACAAAAGAGCCAATTCTATAATGTTAGCAGTACCTAGATAAGATCCAAAGTCTGTTCCATTATAATAAACAAGTATATTACCATGGGCTCCAGAATTAAATTGATAAAATTCGATTTGTTGTAAATTATCACCAACTCCCAAATGCATATGGCGTCCAGGTATATTGATAGTTTCATTGAACCTCATCATCTCGTCATTGTCAATAAAGTGACGTGGAAGAAATTCCGGTTGATGATTTTGTCTATTGGGAATATGATTCTGTCCATTGATTAAGTTCAAGTAATTATGTAATCTGATCCAAAAATTACGATTGTCATTATGGTCAGGATTGATATTTTGATCAGCATCAGGATCAGCATCAAGATCAGCATCATCATCTGGATCATTATCCTGTTCTGCAAATTGATGAAGATGATCATTCCAATCAACATCAGGTTCTTGTACATCAATGTTATGACCATCAATATTATCTTCTAGCTCATCTCTATCCCTATCATCCAGATTATCCAAAGGAATGATATCTGGGTCAGGATCTTGTTCCTGATCGCCAGGTCCATCATCTCTAGGATCATCAACATGATTGTTAATTTGAATGATATCATGATCATTTGGATCTTGAGGAATATGATTGAGGTTATGATTTTCCCAAAATTGGTTTAGAACAATGTTATTTATAATATTTTGATTAGGATTATGATTATGATTTATATCGAGATTTTGCATATTGGCCAAGATATCTTGCATTATATTGTTCTGTTCGTGTATAATATTGTCTAGTTCTTCATTCTGTAATAGATTATGATCGATTTGATCAATTTGATGGATCGGCTCGATTTGTTGGATCGGCTCGATTTGTTGGATCGGCTCGATTTGTTGGATCGGCTCGATTTGGTCCTGCTCATTATCAATGTTAGGCAGGATTGGAGGGGGATCTAGATGGATTGGTTGGTTTGGATTGATAGGTATGATTGTTAAGTCTTCCATATTGGTTATATTTGTATTATTATTATATGAGGATATGCCACTAAATTATAAAATCAATTTTTTATCATATAAAATAATTCAATATTAAATTATGTTAATTATATAAATTATAGTATAATGAATAAAACAAACAAGGTAGATAAAACTATTAAAAATAATAAGGTAAATAAAACTAACAAGTTGGATAAATCTAACAAAGAACAAGAATCCAAACCAAAATGTGATTCTTGTGGGAAACAGTTTTCAAATAGCTGGTCACTTAAGAGACATATGACTACTATATGTGTGAGTTCAAATAATATAAAAAATTCATCAAAATCAAATGATTCTGATACAATCGAAATTATTAAACCAACCAAAAGAAAAAATAATATTAAATCAAATACACAAATATATTCCAATGTTGATACCAATTTGAAATCAGATTTAGATTCAGATTTAGATTCAGATTTGGATTCAGATTTAGATTCTGACTTGGATTCAGATTTGGATTCCGATCCTGATTCTGAAACTGAATTTAGTAACCAGGTAAAAGATTATATAAATAATTCTAAAAAAAATATGGCTAATTCACAATTTGGATCTACTCAAACCAATGTATTTTCTAATTTTGGTTCAAATAGTAATATTGAACAATTATCACAAATTCCTGGATTGTTACAAGGACTCGCATGTTTATCTAATATTCCTGGTTTGGGATTAGGTGGGTTAGGTGGGATGGGAGGAATGGGAGGGATGAATAGAATGGGAATGTCTGGAACAACTTATACTACAACTAGTTCTTCAACAGATTCTGGATTTAATAAAAACTCAAATAAAAACTCTAATAAAACTTCCAATCCATTTGAATCAGAATTTTTTAAATCCGGTTTAAATAATAATTGTGATTCTGATGCAGATTCTGATCCTGATTCTAATGCAGATTCAGAATCTTATATATCTTTTTCTGATTCTGAAACTAAATCCAAAGATAAAAGTTCATCTGACAAAAATTATTGTAAGAAAATAGAACAAACATTAGAGACGATTACTGATAGAAAAAATTTATTGGTGTTTAAGGAAAAATTAACTATCCGAGAGAAAAACGAAATATTACTGATAGATTCAAAAGTAGATTTTATTACCCAGATGTTAAAATCATTAGAATTGATAGCCCAATCAGATACAAAGACGGAATTTAAAAAAGAGGTCAAATCACTAGATCAATATGTTAAAAAATATATTTGATAATAATATATGTTTTATTATAAAAATAAATTAATTTTTAGTATTTGTTAATTATTTGAAAATAATTAATTACACCTATTTACAATTAAGGATTTACAAGTTTTGTACAATTACTTTTTTACCTCTCTTAGTATTAAGAAAAGGTTTGTTACGGAAAGAATCATTTTCATCTCTTACTTTTCTTCCTTCAATGAATTTGGATTCATCAATAAATTCATTTTTGGGTAAAGGATCTTGTTTGTGATAAGGACTTAATGAGTCAACTTTAATACCATCAACAATGAAGGTACCTTCTTCATCGAATTGTAAGTTGTAGTATCTATCGATGATATAATGAGTAAATTCAACACCTTCAATATCTTTAGCATAAACACGTTGATCGTTAATCCAGATAGGGTGTAATCTGGTGCATCTGATATCTTCACTATTACCCATTAAACCTTTAGGAATAACAACAGCTTCACACATGTTGATAGCAGAAGCAACTCTTGAAACAGTATTGGTTTTACCAGTTTGAATATCTTCAACAACTACATCACCACGTTGGATATCCTTGATACATTTGTATTCACCAGTGGCCATCAAAATCTTTGAATCACCTGAGAAACATCTACCATCAGCACCTGGTAATTGGTTAAATACAATAGCTTTATCTTGCTGATTTCCTGAACCTGACATAACTAACGTTAAATATTGACCAGCAGTTAAAAACACAGTGGTTGTACCTGATTGAAGAACATCACCGGCATTCCAACCTGGTAACAATGTATAACCATTTGTGGTTAAATAACCACTTGCTTTAAGATTAACATTATAATCCGGTGAGCCACCTGCTGCTGCATCAAGTGTGGATAATTGGGATGTATTTGTTATTTTGTAATATACTTCAGCAACAGATCCATCAAAAGATGCTGCTCCAGGAATAGCACCTGATGTATCAATAGTACCAGTTGGTGCACCAATACCTTGATATTTTTGTGAATCACAGCTTGTATATGTTAATGGTATAGAACAATTTACAGTACATAATATTTCTAAAGCAGTTGTTCCTGGAGCACCTAATGGAAAACCATCAATTAAACCAACAGAACCTTTATAAGAAGTGCTGGCTTGAAAGTTATAGTATCTAACTGGGTTTTCAAAATTTGAATAAGACATTAATATATATTATACCCCAATATAAAAAAAATTATTTGAATGATAAAAATAAATTTGCGTGATTAATTTTGATTATTTATTTATAAGTGAATTTATAAATGGAAAAATTATTTATAATTGATTCAAAAGATAATAAAGAAAATTTAACCTATATAAAAAATTTTCTCGAACAAAACTTTGAAATAGAAATTATTGAACAAATAAATGTGTTTGATCAAAATAATGAGTTATCAGAATACAAATCAAGGTTTGCTACACATGTTTCGATATTAAAGTTGGCTAAAGAAGCAGATTTATCTAATGTTACCGTTATAGAAGATGTTTGTAAATTTGTAGATGATTTCGTTCCCAGATACAAATTGATTAAAGAATATTTAGATGCAGAGCCTGGTTGGTATATATATTTGGGAGGATGTAGTAAAATTAATAGTACAAGTGCACTTTCAAAATCTGGTTATGATTTAGAAACATTTGTCCAAATAAAAAAAGCAAACTGTTTTTATTTTGTATGTTATTCAAATTTAGTTTATGACAAATTTATTAATTCGGATATGTCTGAACCAATTGATAAATTTTGGCATGGAAAGTTCAATGCTATAGTTTCAGTTCCTTTTGTCTCATCCCATATTCCTGTGATTGATAAACAATCTAACAAAATGATTTACCCCAATATTCCTATTTCACAATCTGAAGAGCTGTTAAAATCCTATATCAATACAAATTTTAACAAAGATATTTATGTGATCAATTTGGCTGAATCTGTTCAACGATATAAATTAATTAAAGAACGTTTTCCAGAATTTAATATTTTTAAAGTAAATGCAATTAGACATGATGAAGGTTGGAAAGGTTGTTTTGCTTCACATATCAAATGTATTCAAATTGCAAAAGAAAAGAAACTCAAAAATATTTTTGTAATAGAAGATGATTGTGTTCCCGTAAAAAAATATAAAGAAAGGCTTTTAAAAATCAGAGATATTTTAGATGATAACGAAGACTGGAAAATATATTTAGGTGGGTGTAACAGAACTAACAATTATGATATTCGAAAAAAAGTTAAACTAAATGGAGAAGATTTTGTTTATATTACATCTGGTAGTTGTTTACATATGGTTTATTACAATGAAAAAATATATGATTATTTGTTAAACTGCACAATGTATACACAAATTGATAAAGTATGGTGTGATTTCACAACAGCTATAGTTTCTGTACCTTTTTTAGCTTATCAAGAACCCTTTTATAGTCATATTACTGGTCAAGAAGAAAATTATTTAAGACCATTACGAAAACAAAATCAAATGTTTATTGATTATATTCAAACACATACACATATTGATCTATTTATTATTATTTCTAATGATGAATCAGACAAATTAAAATATATCAGAGAAAAATATGCATCTTTTAATATTAATTTGGTTTATTCTGATAAAAATCCAAACGAATGGAAAAATACTTTGGCCTCACATATTAAATGTATTGAAATTGCTAAAAAACATGGATACAAAAATATTATTGTTGTTGAAGAAAATTGTAAACCTGTTGATGATTTTAGAGATAGATTTGTTAAAATTAAAAAATATTTAGATACAAATGAGGATTGGGTTGTTTATTTAGGAGGATGTTCATCAGCTTCAGAAGATAATATATTGCAAAAATTATATGATGAAGCTTCTGGAGAAACATTTTTCGAATTAAATAATGCAGGTTGTTCACATTTTGTATGTTATTCAGATATAATTTATGATCATATGATGTCATCTAAATTAACAGAACCAATTAACAAACATTGGTTAAAATTTTGTAATTTAACAGTATCTTATCCATTCATTGCATCACAATTACCACATTATAATAATGATCAAACAAAATTATTAAAATTAGACAAAAAAATCAAATATACTGAAAATATTTTTGAAAAATGGATTGAAAATAATTAGTATAAATTAAAATAATAAAACTATTATTTAGAAATTTTTTTTTTATAAGTATTATTAAATCGTTTTTTATAATAATTTAATATATAAATGGATAATTCGAAAAATCAATCAAAAATTATTATAACATTGATAATTATTTTAATTGGAGTTTACTTATATATAAACTTGGTTAGTGGAATAATATTTTTTAAATCAAATAATATTAAATATGGAAGCTTGATACCAAGTATTTATGTGTATAGGGAAATATTTGTTACAGGTGATTATGATAATTTACAGCCAAAAGATAATTGGGTAGTTTTTGATGTCGGAGGAAATATTGGGCTGTATTCACTATATTTACAACATAATTTTTCTAATTTAAAAATTCACACTTTTGAACCAATTAAGGATTTACATGAAAAATTAAAACATAATTTAAATCAAAAGAAAACTACAAACAAATTGTATTTAAATAATTTTGGATTAGGTGAAAAACAAAAAGATATCACAATAAATTTTTTCCCTAATGCAGATGCTTTATCAACAATAAATGATGACTTGGTTGAAAAAAAACAAATGTTAATTGAAACTAAATGTAAAGATTCATATTTTAAACCACTTTGTAAATTATTTTATTCAACAATTTTGACTGATGATTTATTAAAATCAAATAAAGAAAATATTTTAATTATCACAATGAGTGATTATATCAATAAAAATAAAATTAAAAAAATTAATTTAGTTAAAATAGATGTTGAAGGTTACGAATACAATGTTTTACAAGGTATAGATAAAAAACATTTTGATATTATTGATAACTTTATTATTGAAGTTGAAAATTATAATTCTAGTAATTTAGATAATATTATTAAAATTTTACAAGATAACAATTATGAAATTAAATATCAAAATCCTGATAAACTTTGGAATATGATTGTGGCTTCTAAAAAAATAATCGATAAATAAACAAATATATTTTTTACACATAATATTGTTCAATAAAATAATATCTAGATAGCATTTCTATTTTACTTAAAACTATTTTTGAACACAATTTCATACTTTCTGGGTATACCATTAAGTGAACTTGTGCGATGTTTTTATGGTATTCTATACTTGATTCGAATTCTCTTAAATCAAAAACTGCCTTTGAATCAACAATTTTGATACCAGAGTTTCCAATTTGACACAATATCATATATACCTGCGAACTAAGATATTGGATGTGATCTTTATCAGGAATTTCCAAGTATCCAAGCGATTTTATAATTTCAGACATATTGGTCAACAAGTCCAAATGTATATATTCTGGGTTTAGATTAGTATCTGTTTTGTTTCTGTAATAGATTAGATTGGTCATTTTATTTGATTATGATATATATAATTAAAATAATTAGATACATCTACTAATAATCGTTTTTTTCAATTTTTATTAACTTGAAAATTTTACAGAATAATATCTAAGATTCTTTACAATAATTTTGTAATCTGAATCAGATACTATTTTTTTAACATCTTGTAAAATATTTTTATTTGTAATTTTATCTAAACCAAAATTTTTAATACAAAATTCTGGTGTAGAACTTTTGGTATTAATCAAAGACATTACTGAATGTTTTACCATATTAAATCTTATTAAATATTTAATTATTTTTACTGTATCATATTTTTTATTATAATCATTTGATCCAGAATCTGAATCATAATCACAACCTAAAATATTATTTTCAAATGCAGTAAATACTACAAAAAGTTTATTAAATTCTGTTAAATTTTCATAATCTAATACTTCATCTAAATCATTTTCCAATGAATAAAAATAAACATCGTCTTTTGATGGAATATTATTTATTTCAAATAAATCTATTGGAATTATATCTGACTCATCTAATAAAATTAATTGATCTAACTTTTCTTTATTAATATCTGTAAAATATTTTATGGTGGAATTTAATACTTCTGATGGCAATGTGTTATCATCAAAATATTCTGGATTTGATTTAATATCTGAATCTATTTGTTGTTTAAATTCATTTAAAAATTTCGGTAGTTTATCATAATCTTTTGTTTCATATAGCTTATTTAATCTTGTTATATATTTACTAATTGTGTCGTTAAATATATAATGACTAAATTTAACAGATTCATTAGATTCATCGTCTAAATAAACAATTTTTTCTTTGGTTTCTGACATAGTTTTATAATAATTTAATTAAATAATAATATTTTATACAAATTTAATTTATTTAATTTATGTTCACCAATTATAACATCTGTTTTTCCCACATAATTGTCTTGGATTATTTGGTCCCATATCTTCACCACATTCTGTACAATGCCAGTGACCATTTGATTCATTGTACCCATATATTTTTGGTATTATTTGATTCGGATTTGAATCATTATTTGATTTATTTTTTGAAAAATAATCAGTAATCAACTTTTGTTTTAGATTAGGTTGTTCTTTCATTTTGAATAAATTTAAGTTATCTATAATAATTTATCAAATCTTTATGAAAATCAATTTTTATTTATAAATGTATTATATCTAATTAAATAAATAATGAATTCAAATAAAAATTATTATTTGAAATATATCAAATATAAAAAAAAATATTTGTGTCTTAAAAATAAATTGAATATTCAAAAAGGTGGGAATTATGAGTATGATCAAGAAGGGTTTGATCAAGAAGGGTTTGGACAAGAAGGATTTGGACAAGAAGGATTTGAACAAGAAATGTATGATCAACAATATGATCCCAGACCAATAAATTATGATGATCCAAGTTTATTTGAAGAAGCGATTGGATGGATAAATATACAGATAAATAATATCAATACTCAATTGTACCAAAAAAATTATCAATTAGAAAATCTCAATAAAAAATTACAAATTGAAAAAACTCAATTAAATAATAATTTGACACAATTAAAAATTGAAGAAAAACTACTGACAAAATTAATAATTAAATTTAATGAAAATTTTAATGATAATACTCAATTTAAAAATATACATAATGATTTGGAAAAAAATATTTATTTAAATACTAACTCGATATCCCAATATAATTTTGACAAAAATTATGTCAACACAATTAATCAACAAAATAAATTATTTAATCATGATACAAATATATTTAAAAATAAAATAAATCAAACAGAACAATTTGTTAAAATAGATTTAAAAGCTATTACTGATAAAAAAATTATTATTGAAAATTTAAAAAACTTAATAAAAAAATTACAAGATGAAATCAGTTTGATTGAAAAAGAAAAAGAATTTTTACTTAAAGAAATTAATGATCTTAATACTAAACTTAACCAATTTAATTCGGAAAAATCAAGAATATATTTGACAAGAGAATTGATGATGGAAGATGATGGTGATGATTATGATGATGATTATGGTGATTATGGTGATTATGATGATTATGGTGAATATGGTGATAATGAATATCCAGATGAATATTAAATAATAATTATTCGATATAAAAAAATAAAAATATCATATTAATAGAAATACAAATAATATGTCAACATTATATGTACATTTTGATAAGGATCATGATGATATGAGTCCAGAAACATTCAAATATCTTAAAATTAAATCAGATGTTTGGATTCAAAAATTAAGTGAAAAATATCCTGGAGTTATTGCTAAATATCCAGAAAAAGATCCTGGAAATGTTTCGGTTCGTCTTAAAAATTGGATTGATTCAAATGATTCTACTAAATTGATTGCTCTTTTAGGTGACAAATCAGATCCAAACTCATTTTGGATTAGAAACTCAAGTTTTAATTCAAATTTACCATGTAATGGAATTATTCCAAAAAGCAATTTTTCTACTGAGTTTGCAATGTTTTGTGATGTTCTTGATAAGTTAAATGAAGAATTTGAAAGAATAAATAAAAAATAAATATAAAATAAATAAACTTAATATAATTTTTTTGTTAAATTTTAGTCTTCCAACCAGATTAAAATTTTTATATAATACTTTTTTATATATTTTAAATGCCTTGTAATTGTGCTCATTCATCAAAAAAGTCAAGTACTACTATGAAAAGTTCTAGTACCATAATGACTACTCAATCAACTTGTTCAACTAAACAAACTAAATCAACAAGTTCATACAAACCAACCCACAAATGTGACTGTGAAAACTGGTTATATATCCCTGAACCTTATACTCCTGGTTGCTGTGACACCAATTCAAGAATTGGTGCCCCAATTGGTAATGTTGAAAAAGCCACTTGTTCATGTGATCATATTTATACCTATAAATACCACAAAAAACATTGATTTTTTGCAAATAATTAATGTAATTTTATTATTTGATTCTGTTTGTATATAAAACATAAACCAAAAATATTCCTAAAAAGTTCTTTGCGAACAAATCTAATATATTATACATAGTATTTTTATTATCATAACTTAACAATGCTGCAAAACCATAAAGTGACCAGGTTATCAAATAAAACCAATATAAAAATATTTGATCATTTCTTGAATTTTTATTTATAAATTTATCATAAATCATTTTATAATAATAAGCAAATGGTACAAATCCTAATATTACTGATAATTGTGTTTGTATTTGTTTGAATTCTCCAGTTAATCCAAATATTAACATGAACCAATTTAATACTAAAATTTCTAAAACTAATTCTTGGTTATTATTTATAAAATTATACAAATTTCCTGGATTTGAATTATCTAAATATGCCATTAGTGTAACCAACATTGTTGGTGTAGTTATAAACCAATCAAAATATCTTGTTGGTGTTATGTTGTCAAAATTTTTTATATTATTTACCATCCAAGTATAATATACAAATTCTACTGTTTGAACACCTAATTCCACTTGTAACAATTCTCTAAATATCATCTTGTCCTCTGGAACTTTTATAGTCAATCCATATATATCTATAACTCCGGTTATAAACTGTATAAATAATGATGCATATGCTGATTTTTCTAACATTTTATAATTGTTTTATATAAAAATTAATTTACACAAATATGTTGTTCAATAATTATTATATTTTGCCAAATAATAATTGTTGTGTTCAATAATTATTATATCTTACCAAATAATAATTGTTGTGTTCAATAATTATTATATCTTACCAAATAATAATTGTTGTGTTCAATAA